>JAEEGL014644651.1_pt1 | contig 30606 bp, 19 predicted proteins | sample 9134231 | NCBI WGS metagenome assembly JAEEGL01 (sample SAMN16246548, study PRJNA631951) | gut metagenome | biome: gut microbiome; feature: rumen; material: fiber-attached | host: Bos | place: Iran: Karaj | collected 2018-10 | reverse complement strand
GAACAACTGGGTGGCCAACATGATCTATCCGCGCTGGAGCGCGATGATCGGCGACCTGCGCGAAGCCCAGACCGAACTGGAGGATTTCTACGCCGCCGAGCAGCCGGAGGTGGAGAAGCAGGTGACGAACCTCACCCACCAGGAGCGCGTGGCCTTCCTCACCGCCAAGACGGAGGCCTACACCGCCAAGATGATGGACCGTTGGGACAAACTCGCTAAACTTCTCATCGTCAAGCACAACGACCAGACCATGCAGCCCTCCGAGAACGGCGTCGTCGTGGCCGGCCGCCGTACCAACCCCGCCTACGCCCCGGCGTTTGTGGATGCCGTGAAGGCCCAGACAGGGACGAGGTATGTGAAGCCGTAGAACCTATATAAAACGACAGGGAGCGGTATCTGTTACCGCTCCCATAGGGAAACCTCCCTTGTCTGGGTGAAGGCTCCCATGGCTAGTAAGAGATAGGGTTAGACATTCAAATATAACAAAATGAAACTGAAAAGGCAATTTTTCCCGGGCGAATTTCCGGTCATTTATTTGTTATTCAATAATATACAAATAATATCCAGTTCCCGTCCGTCGCTTGATGCTTGCTTTTCCCTTTCAATTTGAAAGTGAATCCACGAAAAAAGACCCGGAAATGTTTCTCCGGGTCTTCTTTCTGCTTGATTTTGCTTTTATTCCGCCTTCTTCTGCTTCTTCAGGTACTGGTCGCTGAAATCGATCTTCAGCTCCACCCAAAGGGGCAGATGGTCGGACATCTGGAAGGTCCTCCAGCGGCCGGCGAAATACTCCGGAGGCGTCGTATGCGTGGTATTCGGCACGGACGGCTCCTTCGGCTTGGAGGGCAACTTGGGCTTGGGCCCCTGCTGGGTCTTCTTGTACTCCGCTTTCAGCACATCATACTCCGCCCGGGCCTTTACGTATTTCTCCATGTTCTTGTCATACGTCTCCTTGTCCTGGGCATATTTTTCCATTTTTTCCGCGAAAGTTTCCACCTCTTTCGCAATCAATGCGTCATAGGATTCCTGGTAGAGCGGCTGGTACACCTCCCAATCTTCAGGCTTATAAACGGATTCCGTGAAGTTGAATGCGCCGGCTTTCTGCTTGTCGTCGTCATAGAGGACCATGGACCGGTCCAGCTTGAGGCTGAAGGCAATCTGGTCATAGTGGCTGACATGGCCCAGATCGGTCGGATGATTGCGGATCTCCTGGGGAATGAAGAACTTATCCTGGGTCTTCTCCTTGCCGGCCTTGGTGATGTACTTGTTCTCGATAAGCGCATTGAAATATTCACCATCGGTATTCGGAATGTTGAAGTCTCCCAGAAGGATGTATGAGATATCGTCCGACTCCTGTCTCTTCAGCAGGAAATCCGACACCGTCTTGATCTCCTTGAGCCGCCGCAGGACAATCCCGTCGACGGTCTCGCTTCCGTAATAGATGTGGACCGTGCAAAGTTTGAAATCGAACCAGCCGGCTCGGAACGACACCATGAACGGGGTCCTGGCGAACTGGACGCCGTCCATGAGCTTGTTTTCGGGAAGGACGATCTCGCCGGCCAGGCCGGTGAACTTGACCTTGTTGGTGTTGTAGACGAAAGCCATGGCCTCGTTTCCGCCGGCCGATCCTTCGACACCGTCCGACATGACATAGGACCAGTTGTCGCCCAGGATAGCCAACACGCTTTCCAGACCGCCGATTTCCTTGGAGTTCACCTCCTGGATCACCACGATATCGAAGTGGTCGATGATCTCCGCAATGTAATACGCACTCTCCGGGAGGCGGTTTTCCCCGAACTCCCGGATGTTCCACGTCGCAAGCAGGAGCGTCTGCGTGGCGGTCTTCTCCGGAACCTGGGCCTTCAGTTGCTTCCGGAGTTCCAGAAGCCGTTCTACCACCCTGAATTTTGCCGACTCGTCCTCGATCTTCTTGATTTTCTTATAACTTGCCATATTAGAAAAGTGTTAATGAGTTAGTTCTTGTTTCCATGGACTCAGGTCAGGTTCACACTGGCATTTTGATTGACGGCGAGGGTTTGCAGATAGCCGACATAGCCGGCGAGAACACCGACGTCGATCCCGGGCGTATACACTGTGAGTTCGGCAATGGCAGAACCTTGCCAAACTTCCATGGGATTCTTGTAATTGGCGATGGAACGCTTATCCACTTGGACTCCGAACAGGGCATCCAACAGAATGGAGACGACGACGGTGATGGCCTTTTCGACAGCGCTGGGCATCTCCATGCCCGACAAGGCGATACTGACGGCGCCATTGACGGAAGTCACGACATCATCGGCATCCAGATCATTCCCTTGGGAAAGCTTCACCAACTTTGAAATCACATCATTGCATACGGTGGAGAAAACAGTCTTCAAAACCTTGGAATCCACCCCCTTCAGGACGGTATCACCCAGGGTGTCGATGAGGATCTCAAAACCCAGCTCGATAAACTGGCCGGTCAGGTCCTTGCCTTCTGAATGGTCCTTCCACATGGAATACGCCTTCTTCGAGCCGTCTTTGAGCGTGTTTACCAAGAGCCTGCCGGGCGGTGACTCCAAAAACGAAATCAGCTTGACGAATCTACCCGCAGCAACGGAAGAAGCCCAGAAGCTGGACGCAGCACCTGCGGCGTAAAGGCCCGCGGCGCCCAGGAGAGGAGCGGCGAGCATCACGCCGAACGCGGCCGTGTAGACCCAGGGATCAGCCAGCGTGTCGGGCCTTTTATAGGGATTGAACGTACTCGGGTCGTTCGCCTTGATCAGATGCTGATAATACTGATTCTCGACGGCACGGACGACGGGATCCAGGTTCGTATCCCGATCATTCTGATACATGGCTGACCGGGCCCGATTCTGGGCGTCGACCAAGGAATTGGTGGTCGGGCGCCCTTTGTTCATCTTCTCCCGGATCAGTTCCAGATGGTCTTCCGCGATACGCTCGAAATAATCCGGATGAATATATCTCTCCCGAATGAGTCTCTTATCCTTGGACCGTCCGAAGGCCTCCAGATTCTGTTCCCAGGCCCCTTGCCAGGTCGTCACCCATAGATCTATATCCGTGTAGGGGGTCGAAACCTCTTCTCCCCGGATCAAGGCGTCGATATAACAGACACATAATTCCTGATCCGCCATCGGGCAAAGGTATTTGATCAGCGGAATCAACAAAGGCGCATCCCGGAACATGGCGGCGTTGACCGTGGCCTTCTTCTTCCGATCCTCCTTTTCCTTTTTGGACATGGACCTGGCCACCTTCCCACCCTGCTGCAAAGTATGGGTAAGTTCATGGGCCAACAGGCGCTGTCCCGCCGAGGAATACGGATTGTACTGACCTTGATTGAAGAACACGTCATTCCCGTACGTGAAGGCGCGGGCGCCGATGCTCCGGCTCATTTCGGCGGCGGCGGCATCGGTGTGGATCTGGACCTGGGAGAACGATTGGCCGAAGGCCCCTTCCATCTGCGACCGCACCTGGCCGGGGAGGCGCTGCCCTGCGCCCAGGGAACTGCGGAGCCGGCTCTCCATCCGGGAAGGAAGCGGCACGGATGAACCGCCGTAAGCGCTGACGGAAGGCCGCGCTTTCACGGAAGGAGACAGGGGCACCTCGCCCGTGGATCCTGTTTCTATCTTTCGAAGCACCAGATCCGCCATGGAATCGGCTTCCTGCTCATACTCGTCACCGGGCGCAGTCGTTTCCAACTGGGCCTGGACGCGGATCCCGGAAGGGAATGGGGAAACCGCCGACTCGTGAGAGACGGCGCCGTTTCCCAGTTCGCCGGACTTCTTGCGACGAACCCGCTCAAGCTGGTTCTGGGTGCTCTTTTCCATGTTTCCGGAGCGTTATTTCAAAACACGTTACTAGACCAAGAGTTCGAAACTCTGCGTATAGAAGGTTTCTTTGCCCGATTTATCCTTGATAAGGAGCGTAACCGTTTTCAAGGGCGCATTATGGTCTGGCCAAGAAATAACGGCTTTATCCCCTGTTTTCGTATTCACCTTGGGTCCTCCCTCCGCTCTTTCTTCCGGGTCCTGGACGATCTGGATTTCCGCGCTGGTCAGTTGACGTTTCACCTTGCCATCAAACTCAAAAGCATAGACGGTGAAATTCGTACCGGAGAATCCATCCTTTTTTGCGACGCTCTTCTCGATAGGGATACGAAGCTTTCCTTTTTTCTTGTCCTCTTTTTCCAACTGGAACAGGAGAGACTTGACCGCCAATGTCGCTTTCACGGTCTTTCCTCCGTCTCTGGTCTTTGCCGTAATCTCTACCGTACCACATGAGCGCGGAGTAACGATCCCAACTTCTACCTTTTTACCGTCTACTGTCCGTGTCTCACCAAAAACTTCGGCGATCGACGGCGAATCCGAATTCCAGGTAACGGTCTTGTCCGTAGCCGTTTCCGGAGTGAAATTACATTCCAATGCCAAAGTCTGACCCATGTACAGCTGTTCGGGCACATTGCCGACGAACTTGATGGACTCGACCGGAACCTTGTCCCAATCTTCATTGACAACGTTGACCTTGAATCGAAGATTGAGAAGTTGCTCTTTTCCCTTGTAGAGAGTCAACGCTACTGGGGTCGATCCAGTCTTTTTCATCTTTAACCGGATGGCCGGCGTCCGGCCTTCGGGGCCAGTCAGGAACTGCTCGTATTCAAGGATCTTTTCGTCCTCGATGACACAGCCGACGCGGAAAGTGTCGGATGTCCTCGAATCTGGGACAAATTCCTGATAACGAGTCCCGTCGAACATGTGAGGACAGACAATCATCTGATTATAGGCAATATCCCACTTCCCATCCTGAAAGGGTCTCACCGTCTGGTTTTTCTTGAGATCCGTATAACCCGAGGTTGTCTTCATCCTGAAATCGAGCATGTAAACATGGACGGCAACGGACTTGGAAACCGACGGGTAAGCCGGACACTCCACGACGGCCTCGGCTGTGCCCGCACTGACACCTGTCACCACACCGGTCTTGCCGACTGTGGCAACCTTGGGTTTCGTGGATTTCCACTCCAGCTTATCGACACCCGTAGCGTCCTCCGGAATCGGTTTGGCAACCAACTGCTTGGGTGCTTCTCCCATATAGTGTACAAGGACGGTTTGATTGACGGAAATCCCCGTCAGAGGCACGACTTTCCACAACGGGTTATTGACGACAATCGTCTTGGTCTTATGATACAGGAGGACGTCTTTATCATCTTTGATCTGCAGGGTCACCCAGGCGGTCCCGTTCTGAGTCATCTTCAGGACGACTGCCGGGACCCCCTTCTCGACCCGGATACTGTATTGCAGGATATCCGGAGCCGAAATGTCGCACGAGATATTGTCCTTGGGCATTTCATACCGCTTGGCGAACGTTCCATCCAGGAGGTACGGATACAGGACGATTTCATTATTCTTGCTGATATCCCATCGGCCATCCTCATACGGATTGATGGTGTCGGGAAAATCACTTGCATAGTCGCCGTTTTCGGCCTCTTTGGTCCGAAGCCAGAACAGGACCATCCCCGTAGGCGCCTTCGCCGCGAGGGCGGATTCGTTGCGATAGAGTACGGAATAGGACCACACTTTCGGGGGCTCGCCCGCGGTGAACAAAAAGACCCGGCATCCTCTTTTGATGGGAGCCAAAGAGACCGCCTTGCCGATCTCGTCCGGAGAAACACCCTCGTCCGTTTCAATGAAATTGAACTTCCAGGCCAAGATCATTTGTTCGAAAGCAGTACTGAAGGAGTTAGCGCTCCCTGTTTTTTTGTCTTTCTCGCTCAAGGAATTCCAGACCTTCGTCGCCAGGTCTACCACATCGGATTTCTTCAGGTCCGCCAAATCGTAGATCGCCCTGTATGACTCTTCCGAAAGAAGCTTTTTCTCGCTGAGGGACTGGATGAATTGGGCGTCAAAAACCCCCTTCAGGGTGCTGGCCAACTTAGAGGCTCCCCCCGAGCATTGATCCTGAATCTTCGCAAAGAAACTGACCGGCGTCTCTGTCCTGCTGATCGCCGCGAGGATAGCCCTCAAGGTGGATACCTGCTCGGACGAAAGGGGGCCTCCCAAACCGATCCGGCCTTCGACGACATCCAGCCCGAACCGCATATCCCTGTTCAGCGAGTCAAGTTCATTCTTGACGGCAGGCAGGTCTTTTCCCTCATAGCCGCTCGGGAAAAACAGGAAACCGTCATCACACATCGAGAAGGAAGAATGCTGAACCCTTCCTTCGAGGGCCCGCGTGTCGAGACCATGATTGTCGGCATTCCAATACGAAAAGAAATCCGCCTTCTCCGTGTCATAATAGCAAGGGACCGGCCGGCTGGACAAGCGGGCGCCCGCCTGGATCCTTTCCAGCCGGAAGGGTTGCTTCGAGAACCATTCAATATCTTTTTCAGTTACCACGGATTCAGCCAGGACCATGATTCTGCCGAACATCGCGGCCAACCGCTTGCGGTCTCTTGCGTACTCCTCGTCGATCGCGTTCTTGAAGACGCTCCTGTAGACATCCCTGCCTTCCATCTCCCTGCCTCCGACCTGCCCGAGATAGACCAGCATGTCCGACGGGATGCTGCAGGGGATGAACGAATACTTGTCGGCGAACGCATTGAATTCCTCGACAAACTCATTCAAAGCCATGACGATATCCTTGAAGAAGAGAATCAGAAAGTCTTTACACTCGGGGGACACCCCTGACATGGCTTTTCGGATGGCGAAGATGAACTCATCCCGGAATCTTTCCCAATCCGGAAGCAATTGCTGCAGGGCCGGCTGGGAATACTGGCTGAATTCTTTCGATAACTCGTCCACGCCTTTCTTAAACACAGGCACATAGGAGCTGGCCGCCGAGGACATCAGAGAGTTAAAGGCACCCTGGACTCCATGATAACACTCGAAGGCCGGTTCCTTCTGGGGAGAAATGGCCCAAGCAAGGGGCTTCAACCGCTGGAACAGGCAGTCAATGTCATTCTTCGGAATCAGTACGGGCCATGCCTCCAGAATCTGGGCACCGGTATTCACATCACAGATGTCATGGGAACACAAACTGTCATACTCGGGCCTCTTCCCATAGGCCAGCGCGACGACGAAACCGTCCAGAACGCGTTCGGAGAGGCGGAACGGCTGCCCAAGGCCGGAATGCATCGCATCCTCCTTGTCCCGGAAGCAGATCATGGAGACATGGCTGCCTCCCTGACTCGCCAGTTTCTTGAGCTCGTCGTCCTTGAAATCCGCCGAAGCGTAGGGCACCTCCGCCCCATAGCTGTATTCGACCCTTTCAGGAACCTGGACCAGCCAGCCCTGCTGATTCACCGCCACGCCCGGTTCGATGACCAATACGCCGTCCTTAAACGAGAAATCAAGGCCCTCCACGATACCGGTTCCCCAAAGATGAACCCGGGAAAGACGTGTCTGTTCATCCAGAAAAGCGAAGTAGTCGTTGAGCGTGCTGCTTCTCAGAATCTGGTTGGCTACGAAAAACGGAAACGCATTCTTGTGATTACTAGCCATATCGATACAATGTTTTATTCTTGATTAGCGGGTTCCGGGTCGGCATCGGATCCGGGTTCCGGGCCGAGGCCGGATCCCAGATAGGATGCATCGAGTTTGATGAGGCCTTCCCGGTCGTCGAATTCATGGACTTCATCGCCCACCAGCATGACCTCCGGATAGATGTTCGTGAACAATTTGAAGACACTGACCAGCGTGGCGGTCGCTTCCGAGCGCCTCGCTTCCCAATCCGACTGCGCCAGGTCATCCTTGAACGGAAGCATGCCTTCCTGCTGGACCCGGTTCCAGGCGGCATAGGCGTCTTCGAAAGCCGCCATCGCCTCCCGGGAAATCCAGCAGATCTTGACGAAGATATGGGCGGGGATTTCCTCGCGGATAATCTTTTCGGCATATCTCCGGAAATTGAGGTTGGACGCCAGGTCCGCCCACGCCGGCAGGACGGCCGTGACCCGGAACGTGTACGGATCCCGCAACAGTTCTATCTCCCCCTCGCCGACAGCCAGTTCGAGGAATCCGTCCTCGGGTTCCCGGGGAGCCAGCAGGCTGTGTTCGATGACATACAGGGCCAGTTTCTTCTGCTGGGACAGGCGTCCCCGCGCATCCGGATCGTCGATGCCCAGACGGCGCATGATCCGTCTTTCCGCTCCGGTCACCCAGTCTTCGCCCGACCAGTCCAGACCGCAGCTGCGCAAGGAACTGATCCGGGGATAATCTCCCAGGAACCGCTTCTTGTCTTCCACGGATTCCTTGACAGCCGTGCTGTCCGTCTGGTGATTCCGGATGAACTCGAGGGAGGCGTACTCGGCAAACGATTCGGCGAAACGGGTCAGGAGGTGGTCGAGCACCTCGTTCTTCCGTTTCAGATTCTCTTCGGCATCCTCCGGCGGCACCACATAGTCCGGAAATCCGTACAGCACCTGGGAGACATCGGTGATGTCGTCCTCCGTCAGCGTCCCGTGGAAGTAGGTCTCATTGGAGTCCGGATCGCCGGCCTTGACGGAAAGCAGGTCCTGGAAGTGGTCCAGCTGGGCCAGATAGTCGGACAGGATCTGGTCGAAGAACGTCAGGTACGCCTTCAGTTGCATCCGCTCCGCCTTCCGCAGGGCGCTGGCCGATTCGGGAATGCTGTCGACGCCCATCCGATAGGTCTCCGGCAGCAGGTTCTGGAAAGAGAAATACCGGTCGGTCCCGCGATAGTTTCCTTCCGGGACAGGCATGTCCGTGCGGAAGCCCTGCAAGGAGACCCGCTCGTCTTTCCGGGCGTCCACGCTCGTACCGACCATCCTGTTCGGCGAAGGCGGCAGGAAGGTCAATCCGTTGATATTGAATACGATACTGTTGAAGAAAGTATGCTCGTCCGGCTCCATGCCGCTTCTCAGGAAGTCGGGCGCCATCGTAAAGGACACATTCGTATCCGGCGCCATGGAGACCTTCCGAGCCGTTTCATCCAGTTCCACGTGCGCCCCCTCCGGAATCTTGCCGACGAGGAAATGGATCCGGTGGATCGAACGGACCCCGGGAATGTCCATCAGCAGGGCGATGGCGTCGCTCACATAGAGCTCCGTCTTCTTGCCGAAGGTCGCCAGTTCCTGCCTGTCGATGAACCCCAGCCGCGGCGGTCGGAAGTCGAAGATATCCTGGACTTCCCGCCCCCGGGACAGGAGCTCTTCCACCGTATGGAAGGGAATGGTGGGGCTGATATAGTCATACATCCGGTCATAGATCTGCTGCAGGAGACCCCGCATGTCGGTCCCGGATTCGATTTCGATTTCGGCGCACAGGCCCACGTCCACCTGGTCCAGGAAAACGATCTCCTGGATGGTCTCGCACAGATTCCTGTGCTGGAGGAACACCCGCCGGATGTATTGGCGGTAGAGTTCCCGATAGTTGTCCGCCTTGATGTAGGTGGCCCGGCTCCCGTCGGCGTACTCGCCCACGACGGAGAGGATGCGTTCATTGCCGAAGATGGAAGACTGGAGATTCTCCAGCTCGACGACAACCTTGTATCCGCCCCGGACATCGACGGTGCCGGCGGCCAGGCGCTTGGGGATCAGCGGAACTTCGACGGTCCGGTTCTCGGGAATGAACCAGATATTCCGGATGCCGGGGATGTTCTCCAGCATGATCTTGCGGTAATCTTCCGCCGTGGTCGGCGCATTGGAGAGGATGACATCCGCGGGATACATCGTCCCTTCCAGGGAGACATGCGTGCCGCCCTTGCGGGTGAGCAGGTCCGCCATCCGGGCGGAGGAGCGGTAGGACAGGTCGCTGACAGCCAGGGTCAATGCCTCGAGAATGGTCACGCCCGGGTCGTGGGCGCTGAAGTCCGTCCAGTTGCGCGAAGCCACCTTCCTGATGTAGTCCAGGCCATAGTCGCGCAAGGCCCAGAAATCCATCGGGGACGGTGTCTTGGTTATATTCTTGTCTTCGGCCATATCGATCAGTTCGCTGTCTTGCATGTGACAAGGTGGTTGGAGTCGGACGTAAGGAACACGATGGGATCGTCGATCACCATACTTCCGTTCATATCGACCTCGGTATATTCACCGGTGCCGTCTCCCTGATGGACGTGGATATCCTTGACGAAATCCACGAACGGGAGGGATTCCAGGAATGCGATGATGTCCGAGACACCGCCGCCTTCCTTGAACCGCCGGCCTTCCCCGTAGCCCTTCCAGGGCCGCAGAAAATCCCGGAGCGCGTCGTTCGCCAGCGCCTGATACCGGAAGGTGTCGTTGAATCCCCGGCGCAGGACGATCTCGACACTCACCCGGACGGTCCGGAAGCGGGGGGAGACCACGTCGATGAGGGCGAAGGGCGAGCTGACTTTTTGCAGCTGCTCCTTGACCTTGTTGATGAGACGGTCCCCGGCGACCGGGGCGTCTTCCTGGGCAAAGGGGATGACGAGCACCGTCATGGAGCCCGGCTCGATCCTCCCGTCCCGGTAAGCGGGAAGACACTTGACGTAGGCCACTTCCGGGAACGCTCCCAGGACCAGGGTCTCGTAATCCCACGCCGTCCAGGCACGGCCCTTGTGCCGGAGCGTTTCCGCCACCCGCCGGCGGAACAGGTCCGGCGCTTCGGCGACGGTTCCCACCAGTCCGTCGAAGGGCTGGGAAACCTTTTTCAACCCGACGATGGAACCCACCGTCTTGGAGATGGTTCCAGCGGGAAGCGCTACGCCTCCCGGCCCCGCGCCCTTGGAGGACGGCGCAAAGGCCAGTTCGATCGCGCGGTTCCGGACCTCGAGGATCGACTGGCAGTTCCCGTTCGAACAGACGCCTTTGATCCAGGTATAACCGTCCTTGAATCCCCGGCCTCCCCGCTGCATCGGATCCTGATAGTCCAGGAGGACCGTCCCGTCCTGGGAGAAGCCGCATGTCGTATCCTTGAGGATGCTGGATTCACCGAAACGGGTCCACTGGTCATCGGACATATAGTACCAGACCACCCGTTCCGCCGGATCCAGGGAATCGTTGCCCATCCGGAAATACAGGCTCATCTGGCCGCTTTCCAGGTCGGCGTCGGTGAAAGCCAGATAGACCGCCGAAGGGGTGGGCCTTTCCGCGTCCGGGTCCCCCGGGCCGTCCATCCGGAGATCGGCCGGCGTGATGACGAAATCGGCATTCAGGCGCTCCTGGCCGACCATTTTCTGTTCTCCGCACGGATGGGTCAGGAACAGCTCCGGCGACGGGTCGGCATAGCTTGCCGACCGGATGGAGACCGGCGAGGTGAGGCGCGGGGACACGGCCATCAGCGAGCCGCTCAACGCCTGCTCGATTTCCGACCGGTCCACCTTTTCCTCCTTCATGAGCTGGAGCAGGTTGATGGAGTAGTTCTTGGAAAGCCACTCCTGGTCGCAGTCGTTGCCGGTAATCCGGTAAGTGACCCTGTCCAGAAGGACAGCCTCCTCGTCCTGAGGATCCTGGGCGTAAACGTCGTTGTTGTTCATCTCGACGGGCGCCACCTCCAGATCCGTGGCGGGGAAAGGCAGGACAACCTCGAACCAATCGCCCTTGTGGCCGTCGAAGCCGAACGGATTGACACCCGGCAGGTTCTCGACCGGGCCATATTTGTTTTCCAGCCGGAGCGGCGCGCCGTTTTCCACGACGACCCGGACTTTCCGGACCTGTTCCGGTAAAACCTGGGGAAGGATGCCCAGATTCTCCGGGGAGACGAAGCGGATGACCGGATAGCCCGTCTGCAGCCCTTCTCCGTGCAGCTGCGGATCATAAGGCGCCATCGGGGGCATGTCCCCGGAGATGACCAACCCGTCCTCCGCGCTGTATGCCAAGGCCGGCTGGTCCTCGGAAGGCCACCAGCCTTCGGCGGTGGTATAAGTCACTCCCAGCGTCGACAGCCGGAGGGGGGTGTCCCCGTCGTCCCCGAAGAAAACCGAAACCTTTTCCCCGGAAACGCCGAACAGTCTGGAAGCGACGCACAGCGCATGGGCCGTCACCGGGACCTCGGGACCGGGCACCTTGAAACCTTCCTTATCGCCATAGGTCGCGAAGAAAGCGACCTCTTCCCGGCCCAGGCGGAGTTCGTCGACACTCTCGTAGGCCACGGGCTCGCCGGCGGCATCCTTGCCGGCGTCGAAGAGCTGGCCCTTGGGGATGCCGACGGAAAGGGAGTTCCGGGCCAGTTCGGCAAACACGGTCACCATCCCTTCCGCAGACGGTTTCATCCGGAATCCGAGGACCTCCCGGAAATAGAATTCCAACTGACGGTCCGTCAGGGAGTTGAGATCCTTCTGTTCCACCAGGAGCATCTTGAAGAAAGCGAACAGCAGGGCCAGGTGCGGGGGGACGGAGGAAATGCCGCTCATCTGTCCGATGATCTCGGAGATGTCCTGCCCGGGCACCTTGTTTTCGTCGATCAGGGAGAACAGGTCGCTCCATCTGCCCTGTTCGGTATTGTCATCCCCATAGTAGATGACCCCGTAGGCGAAATTGGCGGTGCGTCGGACCAGGTCCTCGAACCGGCGGTCCATGACCCGCATGGCATCGCCCGACGGAGCCTGCGCAGGCCGTTCTGCCTGCAGCAGCCCGCGGTGCTCGTAGAGGAAACTGTATTTCTTGTCTGCCATGGTCATCAACCGATTTCAAAAGTAAACGTCTCCGTCGACAGGTCCTGGGGCAGGTTCTCCCGGAGGCTGTACGTGAGGGAGACCCGGAGCTGGCCGCCCAGCATGTCGGAGCCGTCGAAATGGATGTCCCGGACGATGATGCGCGGTTCATACAGGTTGACCGCCGACCGGATCATTTCGGTCACCCGGACGGAAGTGGCCTCATCCCACGACTTGAACAGATACCCTTCCAGACTGGTTCCGAAATCAGGACGGAAGAGCCGCTCCCCGAGCCGGGTGGAAAAAAGGACAGACAGCGAGCCTTTGATATCGGCCTCGCCTGTCGTCATCATGACGCCGCCCTCGGTTTCTTCCGTGGGTTTGTAGAAGCGGGGAGGGAAACTCCAGCCTATGTCCGTAACATTACCCATACCTATCCTCCTATCATAACGGTCGGGCAGCCGACGATGGGCATCGCGCCGCATCCGCAGGTGTCGGTGATGCGGAGCGCGGGCCTCCCGCCGATCAGTACCGTCGTACTGCCGATGATGAACGGCGAGGACGGGATGTGGCCGGGAGGAGGGATCGGACACGTGTGCAGGTCCCCCAGCACCGCGGCGGGCATACCGCCGATCAGCACCGTGGAAACCCCCGGTCCCGTGATCACCCCACCATGGTTTGTCGGGTCCCCTACCCTTGCAGCTGCTGCCATAAACGTTCTAATTGATCTGCACGATGGATCCCTTCACGACGGTGTTGCCGCTGCTGGAGATCTCGGCCGACGCGCTGCCCTTGGCGGCGAGTTGTGCATTGGCCTTCAGGTTCACGTTCGTTCCTTCGATGTTCACGTCGCCTTTCGCTTTGACAGCCACGTCTTTCGCGCTGTCCAGGACGATCCCGTCGGAGGAAAGGGTTACTTTGTTTCCATTCTGGTCCTTCACGAGGACCGATTTCTCGTCATCGCTCACCGTGATGCTGTTGCCTCCCGGCGTCTCGATGACGACATGCTTCTTCTTGTCGTCGAACTCGATCTTGACACCTTCCCGCGTAACGATGGTCTTGATGTCGTTGTCGTCCGACTTTTCGCACGGAGGCGGCGCAGCGCTTCCGTGCAGGGATCCGAGGACCACCGCCTCGGACGGATTGCCGCCCATGAAACCGACGATGACCTCGTCGCCCACTTCCGGCAGGAAGACGAGCCCGCGGCCGTCTCCCGCATACGGGATCGCCACCCGGGCCCAGAGGGCCGTCGTGTCGCTTCCCATCAGTTTGACCCGAATCCGCTCCTCGCCCTGCGGGTCCCCTTCCAACGCTTCGACGATGGCGGACTGCAGGCCGTGCGTGGGCGGCATGACGCCGTCGGCACCGGGCGCGTCGATGTCCGTGAAGCGAGTGTGGAACGGGATGTCCTCCAGGCCGAGGCCGAGGGTCGTTTCCCAGCCCTCCCGGGAATAGCGCTGGATGACGGTGGACACCAGCGCGGCACCCTCGAATCGCTTGCCCACCCCATCGAGCCCCACCATGTCCAGGGGCAGCACGCACGCATATCCGACCGCGGTCAGTTTTCCGGTAATCCGGGACAGCCCCGTCCGCAAGGCCTGGGCCGTGGCCATCTGTTCCATGGCATCCGGGGTCACCTGACCGCTGAGAAGCCGCAGGACACGCGCCTCGTTGCCCATGCTGGACGCCAGATCCGCCGTCTTGTCCGTTCCCTGTCCGGTGTCGTTGGCCGTGGCATCCGCATCGGACGTATCCATCTCGCGGGACGCGTAGTTCCAGGCCTCGGCGTTCACCGACTTGAAGCGGTCCCGCCCGCGGACGCCCACCTGAAGCCGGATAATCGACAGTTCCCGGTCGAAGGTCACGACCGGTTCGGCGGCCAGGTCCGGGACGGCGGCGACGATGCCGTCGGGCGTCGTGCAGAGAATCAGGCCGGCGGCTTCGGCCCGCATGTTGACGAAATCCCAGTCGGTGCAATTGTATTGGACTACTTTCTCATGGGTCGCCGCGGAATCCGCGACATCGGCCTGGATGCCGTACTCTCCGATGACGGCGCTGATGATATCCGAATCTTTCTGGTCCTCGTGGCTCCGGAAACGGCGTTCCAGGGTCATCTTGTAGGCCGCATGCCGCGCAGTCACGACCACCTGGGCGCCCTCGGGACCCAGTTCAAGGGACCTGTCGGTGACGATCCCGCGAAAGATGACCGCCTGGCTGCCGGCCCTCCCCAGGGAGATCTCCACCTGGCTTCCGATCGGGAACGAATCCCCGTCCGATTCCTGAAGGTTGGAAGGATGGTCCACCAGGACGATCTTGGCCGTGGCGATTCTCGCTACGGAGCAGGACGTTTCCACGGATATGAGCATCGCGGCGCAGTCGACGTCATTGCCGTCGACCTTGAACCCGGCGCTGACATAGCCGGACAGCCTGTATTCCTTATCTCCGTCCATGTTTTACTCCTTGCCCGTCAATTCCCATATCCTTGGACCGGCGTATAGTTCGCCGGAGTATAATTGAGCGGCGTCATCTGCTCCGGGGGATAGCAGCAGCACATCAGGGACACGGCGTTGTTCTCCTCGGCTTTCTCGACCGTCTTTTCGAAAGACTTGTCGGGATGGATGCATTTCTTGTTCGGCGTATCGTTCTCGACCGGCGGGGGTGGATCCTTCGGTTTCGAAGCATCTGCGTTCGGGTCCTGCTTCTCAGGCGGTGTCGCCGACCGGAAACGGCAGGATGCCTTGATCCGCAACGGGTCACCGTCCTTATTGAAAAGCAGGTACTTGATGCTCAGGGAAGTCAGCATGGCTTTGAAGCTCTCTCCGCAGTATTCGATCAGGACATAGTTGACAGGCGGTGTCGTGGTGCTGTCGGCCTTGCCGTCGTTGGACGATTTGCCATCCCCCATTTTCTCCGGGGATTTTGCATCGGACTGACCGCTGTCCTGTTTGCGGTAAACCACATTCAGGAATGCCCGGAATTCTTCTTTCAAGTCCTTCGCGGAATTGATTCTCCCATATACGCCGGTTCCGTCGAACATCAAGTCGAAGGAATAGGACTCCCCTTCCGCCTTGATCTCCTGCGTCTCCCCTGGACGGCCTTGGGCCGTCCGGTCCGAGACACCGGACACGGTGATGGACCGGTCGAAGGTTTCCGGATTGATGGGAACCTTATAAGGATCGCCATCAGGCGAAGTCCCGGCGACCAGGTCTTTAAAACTGGCAAAAGCCGTGAAAGTCATCTGCTTCATCCCGCTGCTTATCGTTCGTTCTCTTGGTTGGATTCTTCCTTATAAAACCGGAGGGTCATACTGTCGGGTTTCGACAGGGACGCAGACTCCGAAGGCTGCCACCCCTGTCCGGGGGCCGCATCCGAAGCAGTGTCACTGCCGATTTCGGCGCGAATGACCAGTTCCCTGATCCTCAGTGTCATGACGGTTTGACTAACGTGACTTTCCGGTACGCGATCTCAAGGGTCTCGATGACGATTTCGCTCTTGGAGGCAGAGAGGTCCGACAGTGAAATCTTCACCGGAAAAGCGCCCTCGAAGTTCCAGGTCTTGACCGGGGTATCGTCATAATCGATGATCGACAGGACGAGTGTCCTCGGCTCGAAAACAAACTCCTCCACGGCCTTCTTCGCCCATTCGACGATTTCCGGGGGCGTGGCGGACAGCGCTCTCTTCAAGATCAGGTTCCTCGCTTTCGGAGGTTTGGGGAGGCGGATGACATAATCATTGCCGCCTCCCTCCGTCAGATCCTCCGTCTGAATCTCCAGGCTGAGACCGCTCACGTCGCTGAATGCGATCGGAGCCGCCTCCGACTCATTGGACTTGTCCTTTTCCTTGTCTTTCTTGACGTTCTGGCTTCCGGGGATGAGCTTTTCGACGATTTCGACGACCTTCTTGACAAGCGACGTGTCCTTCTCGGATTTGTCTTCCTTGAGGAAAGAAACCACGAACCGGAAGGCCGGGATCATCTTTTTATAGGTGATCTTGTCCTCGGGCTTTTCCTCGTCCTTTTTCTCTCCTTTCCGGGTACCCGTCTGAGAACTGTCCGAACCTTTCTTCTGATCCTTCTCTCCTTCTTTCTTCCCGTCCTTCTTCCCGTCCTTCTTATCGTCCTTTTTCGGGTCTTGTTTCTTGTCTTTCTTGTCGTCTTTCTTGTCGCTCTCCTCCAGAACAGAATCTATCGCGTCGACAACTTTCTTGAAAGTCTCTAATGAATTGTCAGCCATGGGATTCAGCCTGCTTTGACATCTTTGTTACTTCTTCTCCTCCCGCTCGACGGTGAAACTCTCGTAAGCGAGTTCCACGCTCTCGATGAGGACCTCGCCCTTGGAGGCGTTGAGTCCGCCCGCATCATACTTGACCGGGAAGGCGTTCTTGACGTTCCAGGTGACGACCGCGTTATGCTCCTCGTTCAGGAGCATGATCTTGATTTCTCTCCGTTCGACGGTGTTGTTGTTGATGCTGTTGATCCAGGTGAAGAAGCCGTTGTCCGTGGCCATGCTGCCCCGCTTGAGGGTGATGTTGCCGTATTTGCGCAGGCCGGGCATCTTGAGCGTGGTATACTCCTTGTCCGAACCTTCCCGGTACTCGATGGCGGTCGTGCTGACATTGAGCCCCGACACCTCGGAGAAGCTGATGTTCTCCGGTTCCTTAGGATTCCATTCGACGGAGAAGTGGAACCCGGTCAGTGGATAATTGCTTGCCATATTCTAAAATGTTTGAATGATCCGTTAAATGAAAGAATGCTGATTATTCATTGACCTTGTGCGAGAACTCGAGCACGATGAACTCGGCAGGACGGACGGCGGCGAGGCCGATCCGGACCCGGAGGTAGCCGTTGTTGATGTCGTCCTCGGTCATGGTCACACCCTTGCCCACCTCGACGAAGAAGGCCTCGTCCGGAGACGAGCCGGCCATGGCGCCGTCCCGCCAGAGCGTGGAGAGGAAGTTGGTGATCTGGCACTTGATCTTGATCCAGGTGTTCGCATCATTGGGCTGGAACACGGCCCAAGCCGTCGAGAGCTTGACACTCTGCTCGACATAGGAGAAGAGTCTCCGCACCGGGACATAGCGCCACTCGTTGCTGCCACCGTCCAGCGTCCGGGCGCCCCAGACCAGGATGCCCTTGCCCTTGAAGTAGCGGATGGCATTGATGGACTTCGCCGTTTCGGGATCGACGTTCAGGTTTCCCTGCTGGGTATCGGACATCATCGTCGTCAGATCTTTCACGGAAGCGATGCCCACATTGGCGGGAGCCTGCCAGACACCCACGCGGGCGTCCGTGGCGGCATAGATACCGGCTATGGCACCGCTCGGAGGAATGATGCTCGCCTTGTCCTGCAGCGCCGCAAGCGTCTCGGCATAGCCCGGAATCTGGGGGATGATTGCCTTGATCCTCAGTTTCTTGTAGTCGGCATTCGCCTCCGTACTCGAATCGAGGGCAAGAATCTCATTGACGGCTTTCACCACATCCGCGTTTTCAGCGGCAGTCTTGATATCTGCCGGCAGGGCCTTGTACACCACATCGAACGGGATATCCTTCGCATAGGTGGTTTTGATGAACGGATAGTAGGCGGCACCATAGCACAGGTTGTTGGTGACCCCGTCGCGGAAAAGGCGGACATGGTCGGTGAGGGTGGCATCCACTAATTTGGGCTGCTTATTCGACGTGCCTCTTGTGCTCCTTGTCGACTGTCCCTGTCCTTCTCCCTCTCCTTCCGCCGACTGAGCCTCGGCCGGCTCCTCAACCTTTATCTTTTCCGGCATCATCACATCCAGGATGGCAAACCGGCCGCCAAGCGTCTGGCAATGGCTGAGGGCGGCCATCTGCACCGATGCGAGATCGGACGAATCCGTAAACAGCGTGGCAGCATCCGGGAAGACCAGGATGGTCACATCCGTCTGCTGCTCGAGGAGGCTGATGGCAGCCTTGTATTTCTCGGCCGTCACAGAATCCTCATACGTGCCGACAGAAACGACATAGCAGGCGCCGCCACCGTTGTCATAGAACAGGCGGATACTGTCGAACAGCGCATACTCCGGGCCTTTGACTGTGCCGTTATCATAGGTGATCGCTTTGCCTTCACCGAATATCGTCTGATACTCGAGAAGGCTGGTGATAGGCTGTATGCTTCTGCTGGACTTCTTTTGGGTGAAGCCAATGAAAGCAGGGACAGCGGTGGCCACTCCAGCCACGGACGGAGGGAGCATGGATTTCTCTTCCACGTACACTCCCGGTGTTTTGTACTGTGCCATAACGTTGGGTTAAAAAAGTTGAACGATATAGGAATTAGAATCAATTGTTCTCAGGCTGCGGTCCGGATTCCGGCTACTCCGGTGACTCCGGGGGGAAAGGGTTCCTCAATTGCGTCTGCACGTCGACCTCCTTGACAGGGACGGACTCGCCGGCGTCGGTCAGACCCGGGATGGTCACCATCCTGATCTTGTAGGCGACGGCCGGGACGAGTGTCCCGCCCAGGGTCTGCCACATGCTCAGCGTCTGGTCGAAGGACAGCCCCATGATGGACAGGTGCATGGACTTGAGCAACTTGTACGATTCGTCGGACATCTCCGCGGGTTTGATGAGGGACCGGATGGAATTCAGGAAAGTGATCACTTCCGAGATCAGGGTCAATGCCGTCTCGTACTTGCGGGTGGGGGCGGAAATCAACACTTCCAGATTGAGGTCTAGATCCGGAGCGACCTGGTAGATCTCCCCCGGCCTTTCCGAATCTCCTATCACCTTGAAATAGGTGTTCTGCGGCTTCCGGCTGGTTTCCTCTTCGATGCGAAGCAGGGTGATGACGAGGTCCCCTTCACCTTCCTCCATGTCCTTCTTGACAGCGTCCAGAACGACATGAGTGCCTTCCGGCATCATGAAACCGAGATAATCCTTTAAGGAAACGAGAATGTCTTTTATCATGCTGTGGCCACGGATAGAATGGGGAGGGGGCATTCAGCTGCATACCAACACTCCAAATATAATATTTTTTTTAAAGCGAAGCAAGATTTTTAAAGAAAAATAATTACAAATCCTTACATCGCTGCGCGCAGCCTCAGATGGGTCACTCCTGCTGCCATTCGACCGCAAGGGGCTTCTCGAGCCAGGGAAGCATGACGATGGACAGTTCCCAGGGCAGGTCGTCCAGCAGGATGTCGATGGCCCGGCCTTCCACGCGGACGGTCCAGGTGTCCTCGAACCGTTCGATGGCCCCCGCCCGGAGGATGAAGCTGCTGCAGAGGGCCGATGTCGAAGACCGCGCCAACGGTCTCCAGTACTCGCAGACCGCCCGCAGCAAAGCTTCCGTCTCCTCCTTCTCCTGCTCCGTGGGCTCCCACTCCGACGGAAGGACATAGCCGACGGGCAGGCCGCAAAGGATCTTCTCCAGCAGAAGGTTGTGGTTGTAGTGGGGTTCGTCCGAGCCGGTGAGGTCCCGCAGCAGATGGACGGCACGGATCCGGGCCAGCGGAGATACGAACGCTCCTTTCTTCACCAGGCCGAGATTCTCCATCAGCCGGCCCAGGAAGGGATGGAGGAGCACCAGGCCCGCATCGGAAACCGGAATCCGCTCGGCGGGCACTTCGGCTTCGAAATCCCGGACCTCCCAGACCTCCTGGTCGTCCCGAATATCCCCGGCGTCCCCGGCAGCCACTTTCCGATAGTAGCGCGAAGGGGGGCCGGGTGACAGGATGTATTCCGGATCGTTTTCAACGGGAGCGGACGCGGCGGTCGCGGCGGCCACGGTCACGACCGGAACACCCGCCGGGATGTCGGCCAAACGGATCTCGACATACCGGTAAGGGCCTTCCGCTTGTCCGGCTTCGGCGGCGGGAGCCTGTCCACCCGGCGCTTCGGACGCGATCGCCGGGGATACGGACGCTTCGGGCAAGCCGGCGACGCCGGGTTGGACGGTCGCGTCGGGCTGGATGGTCACGGCCGTTTTCCGATAGTATCGCAAAGGTTGGCCGGGAGAAAGAATCAGCACAGGGTCCTTTTCGTCGGGTACCGCCTTGAATGGCATGGACACGACCGGAACGCCAGCCGGGATGTCCGCCAGACGGATTTCGACATACCGGTAACAGCCTCCCTCCGCGGGGGTCTGCCCTTCCCCTGCTTCCGGCCGCTGTTCCGTCGCACCGGTTTGATCCACCGGCATATCGGTCCGATCCGCAGGCGCTTCGGAACGATCGGCCGGTACTTCGGAACGATCCGCCGGCTCCTGGGGCCGGACTGCCGAAGAATCCCGCCGCCTCGTCAAAGCCTCCTGCCGCTCCTCCAAAGTCTCCCGCCAGGCGGCCGAAATCTCCGGCCCGTCCGCCGAAGGCCCCAGCCGGGCTGCGGCTGACGCGGACACTTTCCGATAATACCGCAAAGGATCGCCAGGCGTGAGGATGTATTCGGGATCGTTTACGTCCGGCTCCGCCGTATACAACCTGGAGACGACCGGAACCTCTTCCGGAATGTCTGTCGATGGGATCTCCACATACCGGTAACGGTTTTCCTCCGCGGGCGCTTGGCCGGACTCGGCCACTTTCCGATAATAGCGCAAGGGAGTGCCGGGCGAGACGATATACTCCGGGTCGTTTTCACCGGGGTTGGCGGCGGGAAGCATGGACTCCAGCGGATAGCCTTCCGGAATCACGGTCAATTCGACCTCGACATACCGGAAGGTCCGGGGAACGGGTCCGGAAGCGGGTTCCGAAACAGGTCCGGCCATCGGTTCCGGGGTCGGTTCCGGGACAGGTTGCGAGGCTGTTTCCGGTATCGTTTCCGGGACTGGTTCCCGGGCCGGTTCCAATGTCGATTCCGAAACCGGTTCCTGTATGGGTTCCGCTGCCGCTTCCGTTGTCGCTTCCGGAAGGTCGACGACCTCCCCGACGGATGCGGCCTCCGGGGCCTCGGCCTCCCCCTCGCTTTCCAGGGGGCGGCGTTTCAGCGGCGCAACGGCCCGGTGCCAGGCCGCCATACGGCCGGCCAGGACGGCGGCCGTTTCCGGATATACCTGCGACAATCTCGCCAGGATGGCTTCCCGGAACTGCCGGACCTTTGGTCCGTCCTCCGGCGACGCGGCCGGATCCGACGCGAACAGCAGGCCGGCCAACTCTTTCTCCGTAAAGGATTCTACGGATTCGAGGAAAGTACCCGGATCGTTTTTCAAGACCTCCGCGAGGAACCGGGACGGATGGAAAGGAGCACCTCCGCCCGACCACGGCGCAATTCCGCTTTCCGCGTATTCCTGAAGCCGCTCCCCGGAGGACAGGGAGGAACGCCGCGAAGCCGGTGAAGCATATTTTCCGGGAACCTTCCGATACCGCTCCAGGGCATTCCGCAAGGCCGCTTCAACCGCGTCGCGGAGGTCCTCCGCCCGGACCCGGCCCACCTCGATCTCCAGCTGCGGAATGTCCGCGTCGATTTCCCGCCCCAGGTCTTCCACGACGGCTTCGACGGCTGTAACCACGTGTCTGTCAACGAGGTCGTCGGCCTCGTCCCGGGCCTGGAGGGGCGTGAGCACCTCGCGCAGGCGCAGGTCGACCTGGAGACTGTCGATGTAATGGTCGTTTTCCATGGGGCAGCGATCCTTTCGGTGTCTAAAAATAATGATTTTGTGACAAAACGCCAAAGATGAGGCGGAAATCCGCTTCCGCCCCAGAGATTTGCGTTTTTTCCATTTTGTTCATATCTTGTCTGGTCAATCGTCTGAAACAGGGACTGCGATGAATAACGGCGAATTCCTCAACAACGAACTGAACTGGCTGACAGCGATGATTGTCGGCAGGATCCAGCAGTATTTCAACCAGGAGGCTCCGGGCGAACCCTTCTCCCCCGGCCCGGCGCAGGCCGTCCGCCCGGACGGTTGCCGCTACGAGCAATTCATCGCCCAGACCGGCCTGGGGACCGAGGACCGCGTGTATCTGGCCCTCGCCGCCGTCCCCTTCCTCAAGCCGCAGATCATGGACTGCTTCCACATCAAGAATGCGAGCACCGACCGCCGGTTCGTGGAGTTCGGCTGCCTGGAAGACGACCAGACCGGATTCCTCCGCCCCACGCTGGACACCGTCCTTTTCATCCTATGCGGCAACGATATCGGGCTGCGGATCGCGCTTTCCCGGCACTTCCAGGAGCATCCCGTCTTCTCCGGGCCGCTTTTCACCCGGGAACGGGTCCATGGCGGGGTGAACTTCGCCATCGCCCCCGCTCCGGAATTCATCGACAAGATCATCCTGGAGAAGGACCATCACCCGGAGCAATACGGGACCTTCCCGGCCAAGCGCATCACGACGGTCCGGTCCTGGGATGAACTGATCCTGGAGAAAGATACGATGGACCAGCTGGAGGACCTGCGGCTCTGGCTCCGGTACGGCGAGGACCTGCTGGACAAATGGAAGCTCCGGGGCAAGATCCGGAACGGACACCGCGCTCTGTTCTTCGGTCCTCCGGGAACCGGAAAGACCTTCACGGCCACGCTGCTGGGCAAGGAGTCCGGACGGGAAGTCTACTGCATCGACCTGTCGATGGTCGTCTCCAAATACATCGGAGAAACGGAAAAGAACCTGGCCAACCTGTTCGCGAAAGCGGAAGGGCAGGACTGGATCCTGTTCTTCGACGAGGCGGACGCCCTGTTCGGGAAAAGGACCGGCGTCAAGGACGCGCACGACCGGTATGCGAACCAGGAAGTGGCCTACCTCCTGCAGCGGATCGAGGACTACCCGGGGCTGGTCATCCTGTCCACCAACCTGAAATCGAATCTGGACGAAGCCTTCGCGCGGCGGTTCCAGACCGTCATCCGCTTCAAGATGCCCAACGCCGAAGCCCGCGAAAAACTCTGGCGGCAGTCTTTCTCCGAGTGCTCCCGGTTCGCCGACGACATCGACCTCAAGGAAATCGCCGCCCGCTACGAAATCAGCGGTGGATCCATCCTGAACGTCGTCCAGTACTGTTCGCTGCGCAGCATGTCCCGCCATACGGACGTCATCTCCCGCGAGGACCTGGTCGAGGGTATCCGCAAGGAGTTCCTCAAGGAAGGGAAAGTACTGTAGTTTTTAAGATAATTGAAGACTGACCGGCCTCTTCCGCAAATATCTCGGGAAGAAGCCGTTGGATTTTGCGGATTATTTATTTATATTTGTAAGGCTGTACCGGCCCAAGGGGAGAGTTTCCCGACGGAGGCCTCTTCCGGCGGATGGACGAACAAGGATATTCCCTTTTCCTCTGATTCCGGACACATCCCAAAACGAACAATCTTTAAAAACCATAGCCCATGGCGAGCAAACAAACCCCCAGCGTCAAGATTTCCAATCCGGAACTGACCGACATCACGTCCGACAGCATCACCGTCACCTGGAAACCCCAGATCAAAGGCATTTCGGAGACGAAGGTCCATTTTCAAGTCGCCGCCGAGGGACACTTCCCCGACGGAGGCTTCTTCCGGCGAGTGGACGCCCCGAAAAAGAATACCTGCACCTTTACAGGCCTGAGGGACAAAACGGTGTACTCGTTTTATATTATCGCATTGGACGAAACGGATGAAGAGCTCAAACAGTATCCGGAGGACGAGGATGATGAGCCGCTGACCGACATCACGAAGGCCATCGACGTGACAGCCCCGTCGGTCGGCTCCCGGAAGTTGACGGTGGTAAACCGTTTTGCCGACGGGTTCGACATCCAATGGAAAAAGGCAAAAGACAAGGTTTCGGCCCAAAAGGACATCAGGTATGAATGCTGGATAAAAAAGGCTGGCAGCACCCAAAACGCGAAAAAAATCTGGAGCGAGAAGGATCTCGACCAGGTCCATATCACCGGACTCAAGAGCGGTACTGCATACGACTTCTATGTCCTCGCTATCGATGAAGCCGGCAATTCCCTCCGGTATCCGGGAGAAGACAAATACGAGACGGCGGAAACCCTGGATACCGTGGCGCCGGAGGTGAAAGACCCTAAGATCTCCGTCGTGGAATTCACCCAGGACAGTATTTCCATCCGCTGGGAACCGGCAACCGACAATGACACAAGCCAGAAAGACCTCAAGTATTGGGTTTATTTGAGAGAGCATGGCATGACCCAAAGATGGGGGGATCCAGTCGAAAAGTCTGCCCAAATCCAGTCATACAAATTCACGGATCTGAAACCTTCCACGGAATATGACTTCCGGGTTGTCGCGTACGACCGCTCCAACAACCCGTTCGAGTATCGGGTTGGTTCCCAGAGGACCACGGACACGGAAGCCCCCAAGGCCGATCCCAAATCCATCCAGGTGACCAAGACGACCACGGACAGCCTCTCTCTCGTCTGGGAACCGGCGAAGGATAATGTTTCGGCGAGCGATAAAATACAATACATCCTCTATTGGAAAAGGAACCGCACCAATGAATCCTGGTCCCTCAAGAAACTTGACCCGGGCGTTTCTTCGGCCGAAATCACCAGCCTGAAACCGGACTCCGAATACGGCGTGTTCATCAAGGCCTACGACGAAGCCAACAATGAGTTCAAGTACTATGATGAAAGCAATCCTTGTCTGATCAGAACCGCGAAGGATACGACGTCCCCTGAAGTCCAGACCGCAGCGCTGGGAGTGACCCGGGTAACGAAAGACTCCATCTCTATCGAGTGGAAGATGGCGACGGACAACGTGACGCCCAAGGAAAAGATTTCTTATGAAGTGTACTGGACAAGGCATGACGATAGCCAATGCCCTTGGGATTACGCCAAAGTCGGCACCAGTGTTTCTTCGTACACGATCTCCAATTTGAGATCGAATACCCGGTATGCCATCTATGTCAAAGCCATCGACGGAGCCGGGAACGCACTCAAGTATATGGATAAAGGAAACTATTGCCTGATAACGACGCATGATGGAACGCCGCCCACGGTCGCTGACCCAAGCTTGACCGTCACCTACAAGGATACCTCCAGTTTCTCTATCCAGTGGAATCCTGCAACTGACAATAAGATCGCAAAGCAGCAAATATACTACAAGGTCCATTTCATACCTCTCGAGGGGAATGGCAATTGGACAATATATAAACAAGGCAAAGATTTCTGCACCTGTACTTTCACGGGTATGAAGGATAACTCGACTTATCGTTGTTATGTGACAGCGGAAGACGAGGTAGGCAATGTCCTTAAGTACTCCACAAGAGATATTTCGACCACCCAAAAACGTGTATTAACTTATGGTAGCTCCTTCGATTGTAACGGCCACCTTAAAAGCACCCCCGAGCTTTATCAAGATCTTGGAACTAAGTTTAATCGCTACAATTTCCGCTTATTGTTCAACTTCAAGTTTCCAAATGGGTTAAACAGTCAGAATTACCACATCTTATCGCTCGACTCTCGTAAGAACACTTTAAGTATTCTTCTAAGGCCTGCTCCCAGCAGATTTACCATTTCTCGCCTGCGGGAAGTTCCTTTTGTGGTTTACGTTTCTGTAAATGGCGGCAAACGTACATTTGACATTGGTACCGTTTCGGCTCTCACTTGGAATTCGATTGATTTGACGTTTAGCAAGGGAAAGCTTACCGTCAATGGAAAGGACTTCGAGGTCGGCAGTCTCGATACCATAATGAATGGAAACAACTTTCTGACATCCCAAGACGCAAACAACCGCACTTGTTTCAAAGGGGTTATCAAAGATCTCGAGGTGGTCAGCCTTTGATTCCGGACATGATTTGCCAGTAACATACTTAAAACCATAGCCTTATGGAAAACGAACTCACCCCCGGCGTATTCTTTTCAACGCCCAATCTGACCGAGGTCAAATCTGACAGCGTCACCATCTCCTGGGAATGCGAGATCGAAGGAGTGCCGGAGAACGACGTGCATTTTGAAGTGGCAGTCACAGGCGATTTGGCCGACGGCACTTCCTGGCACCGGTTCGAAGCCCCGGACAGGAACACCTGTACCATTACGGGGCTGAAAGAAGAGACGACGTACTCCCTTTTCGTCGTGGCGATCTATCAGAACGAGGATCTCGCCCAGACGCCGGAATCGGGAGACGGTGTGGTCGTCACGACGACGAAACGGCCCAAGAACTGGAAGAAAATCGGACTCATCGCGGGTTGCGCCCTGGCCGCCATCGCCTTGGGCGTCCTGCTGTTTTTCCTGCTCAGGGACACGAAAGCGCCCGTCCTCACGAATCCGGAACTGACTTCCGCCATCCAGGATGACGCGGTCGCCCTCACTTGGAGCAAAGCGGAGGACAATGCCACCGAAGTCCAGGACCTGCGCTATTTCGCCTACCGGACCGATGAGGCCGGCGTCTGGATGGAGCCCCTGGAGATCCTGGGAGACACCACCTGTACGTTCTCCGGCCTGAAACCGTGGACGGATTACAAATTCCGTGTCGAGGCGTGGGACAAGAAGGGGAACAAGGCCTCCTATACGGAAATCTCGGTGAAAACGACCGACTCCGTCGCCCCGGAGATTCCTGAAAAGGCCTTGACCCCCGATGTCGGTGACGACAAGATCGTCATCTCCTGGTCGCCCGCCAGCGACAATGTCACCGGACAGAAGGAGATGCGCTATCTGGCCGCCCGGACGGACGAAACCGGAGCGTGGATAGAGCCCCATGAGGTGCAGGGAGACACGTCCTATGCCTTTACCGGCCTGAATCCCCGTGTCACCTACTCCTTGCGCGTCGAAGCCGTCGACGATGCCGGCAACCGCAGCCCTTACGACGATTTGTCCGTGGCGACCACCGACTCCAGCATCCCCGTCATCGAGGACGCGAAACTGGTTGCCGAGCCGAAGGATAACGAGATCGCCCTCAAGTGGAAGCCGGCGACGGACAATGTCACCGGGCCCCAGGACCTGTGCTATGAGATCTCCCGGACGAATGATGCCGGCAATTGGTTGGCCCCCATCCGGGTGAAAGGCGAGACTTCCTATGTTTTCACCGGGTTGAAGACCAAATCCAACTACCTGTTCAAGGTCGTCGCCTTCGACGAGGCCGGCAACAGCAACCAGTATGAGGTTCTGACCACCGCCACCATCGACTCCGGCGCCCCCGATGTGAACGACAAGCGGTTGAACTCCCGTCTCTACGACGACAAGGTCACCGTCTTATGGGCTCCCGCGACGGACAAGGGCACCACCGATCCGAAGAGCATCCGGTATCGGGTTTCCCGGACCAATGAATCCGGAGCCTGGCTGACTCCCCAGGAAGTCCGCGGACAGACGTCCTATACCTTCGAAGGTTTGAGGTCCAAGGTCCCCTACACCTTCCGTGTCGAGGCTTTTGACGAGTCCAATAACATGAGCCGGTACAACGACCTGCGTGTGACGACGACCGACACCAAGGCTCCTGTCGTGGGCAGCAAGACGGTAACGGCCACGGATATCAAGCAGAACAGTTTCACGCTTACCTGGAAACCTGCTTCCGACGTGAACCAGGTGACGCCGAGCAGCAAGATCCGCTACAGAGTCTATCTGAGACCTTCCTCCTCCAGCAAATGGACGGTCACCCAGGACCTGACTGGAAAAACGTCCTATTCGGCGACGGGCCTGCTCGCGAAGACAACCTATTTCTTCAAGGTGGAAGCCTATGACGAGAGCAACAACTACGTGGCTTATGTCAGAGAGAATGGCAATCCGTTCACTGCGACGACCACGGACACCACGAACCCGACGGTCCCGAACAAAACGGTGAATCATCCTTTCTTCATGCACAATTGGATCCGTCTCAACTGGAAAGACGCTAAAGACAATGTTACGCCGTCCAACAAGATCCGTTACAGAGTCTATTATCGGGAGTCCATTTCCGGTTATACCTACTCGTCCATCGATGTCGGGACCAACACGGATTGTACACTCGGAAACCTGAAACCGAATACTACTTACGATTTCTATGTGCTGGCCATCGACGAAAGCGGCAATACGGCCACTTATTCAGTGGCAAGCCAGAAAACACGGGTGACTCCCATCAACAAACTTTTCTTCGACATCGAACAAGAGGCGACTCCGCTGTACGGAACGAACACAATATCCTTCACCATGACGTATCGCTATGTCAAGCGGGACTCTAATGGTCAAATCCTGGATCTTCAAACAGGCAAATGGGAGCAGAAATGGTCCAACAAGGATGATAAAAGGAATAATATCATCGAGTTGCCGTATGGTTTTTATTTCGAAGACAACACGGTGCACGTTGTTCTTGAGAGCCGGAAGAATTATACTACCAGTTGGAAGAAATGCAGATCCGGAGATGTCGATATCAAAGACGGCCATTTGAAATTCCGCCTGGTTGGCAACCACAACGACTTCAACATTCGTTTCAGTGGTAACGCATCAGCCGGCTACGCCGAATTCAAGTAATTCCCATTAATCCCCATTTCTTATTTTGTTTTCCTCTACTTCTGCTACTATGAATCATTCTTTTGAACACAAAGTACAAACTCCTAAGCGGCAGGCTCCTCACGAAGTATCGCATAACGCACTTGCATTCCCTTCACGTACCGTCGTTCACGCCAAGCTAGAGATGACCGAACCTGGCGACCACGACGAACAGGAAGCCGATGCCATCGCCAATGATGTGGTGAGCGGTGGAAAAATCGCCCGCAAGATTTCAGGTGGTGGTAGTTCGTCTGGTATCGCAGTGCCACGTCAGATGGAAAGCCGACTCTCGCAACTACAAGGCGGTGGGCAACCTATGCCTTCGAACCTACGGAGCAAAATGGAGAGCGGCTTCGGGGTGGTTTTTCCACAGGTTCGGCTCCACACCGATTCAGAAGCAGCGAGCCTGAGCAGTAGTATTGGAGCAAAGGCATTCACACATGGCAACGACATATACTTCAACCAAGGACAGTATTCCCCTCACACAACGGACGGACAGAGACTGGTCGCACATGAGTTAGCCCATGTGGCGCAAGGCGGCGAGAAAATTGGAAGAAAGAATTTCTATTATAATGGGATGGATGCGCCCGATCAGGAGTATCTTAAGAAACAACTTGCATTCTATCTAGATTTAAGACGACAATATATCAGCGAGGGTAAGCACTACGCTGTTCGCGAAATCAATTCAAGAATACGAGCGGTCTCATCTCAATTGGAACTCGATCAAAATGTTACCAAAAAAATGGGTGACATTAAGAAAGAATTAAATAAAATCAGAACGAAAGGTAATACTCATTTTGTGTTCGCTCATGGTACTCCTTCTTTAGAAGAATCGAGCAAGGGTGTTATGGTGCCGAGGTATAAGGGGCGGCTCGTAGAAGCAACAAGAATAAAGGATAGTTTTGGTACTATCATTCCCTGGGAAAGCATAAAAAAAGATGATACCATTGTTTTGATCAGTTGTGAAACAGGGTGGGCTCCTTCGAATGAGAATAGTCAAAACGAGGAGGACACAAAAGAGCGGAAGTTATCATTTGCTGAAGCGTTGTCCAAAGAATTACCCACTAATTTGATAGTTGCCCCAAAGGTTACTTTGTATCCTGTCCGAAATCAAAATTACTTTACAGTTGATGAAGGACAAGGTGTTGAGGAGGGAGGAGGAATATCGTTCTTTCTAAACGGGAGAGAACTTGATTTTCTTTCTTTCGACAGTTTCTTTAGCCAAAACGGCAGAATAGATAATTATTCTTCAAATCATACTATCGCTCATTATTTTTCCATTTTGGCAGGAGTTTTGGATTATGTAGATAGAACTGTAGATAACGCTGAAATGCAGGAATCTCTTGATGAATACAAATCAGTAACTGAATACCCTTCTTATAATCATCTGTATGGACTACCTACTATATCTCCCCCTAGATTATATGACAACGAATGATCGCTGTATTCTCCTTTGAAGTGCAACATTCTGAAGTTTGACGATACATATTTATCCATCATAACACCAGTCTACCATAAGAACTGATACTAAAGGCAATCTGTCGTTGAATGGACATACTGATTATTTCATATTTACATGAAACCGCCTGGCCCTTCGGGACCAGGCGATTTCTTCCAACCTATTATTAAACAACCATTTATATTCGACGGCCGAGAGGACGGCCGGCGGATTCATTTGGAGGCCGCAGGGGCGGGACGGGCCATGCGCCAGG
>JAEEGL011950073.1_pt1 | contig 30608 bp, 29 predicted proteins | sample 9134231 | NCBI WGS metagenome assembly JAEEGL01 (sample SAMN16246548, study PRJNA631951) | gut metagenome | biome: gut microbiome; feature: rumen; material: fiber-attached | host: Bos | place: Iran: Karaj | collected 2018-10 | reverse complement strand
CTCTTTTGCCCCGTCCTCCAGCATTTTCCTGACATATTCGGATATGCGCTCATCGCACTGCTGCCATCCGTTGAGTCTTCCCAGAGGCACTTCATAATCCCTGGGTATGGGGTGCTGCTTGTTCACAAGGATGAGCTTCCAGTCGTCGGCGGAAAATACAGGGCTGTCATCGGCCGCACCGGTCTCATCGGCTCCGGCCTCACGGTCTTCCTCAAGTTCTATCAGAAAAGCGCTGTCCCCGGAAGAAAAGCTCTCGGTCTCCGCCATGACCACCGCGTCGCCGGGTTCCTCCGCAGCCCCCGCATCGGTAAAGCTCAGGCTGAGGGCAAAGACCATCACCGAAAAAGTAAGAGCCAGGATGCGCTTCGAATTCCTCGCGGCGCTCCGCCCCAAACGGTAGATGTTCAGAGGGAAAAAGATCACAAGAGCGGCAATATTGCGCATGCCATGCCGCTGAACAAACCTGTTGTATTTTGCCAGGATCTTTTCCTCAAAGGAATAATACAAAATGTCATCCTCCATCTTGTGCGTTCTGACCGTACATGGCCCAACATATTGCACGCACGAAATCATTGTATCACTTTCTCAAACCTTTTGGAAGATGGTTTTTGATAATATTTCCTTTATTTACGCCCCAGCCCATGGAAAAGCCGCAAAAGCACATGAGCACGGGGCCTTCTCCGTCCATGGGGACATTCCTTAGTACATCCCCTCTGAGAAAGGAACGGGCCTCATCCTCATTCATCTCGTAGTGCATTTTCACGTCTTCGGGCTTCAGGGCCATTGCCAGGGAATGGGAAAGGGATATCCTGCCGAACCTGTCCGTATCGGCCAGAGGCAGCCCCTGTCTCACCACCTTCAATCCTCTCAGGGCGCCGGGGCTCACCGGGGAAAGGCACACATGCCTCATATTGGCGCTGCAGATATAATTTCCCTCGGGGAGTTCCCTTTTAAGGCATTCTTCAAGGAGCTTCCGCGCCTGCCTTATGACCTCAGGGTTTCCTTCCATTATCGAAGAAGGCCTGAAGGCAGCGCCGTTTTCATCCCCCTTCTTCGTAAATGAAGAAACGAATTGCCCTTCCCCCCTGCAGGTATGGGGCATATACATCTTCCGGGCGTCGGGGATGAGACCGAGACTATCCGCGATCCAGTCCGCCTGTTCCCCGTCCTCCTCGCTTTCAAAGGTGCAGGTGGAGTATACGAGCTTTCCTCCGGGCCGGAGCGCCTTTTCCGCGGAGGCAAGTATCTTTTTTTGCCTGTCCGCACACATTTTAACGTTCTCCGGCGTCCACTCCCCTATGGCCTCGGGATTCTTCCGGAACATCCCCTCGCCGGAGCAGGGGGCGTCCACAAGCACCCGGTCGAAGAAGGAAGGGAGGACCTCTGCGATCTCTTCCGGAGAGGAATTGACCACACAGGCGTTGGCGATGCCCATCCTCTCCACATTTTGGGAAAGGGTCGCAGCCCTCGAGGGGACATATTCATTGGAAATGAGAAGGCCTTTCCCCTCAAGCCTCATTGCGATCTGAACCGTCTTTCCACCGGGTGAGGCGCACAGATCCAGCACTCTCATGCCCGGCTTCACATCCAGTTCGGGAACAGAGGCCATGGCGCTCGCTTCCTGGATATAATAAGCGCCCGCATCATGCAGGGGGTTGAGTCCGGGGCGTTCACCCGGAGCCAGGTACAGGGCGCCTTTCTCCCATTCCACGCTCCCCTCACAGGAAAAATGATCGTTTATGTCAAAGCCCTCCGGGGATTTCAGTGAGTTCACCTTCAGGGACCTAACCGCCGATTCCTCCATGGAAGACAGGAAAGCCCCGTACTCATCCCCAAGGAGTTCCTTCATTCTCTCAAGATAAGCTTCAGGCAGATCCATTGCGGGTACGGGAGTCCTTTCTGATCTTCATAAAGCAGAGCTGCTGGAAATAACCGGCGGAGGGATCGTTTATCCACTCCGGGAGCCGGTCTTCATATACCTCGTGAATGAGCTTTTTCATCCAGGTGTCTATGGGGCATTCGTCCATCCTGTGCATCCCGTACAGCCGGACGCAGGACAGGACCTTGGGACCCACCCCCCGGATCCGCGATATGTCCTCATTTCCGGATATTACCCTCGATACGTCTTTATTTACGGACAGGAACCAGGAGGCTGCGCTCTTCAGGTAGGAATCCCTGTAGCCCAGGCCCATCTCCGAAAGATCCATGTCAAGTATCTCCTCGGGTCCCGGAAAATGGACCTCTCCCCCGCACAGCTTCTCTATGCTCTTTTTGATCCTGGGGATATTGTTGTTCTGGCTTATCAGAAAGCTTATGAGAGTTTCCCAAAAATCCTGACGGAGTATCCTTACGCCCGGTTCCTCCAGAAGGGCTTCCCTGAGGAAACCGTCACCTAAGGACAAAGCCCTCTCATCCATCCGGGCATAGTCCGTGTCCAGATCGAAATAGGACCTCCACACAGACCGGTATTCTTCTTCGGAACAGGAAAGAGACAGGCAGTCCCCTTCAAGGCAGATCACAACGCTCCTGTCAAAAGCCGGGATCTCGTACTTCCCCTCTCCCAGCTTCCTCCATCTGAAGCACTGCCCGGAAAGGGCGATGGGATCGGGGGAAAAGTGTTCAGCCTTTATTTTCATACCGTTCTCTTACATATCTCTGGAATACGTCCCCTCTCTCGGAGAAGTTCTTGAAATGAGTATAGGAAGCGGCGCCGGGAGACATGACGACGCTTTTGCCCTCGGGAGTGATGTCCGCGGCAATGTCCACGGCCTCCTTCAGGTCGCCGGCCTTGCGGGTGTTCTTCCGATTCAGAAGGGGATAGATCCTCTCCCCCGTCTCGTAAGCGCAGATCACGCTGATATCCTGCGGCTGGGAGTTGAGGAACTGAATGAGGGGCGTGTAATCGATCCCCCTGTCCATTCCTCCTATGATGACGGTCCCCAGATCGGGAACCGCGTGCACCGCCGCGATCACGGACTCATTTATGGTGGAAATGGAATCGTCATACCACTCGTGGCCGCCGAAGCTGCCGAAATGCTCAAGCCTGTGGCTGAGCCCTCCAAATTCCGAAAGCGCACGGGAGGTGGCGGCCATATCTGCGTTCAGTATGGCGCAGACAGTCATGGCAGCCGCCGCATTCAGACGGTTGTGGACTCCCAGGAGCTTCATGTCTTTCCCGAACTGGGAATCGTGGATGTAGATGGTGATGGTGCCGTGAGTCATGTCTCTCACCGGCGCGTCGGGGCCGAGTATCAGTATGTCGTCGATCTTCTGCTTCCTGTAGATGTTTTTCTTCGCGTCGAAATATTTTTCCTTCGTGCCGTAGTAATCAAGATGCTCCTCGTAAAGGTTCATCAATATGGCTATGTGGGGAGACACGGTTATGTTCAAAAGCTGATGGCAGGAAAGCTCGAAAACCACCACGGTATTGTCGTCCACCGCATCGAACATATCAAGGCAGGGGACGCCTATATTTCCGGCCAGGACCGCGTTCTTACCCGAAGCCTTAAGGGCTTCATAGGTCATGCCGGACACCGTGCTCTTGCCCTTGGTGCCTGTCACTCCCACGGTCTGATCCCTGAAGACCCTGAGGAACAGGTCCGTCTGACTGGTGAGGCCGGGAAAGCTTTCGAGATAAGGGATCCCCGGGCTCTTGAACACATGGTCATAGCCCGAGAACCGCTCCCCGTCATATTCTCCTTCGTAGATGTCGATCACGGAAGGTCTGGTATGGCTCCTCAGGAAGGATTCCGTAGACCTTCCCTCCAGGCCGTATCCCCAGATCAGGACCTTCTTTCCGGAATAGATATCATTAAAATCCCGCTTCATGTAGTTTATCCCTCAAAGCCTCCGCAAAATGCCAGGGCACATTATTTTCGTCGTTCCAGTCCCTCAGAGCCGCCTTCATATCCCCTGCCTGGGGAAGAGGATTCTGCAATATGAGAAGCGGCGTCTCGTCATACGCGCAGGCGTTTACCGCCAACGCCGTCTCCTCCCTTGTCCCCACGCATTCGAAGGGTTTATTGTCATCAAGTCCCGTCAGGGCGCGGTAGCAGTCGTTGAGGGAAGCCTTGTTCAAAAGATCCTCCCCGAAAATGTCCGTCAGCTCCTCCCTGGACAGGAAGGGAGACAGGATGATAAAGACGAAAAGGCACTTTGAGCAGTCACAGCACCACTCGCCTTTCTTCGATCCCCTGTTGCAGCTGCGGAACACCCCGTGATACTGCTTCTGCCCGGCAAAGAGCGCCGCGATCTGGAGTTCTGACAGGGGCCTCAGAAGTGAAAAATAAAGGACCCCCGGCTCGTTGATGATGGAGTTGATATAGGTCATGAAATCCTTTTCGAATTCATAGCTCTTGGAATACTGGTGATTCACGGTGCTTCCCGCCACCGTGGGTTCATTTGCGGAGCTTTCGTTTGAAAGGGCCACATACCTGAGAGAATTCATGTAGGCCGCAGTATATGAGGAAAAAGCCACCACCGCCGAGAACGGGGTGTGGCCGTTCAGGAAGCCCTTTTTGTTCAGTTCTATCATACGGGGATCCAGGGTCCTGTTGGCGCTGATCCTTCCTTTTTCCGACCCGAACACGGCTATGGTGTCCGAGGCTGCCTTTATGGCGTTTACGGTGTAGGTCCAAATGTCCTCTCCCGCGCTCTTAAGTATCTCAAGACTGACCGCGGAATCCTTCCCGCCGCCCACGGGCACCAGAGTGCCGCTGTAATCTCCGGAATCATGAGGGATCCAGATGTCTCCGGTCCCTTTGGACAGGATGTTCACAAAGGTTTCCGGATCCGGGTCTATCCCGTTGGTATAGAAGAACTCTCCCATCCCCATGAAGTACAGTTTCTTCCACCACAGTGCCTGCTGCTCCGAGAGGTCCCCGCACTCGATGACGATGTCCTGAGGGCAGGCTGTTTTCCAGTAGCTGACCAGCTCGGCCATCCCCAGTGAAAACACCAGTCTGTCCAGGATGTCCCTGTCATAGGACTCTCTCGACACCGGTATGCTCCACCCGGGATTAAAATCCGACAGCCCCTCGATTTTGAAGGAATACCTTATATTGAGGACCCCGTCGGAGATGAAGTATTCATAGTTCTGATAAACAAATCTTTTGTATTCTTTTCTCAGTTCGTCATATGTCATCAGTAGTGCCTCACGACCTCAAACCTTTCAAGTTCCACTCCCTCCGTTCCCGCAGGGATCCCAGCCTTCTGCATGGCGATGGATACCTGCTGCAGGGCGCTGTCCACCCCCTCAAGATCGGGGAGCAGCAGTCCTCTCCTCATGCCTTTTGTAACTATGACGCCGTACCTTTTGGGATCCAGCTCCTCCGTGGAAGATATCCTCTCCGCGTCTCCCAGCACATCCACCGAGATCTCCAGACTCTCAAGTTCATTCACGCCGATCCTCTCAAACCTCGGATCCCGGGTGGAAGCCGATACGGCATTATCTATTATCTCACAGGCGACGCTGTCTGTACAGGCTTGGATCGTGCCGATGCATCCCCTGAGCATTCCGTTTTCATGTATGGAGACAAATACACCGGCGCGCCTCCCCGTCATCTCCGGCGGGAGTCCTTCAGGCATCTCAAGCACCGACCCCGTGCGAATATAATTTTCCACCGACGCCCTGGCAAGCCGGACGTAAGGATCTTCCGAACCGCGGTTTTCGTATGTCGCCATATTAATCCTCCTGTTTTGGGTCAACGCATGAGCCTTCGCTACATATTTCCGATCGGTCGCAATACTCCCAAAATCCCGGCAGCCGCTGTGACGGGCTCATCCCGGGTTTACATGTTTCCGGTCTCGTACCCGCACACTCCGTAGCCCACGCCGAAAGGCCCTTCGTGGGAATACATATGCGGGGTCACCCTGAGTCCCGCAAGAGCGCCTCCCATTATGGTGAAGGACCTGTGCCCACACTCCGCGGCCTCATCCAAAAGCCTGTCGTCAAATCCGGCAAGCTCCGAAAAAGCGGCGCGTCCCATGACATCCATGATCCTTTTGTCATACACGGGTCCCATCTCATTATACCCGTAAGGTCCTTCCCTGGTAAGTCTGTGGGACAGATCCCCGCTGGCTACGAACACTGTCCTGCGGGAAAGGGCGTCGACCGAATCTCTGATGATGTTTCCGAGCCTTACGTGCATGTCCAGCGGCAGGCCGGACAATCCGATCCTCACCACCCGGAAATCCGGACTTCTCCCCGCATCCCTGTAAGCGTTTTCGATAAACCAAAGAGGGATAAAGGTGGCGTGGTCGAGAGACGGATCCCTCTCCCCATCCGTGCCCGCCGGGAATCCGGTCTCAAGGCATTTCCGGGATATCATTTCCACAAGCTCCTCATCATACCTCACCGTGATCCTGACTCCGGGTGCCCGGAATCTCCCCATATCGCCGGAAGCGCTCTGTCCCGGGGAAATATGAAAATAATCCGCATACATTACGGAATGCGGACTGGTGATGACGACGGTCTCGGGGGACAGCTTCTCTATTGCGGCAGCTACCTGCCTGTAGGAATCTATGGTCTTTTGGATACCCCGTTCCTCTCCTCTTCCCACTTCGGGGATGATGAGCGGGGGATGGGGCACCATGGCGCCGTACAGTATCGACATTTTTCTCCTTTCGAAGGCCCTTTTACCGTTCCCGTTCCTGACCGGGGATAACGTCACGCGTCCGGGATGTTTCTTCCCTGTTCACATTATATATTACCTGTAAATACATTTTTTAGCCAGCCGGATGCGATATCCGCCATCCTGATGACCGTCTTCACCGGAGTAGGTCCCGTGCCGGTCATGCGGTAACGCGGGAAGAATCTGGTCACATGGAGGGAGATCTCCGGATCCACGGAAGCTATGTAGCGGGCCTCGTCCTCCATCATGGCCTCATCGTCATTTACGCCCGGAACGATGAGGGTGGTAAGCTCCACGTGGACGCCGAGGTCCACGGCCTTCCCGATAAATGAAAGGACAGTTGTGAGGTCTCCGCCGATCCGCCTGTAGCCTTCTTCGGAAAACACCTTCAGATCGATGTTCGCCGCGTCCGTGAGGGGCAGCACGGCCTCCGCGACCCCTTCGTTGAAGCAGCCGTTGGTGACAAGGACATTGACAAGCCCGTTCTCGCGGGCCAGGGCGCCGGTCTTTGCCACATACTCCCAGCAGATAAGGGGTTCATTGTATGTATAGGCGATCCCGACGTTTCCCCTGCTCCTTAAGCCGAGAGCCGTTTCGACCGCTTCTTCCGGAGAGATACAGGATGCTCCCGTAAATGAATCCGCCTGGGATATCTCATGATTCTGGCACCAGGGGCATCTGAGATTGCACCCGTACGAACCCAGGGAAAGGATATAACTCCCTGGCATGAACATTGAAAGAGGTTTCTTCTCTATGGGATCGAGGGCGAGGGAGGTGATGAGACCGTGGTTCTTAGGAACCGTGGTCTCACCCTGCCTCGCTCTCGCCCTGCAATATCCGGTCTGACCCTCCGCAGGGGCACAGCCGTGCGGACATACATCACATTTCATATCGGGTCTTATTTTCCGGCCTTTTCTGAAACTGTCAGACTATTCCCTGGGCCTCCATTGCCTCGGCCACTTTCTTGAAGCCTGCGATATTTGCTCCGGCCACGTAATTTCCTTCCATGCCGTATTCCTTCGCAGCTTCGTCGCAGCTCTTGAATATGCCCTTCATGATACCCTGAAGTTTTCCGTCGACCTCGTCAAAGCTCCAGGACAGTCTCTCGCTGTTCTGGCTCATCTCAAGCGCGGAGGTGGCCACGCCGCCGGCGTTGGAAGCCTTTCCGGGAGTAAAGAAGATGCCGTTGTCGAGAATGTACTTCGTCGCTTCAAGGGTGGTGGGCATATTTGCGCCCTCGCAGACTGCGATGCAGCCGTTCTCCTTGAGAGCCTTTGCCTCATCTATCCCCAGCTCGTTCTGCGTGGCGCAGGGAAGGGCGATATCGCACTTCACCGAGTAAACGCCTGTTCCTTCGTGGTATTCGGCGCTCTTCCTCTGAGCGGCGTACTCGTTGAGACGGGCCCTCTTCACTTCCTTGACATCCCTGAGGACTGCCACATCTATCCCCTCGGGATCATATATCCAGCCTGTGGAATCACAGCAGGTCACGACCTTCGCTCCGAGCTGTTCAGCCTTCTGTATCGCGTAGATAGCCACATTTCCGGCGCCGGAGACCACAACGGTCTTTCCGTCAAAGCTGTCGCCGTGGCTCTTCAGCATTTCCTCCGCGAAGTACACCAGTCCATAGCCGGTAGCTTCGGTTCTCGCAAGAGATCCGCCGAAGGTCAGGCCCTTTCCGGTGAGGACGCCCTCATAGAGGCCCGTGATCCTCTTGTACTGGCCGTAGAGGAAACCTATCTCACGTCCGCCGACCCCTATGTCGCCTGCGGGAACGTCCGTGTCGGCGCCGATATGACGATAAAGCTCCGTCATAAAGCTCTGGCAGAATTTCATGACTTCATTGTCGCTCTTTCCCTTGGGGTCGAAATCAGAGCCGCCCTTTCCTCCGCCTATGGGAAGGCTTGTAAGGCTGTTCTTGAAGATCTGCTCAAAGCCCAGGAACTTGATGATACCCAGATTCACCGAAGGATGGAAACGGAGCCCGCCCTTGTACGGTCCGATGGCACTGTTGAACTGTACACGGAAGCCGTTATTGACCTGGACCTGTCCCTTGTCGTCCACCCACGGCACTCTGAACATCACTACTCTCTCGGGAGTGGTAAGCCTTTCAAGAAGGGCTTCCTTCCTGTAGCGGTCCTCGTTTCTCGAGATCACCGGTTCAAGGCTCTCGAGGACTTCCTTGACTGCCTGATGGAATTCGGGCTGCGCAGGATTCTGCTTTACTACCCTGTCGTAAACTTCTGCTGTGTAAGACATCTTTTTTCCTCCTTGTGATAAAACAGATTTTGATTCTTTTTACCCCTCAGATGATTATAAAATCACCTTTTTTTATCTACAAGGACAATTTTTACCTGTTTTGGATTGTATACATGTATGGAATAATAAATTTTCTGTCTTCTCGTTTGTTTTTTAATCGAAAAGAAAGATCCCCGTGTTCCGGGGATCTTCCCTTTTCCGAACGTTTTTAATTTCGCGGTGCAGAACCCGGTTTTATCTATCCGCAGGCGCCTGCAGTGGGCGGCCGGCCGGTACCCGTTACGGACACCTGCCCTGTCTCACCGGGGCTCGGTCAGCAGATCTGTCCTGATGTAAGCCTTTCCGCCCTTGTATTCGATCTCGGTCCAGCCGTCGGACCTGTTTTCCACAACCTTGAACTTTTCGCCCTTGGAAGCTTTTCCGGCCTTTTCGGTATCAACCCCGGGACCCTTCCTGATGTTCACGGAATCGGCAGCCGCCATGATCTTCCCCGAAGAAGAGGAAGACGAGGAGGACGCTGTCGAAGCGGTCTGGGTCTGAGCGGTATCGTTCCCTGCGTCGCCGTTCCCGGCTGCAGCGGCCTGAGCCTGCGCTACGGTTTCCCCGGTCTTCACCAGATAATCGCTCTTGATATAAGCAGTGGACCCGTTGTACTCTATCTGGGACCAGCCGTTTGCCCTTTCCTCTTTCAGGACGAACTCCTCTCCCTTCTGAGCCTTGCCCACCTTGTCCGCAGTCTCGGAATCCGAGGATCTCACGTTCACGACGGTGGTAGTCTTCACCTTAGTCGAAGAAGAAGCGGCGGGAGCGGGCTCCTGAGCTGCAGCTGCCGGCGCTTCGGCGACAGCCTGTCCCTCTCCTCCGGCCGCAGCGCTGTCCCCGGCAGGAGATGCCTCCTGGGTCTCTCCTACGGGTTCCACGTCGGGATTCTGGGTGCCTTCGATGGCAGCCAGTTCTTCACCTACCGCATTGTCTATATCCTGGGTAAGCTGCACAAGGAACGCGGCAACGTCAGGATCCGCCGAAAGCATGTCGTTGTAGGCCACGGAAACTTTGTTGTTCAGGTCCACAACGTCACTCTGCAGCGAGACCTCGCGGATATAGTTCGTGATATTCTCTTCCTGCTCCTGTTCATTTATGTACAGGGTGCCGTCCTCGCCGGTGCACACATAGTAGACCTGCATTCCGGGAAGAGCCTCCCCGTAATCCTTGAACTTCACCTCGGCGTAGACGTAAGCGATGTAGGAATTGGCCACGGGACCGCGCTTCGTATACACGTCGATGTTCTCGTACTTGTCTATGTAATCGGACATCTTTTCAAGTCTCAGCTTTTCCGTCTCGTCCACGTTGTTATTGATCTTCAGGATGGTGTCCATGTCGCCTGAAGCCATCGCATCGTAATACTTTTCGATCAGTGAATTCACGGAAGGATAGGCGTTCTTCATCAGCTGCACCTCCGGTACATCCACCAGAAGGCCCGCTGCGACGGAGGAGGAATAGGATGTATCATCGGAGCCGGCAGCGGCGTCGAGAGCGTTCTTTTTCCCGGAGGAACGGATCGCCACTATGGCTATGATGAGTATGCACAGAGCCGCCACCACCGGAATCACCACCCTGCGGTTCTCGCGTATCCTGTATATGATCTCTCCTATGATCTCCTTAAGATAATCCGTAAGGTTATTGTTTGATGTATTCATAATCCTCGAATCCGGGGCCTGAAGCCCCTTATCAGTAATATGGTCTTCGCTTTTCCGGTCCCTGACGGCAGAGCCCTAAAGTTCTGCCGCCGGTCCTCCTGAAATGTCATGCATCCGACAGGAATCGAACCTGCATTAAAGGCGTCGGAGGCCTTCGTTCTATCCATTAGACTACGGATGCCCGTGGCAATATGCCGCAAATTGTTACAAATTTGTTACAAATGGCATATTACCACACCATTACAATGTTGTCAAAAACCTTTGCCCGTCACGGGAAACTGTCACCTGTTTCCCCAGATCTCCACCTTTCCCGTCTCCCTGTCGAAATAATACAGTTCATCGGAGAGCCTGTCTTCGGGAGAGACCTGGGTTATATTTACCTCGTGTATCATCTCCTTCAGGCATTCGGGATCCTCATCCCCGGTATCGGGGAGAAGGATAACCTCGTGGACGGAGCTGGGGAGTATGAACAGATCTTTCCCCAGTGAACGTGACAGTTCCGCTATCTTGTCGGACCACACCAGAGCCGATGCCCCGTACAGCCTTTTTTCATTTGTCAGGATGTACATGGGGCACTTCTCGGTGAGTTCAGGGTCGAACTGCCCTGCTCCGCATTCCAGAAGGATCGATGCCATGGGGATGATCACCGCCTTCGATATCCTCGGCATATTGAGGCCTGCGTTCTCGCTCAGATAGTCGGCGCTGATATCCCACATTTTCAAATGCTCGTTCCTTATGAGTATTCCCGCATCCTCCATGACCGTTTCCGGAAGCTGGCAGTAAAACACCACCGCCAGATCGTTCCAGAGAAAATACGGGACCTCATTCAGAAGGGTCCTGTTGACCCCTTCCGGAACGAGTCTCATGATGATCCTGTTCCTGACCTTTTCAAAATCCGCAAAGAAATCCGGATCGAACTCGGGTATCCTCGCTCCTTCTGCCACTGATACGATATCATTTACAATGTCCGAAAACGCCGCTCCCTCATTTACCATCCTGAGAAAATCATCGAGATAGATGGTGGGAGCCACCGCCTCGTCCTTCTTTCTTATGACCAGTCCCCTTCTGACCAGCCCTCCAAGCTTTCTTACGTCGGTCAGGGATACATCGTAACCCGGCCCGAAATATGCGGATGTCGCCGCAAGAGTCTTGTCCTCAAACACATTCATTTCCATAATTCAGCTCCTCTCTTGTAGGATCTCCCGCCTTGACCGTTATCCGGCGCTGCTGCGGGGATCTTCAACCCTTTTCAGATCGATCTCTGCTTCTCTCCGGGCTGACAGGGGCTGTTGATATGCACTGTTGTCCTCCTCACACTTCGTGCAATTAACACAAAAAAGACAGCTCAAACGAGCTGTCTTTCAGGCACGTAAGAAACAGTTTATTCAGACTCTCGACAGATACTCTCCGCTTCTGGTGTCGATCTTGATCTTCTCCCCTATCTCCACGAACAGAGGCACGTTGACCTGGGCTCCGGTCTCCACGGTTGCGGGCTTTGTCGCGCCGGTGGCGGTATCGCCCTTGAATCCGGGCTCCGTGTCCGTCACCTCCAGTTCAACGAAAAGCGGGGGCTCAATGGTGAAAACTTCTCCGTTGTAAGAACAGATCTTCACCATCTCATTTTCCTTGACAAACTTCAGGGAATCCCCTACCAGGTCCTTTCCGACCGCTATCTGCTCATAGCTCTCGGTGTCCATGAAGTTGAAAAGATCGCCGTCCGAATAAAGGTACTGCATGTCTTTTCTGTCTATCCTCGCCTGCGGGAACTTTTCCGTAGGCCTGAACGTGCGTTCCACTACGCCGCCGTTGATAATGTCCTTGAGCTTTGTCCTTACGAACGCCGCTCCTTTTCCGGGCTTAACATGCTGAAACTCGAGTATCTGGTACACATTACCCTCGATCTCAATGGTAACGCCGTTCCTGAAATCACCTGCTGATAACATAATAACCTCCTGACGAAGAAAAAATGAACGAAAACATCTTATATCACTGTCTGCTTTCTGTCAATCATTTTAAGAATCTCATCGACCGCCTCCAGATAACCGTCCAGCCCATGGCCCACCACTGAGCCGTTGCAGACCTCCCCGGTGACGGAAACCTTTCTGAACTCCTCCCTGGCCTGTATATCCGAGATGTGGACCTCTATCCTGGGAATGTTCTCCACGGAGGCAAGGGCGTCCCTTATGGCGTAGCTGTAGTGGGTGAACGCTCCGGGATTTATGATGATGCCCTCGGTGCCGTCGGAGAAAGCGTCCTGGATCCTGTCAATGATGGCCCCCTCATGGTTGCTCTGGAACACTTCTATCCTGGATCCCGTCTCTTTTCCTTTTCCGGCGATCATCCCAAGGAGAAAGCTGTAGTCCTGAGTGCCGTAGACCGCCTTTTCACGGATGCCGAGGAAATTCAGGTTCGGACCGTTTATTACCAGAAGCCTGTGGCCCTTCGGCGCCTTTTCTTCCCTTTTACGGGAGGTGATCTCGTTCAGGATCTCATTTATCCCCTTTTCATCGCAATCCACGATCACATCCGCGCATTCCGAGTATACGCCGTCCCTCTCCTCCATCATAGAGCTTATCTTTTCAAGACTCATGTCGTCCTTGAGGAGGGGCCTGGTGCCGTCCCCCGTAAGCCTTTTGTATACTGTCTCGGGCCTGCACTTCAGATAAACGACGATGCCGGTCCTGTGGAGGAGTTCCCTGTTTTCCTCTCTGAGGGGCATGCCGCCCCCCGTGGCCAGCACAAACCTGCCTTTTTCCTTATCCACTATGTCCCTCAGGCACTCCGTTTCCATGTCCCTGAAAGCCTCTTCTCCATCGGAAGCGAATATATCGCTTATGGATCTCCCCGCTTTCTTTTCGATGATGGAATCGGTGTCGAGGAACGGAGCCCTGATCCTGTAAGACATCTTCATCCCTATACTGGTCTTCCCGGAGCCCATGAATCCGATCAATACGTACCTTAAAGCCATTTTCATCATCCCTCCTTCATAACCCGGATCATATCATCATAGATCACCTGCGCATCCTGCCTTTCTATGTTCTTCCCCGTCCAGAGTTCAAAAGCCGAGACCGCCTGCCATACCAGCATCCACAAGCCGTTATATGCCTTAGCGCCCCTTTCCTCCGCATGCTTCATGAACCGTGTGGTCAGAGGGGTATAGATCAGGTCGAAACGGTCTCAGTCCTTGCAAATAACTCCTCATCCTCCGTGGGGACGCTGTCCACATCGGGATAAAGCCCTGCGGAGGTGGCCTGGAACACGATCATCTTCTCCCGGGGAAGACCGCCTATCTCGTGGATCCCCAGGGGAGAGGCGGCATTTCTCCCAAAGACGGTATTAACATGATCCGAAAGAGCTGCCGCCCTTTCCCTGTTCCTGTTCATTATGAAAATATGATCGGCGTCTTTTCCGGCGCAGAGGACGGCTGCCGCTCTGGCAGCGCCGCCGGCGCCTAGGATCACCGTATTTCTCCCCGACACCTCTATACCGTGGGTGTCGAGAGCCCTGTCGAGCCCGGTGACATCGGTGTTGTACCCTTTGAACCCGCCGTCGTCGGTTCTGACCAGCGTGTTTACCGCGCCCACCTTTTTCGCATTGTCGTCCAGTTCAGAAAGAGCCTCTATCACGCTCTCCTTATGGGGGACCGTGACATTGAGGCCGCAGATCCCGAGAGCCAGAGCGCCCTTCACAGCTTCATTCACCTCTCCCGGCCTCACCGGGAATGTGACGTAAGCCAGGTCCTCTCCCAGGATCCCGGCCAGCCTTCCGTGAATGAAGGGGGACATGGAGTGGGCCACCGGATATCCGATGAGACCGCATACCTTTGTTTTTCCGGTGATCATTTTCTGCTCCTTTCATAGAAAAATAAGACAGGCTTTTCAAAAAAGCGCTTGATCACTATCTGGATCTCCTCTTTCGGATCCAGAGGAGACACGAGCACGTTCTCCATCCCTATCCTCCCTGCGCCCCACACGTCCGTAAATATCTGATCCCCCACGTAGAGGATCTCGGACACCGGAAGCCCCATCAGGGAGGCAGCCTCAAGGTACCCCTTTTTCAGCGGTTTGCCAGCCTTATAAACAAAATGATCCATCCCGCAGTCTCTGGAAAAGCTCTCGACTCTGGCTTTTTTATTGTTCGATACGACGGCGCACTTGAATCCAAGGGAGTGCAGGCGCTCCACCAGCTCCACGGATCTTTTGTCCGCGGGAGCCCCGTGATGGACAAGAGTATTGTCTATATCAAAGATCACACCTCTCTTGCCGGCGCGGCGGAATGCGTCATAGTCTATGTCATATGCAGAAGCACACCTGTGCTCCGGATAGAATATTTCCAAAAATCCCATAACAAAGATAATAAAAAAAGTGCCCGCTCAAGGCAAGCACTTTTTCGCTCTGTATCGTCCGTAAGGAGAAACGTCTCAGTCCCGGGTCACTTGAGAAATACCGATCCGTCGGGGGTGCTGAGGAAGGGTTCTCCCTCCTGGGGCGCCGCCTCGACGGGAGTGCCCACGAACCTTCTGTAATCGGACAGGATGCTGTCTCTCTGCATGTTGGAGATAGCCTTCTGAAGATCCAGGTTCTGCAGAGGACTTTCGGAACCGATGTAGGAAAAATCATCGTTCTTATTGAACGTAAGAGATACACTGTTGGGGTCGGTGGCCCTGGGAGCATCGTTCTGCCGTACTTCAAGACTCCCGGAGTCCTTCTGTTCCTGCTTCTGAACCTGCTCGGAAGCCTTCTCCTCCCGGGATACATCCTGATCGACATAAGTGATATTCCTTACGCCGTATCCGCCGTTTATGTAGTTGAATGAATCCAAAGGTGTAATTCTCATGGCCTTAATCTCCATATCAAATATCGGGCAGAATCATTTTCGCAATCATTATATCGGATGAAGCAGGGGAAACTTTATACCCGCTTTCCCCATTTCTTTTTCCCCCCTTTTCAGTCCGAAGAATCCAGCAGATTCCTTGTGTATGGGTGAGACGGGGATCCGTAGATATCATCCGTGTCGCCCTGCTCCACGATCACTCCGTCCTTCATGATGAGGACCCTGTCGCACAGGCTGTAAACGACCCTCAGGTCATGGGAGATGAAAATGACGGTGAGGAAATACTTTTCCTTTAATTCCCTTATAAGGCTGAGTATCTGCGCCTGGACCGTAACGTCGAGAGCGGACACGGGTTCATCGGCTATCACCAGCTTCGGAGTCTGCATGAGGGCGCCGGCTATGGCTATCCTCTGCCTCTGTCCCCCGGAAAGTTCATTTGGGAACCTGTGGTAAATGTCGGGGGAAAGGCCTACCGTCTCCAGCATCTCCAGCACCCTGTCCCTTCTTTGACCTCTGTCCAGACCGGAACGGAGCTTCAGGGGTTCTTCAAGGATCCATCCCACATTTCTGGCCGGGTTCAGGGATGAATAGGGGTCCTGAAAGATCATCTGCGGATAGGGGTCGTTGCAGTGCACATGCCCGGTCACGTCCTTATTTATCCCGAGTATGGCCTTTCCGAGGGTGGTCTTTCCGGAGCCGGACTCCCCCACAAGACCCACGATCTCCCCGGACCGTACAGAGAAAGAAGCGTCCTTTACAATGAGGCGTCTCTGCTTTCTCCTGCCCGCATATACGTTCAGTCCGTCCACCTCCACTATATCCCCCTCCGACAGGTCGTTGTCTTCAGGTCTGTAGGAACGCGCTCCCTTTTTGGGGATAGCGTTCATCAGGGAGATGGTGTATTCATTTTCGGGTTCCGAGTAGACCTTTTCGGATCTCCCGCTTTCGACCACAACGCCCTTCCGCATGACCAGTACGTCCCTGCACAGCTTCTTCACCAGACTCATGTCGTGGGAAATGAACAGTATGGCCATGTGGCTGTCCATATTGATCTTTTCCAGAAGCCTGATGATCTGGGCCTGTACAGTCACATCAAGCGCGGTGGTGGGCTCGTCCGCTATGAGTATCCTGGGTTCCGTGATGATAGCAGCCGCGATCATGGCTCTCTGCCTCATTCCCCCTGACAGCTCATGAGGGTACAGGGAATAGGCTTTCTCCGGATCGTCAAGTCCCACCGACGCCAGAGTCCTGACTGCGGCTTCACGCATTTCGTAGTCGCTCATCTCCGGTCTGTGCACCCTTAAGGGCTCTTCCACCTGGGTTCCCACCCTGAGTCTCGGATCGAAGGAAGTCATGGGTTCCTGAAAGATCATGGAGATATCGTTGCCCTGGAACTTCCTCAGTTCCTCTCTGGGAATGGTCAGAAGATCCTTTCCCATGTACTCGATCCGCCCGGACTTTCTCATGTCGTGACGGTTCAAAAGTCCCGCTATGGCAAGGGCGGTCATGGACTTACCCGAGCCCGATTCTCCGACTATGCCCAGAACATCCCCCTCTTCCATCTCAAAGGAAACATCCCGGACAACTCTCTCCGGCCTGTCATGATCATAGAACTCTATATTCAGTTCCCTGACGCTCAAAAGACTCATTCGTACGAAGATCTCCCCATCAGCCCAAGGCCAAGGACCATCAGTATTATCACAAGTCCCGGAAAAAGAGCATATCCGGGGGATATCCTGATATAGCTCTGGGCGTCGGAAAGCATCCTGCCCAGGCTTGCCTTGGGCGGCTGGACTCCTATGCCCAGATAGCTGAGCCCCGCTTCCGCCAGGACAGCGTTGTTAAAGCCGATTATCACGGACTGCAGGAGAACCGGCCAGGCGTTTGGCAGAATATGGGCAAATATGATCCTGACGTTCCCTGCGCCCTGCAGTCTTGCGCTCTCCACATAATCAAGGGACCTGTTCCTTATGAACTCCGACCTCACCATCCTCGCAAAGCTGGGGATGAACGCTATCCCGAGAGCCAGTATCATGGTGGCCTCCCCGTTGCCAAAGAGACTGGCAAACACAAGGGCGATCAACACCGCGGGAAAGGCAAAGATCACGTCGTTGATCCTCATGACGACGGTGTCGAATACTCCTCCGAAATAACCGGTGAGAGATCCTACTATCACCCCTCCGACACATCCGATCAGAACGGTGCCTGTGGCCACCAGGAGCGTGGTCCTGCAGCCGCAGAGCACTCTTGAAAAAATGTCTCTCCCGAAATTGTCGCAGCCCATGATGTGGCCGGGGGACACGCCCGCAAATTTCAGTGAAAGATCCATATATTCAGGGTCGTAAGGTGAAAAGAAATAGCCCGCCACCGTCACGAGAACCATGATGACGGTGATCACCAGCCCCGCTCTGAAGCTTTTACTCTTTAATAGCCTCTTCATTCCCTTATCCTCGGATCGAGGGCAATGACTCCCAGATCGGATACCGTATCCGCTATCACGGCAGCCACGGCGACGCACATGAGCACGGCAAGCACCACGGGATAATCACGGCCTTCTATGGAGGTCAAAAGGATCCTGCCCAGACCGGGTATGCTGAAGACCTGCTCGGTGATGATGCTCCCGGCTATCATGTCCACAAACTGCATGGCGTAGAAAGTCACAGCAGGTATCATGGCGTTCCAGATCACGTGCCTGTACAGCACGGTATTTCCGCGTTCCCCGCGGGAATAAGCCGTCCGCACATAATCCTTTTTCGACTCTTTCATAATGGTTGACTTGAGGAGTCGAACAGACACCGCGATCTTCGGTATCGCCACGGCGAAGGCCGGGAAGAACATATAGTAGATGAATCCCGCCGGGTCATCTTCAAAGGGGACATAGCCCCCCGGAACGAAGATCCTGAGGCCTATGCCGAATATGTACGTGATGATTATCCCTGCGAAGAAAGGCGGAACGCTCATGAACACCTGGTTCACGGCGCTTATGACCCTGTCGGTCAAACCCCCGTCGTTCTTCGCGCAATGGACCGCCACGGGTATTGAGATCAGAGTCATGATGACAAAGGCCAGCGCCGTGAGATACAGAGTCACCATGAGTTTCGATCTGATTATCTCCGAAACCGGAGCGGAATAGGTATAGGACGTCCCCATGTCACCCATGAGAAGTCCCGAGACCCAGCTGAAGTACCTCGTAAGAAAAGGACGGTCAAGGCCGTAGCTGTGTCTCAGAGCCTCCACTGCTTCCGGAGTGGCGTTCGTCTTCAGCCTCATGAGGGCGGGATCCCCCGGTATCACGGCAAATGCGGCGAACGCCAGAAAACTCACCACAAACAGCGTAATGAACATGGAGAGAAATTTTTTCAGAACGCTCTTCAATAGTCTTCAGTCCCTGCTGATGAGCGAAATATCCTGTACATAAAGAGGATAAAATCTGTATCCGCTGTATCCCTTTCTGATCACGACAAATTCGGGAAGATCCTGGATGTACACGTTGGCAGCCCTGTCGGAAAGTATCCTCTCGCACTCCTTAAAGCTTTCCGTTCTGGCCGCATCATCGGTCTCATTCATGGCCTTCCGGTAATTCTCGTCATACGCCGCATCCGAAAAATTGATGAAATTGTTGGATGCTTTGGACTCAAACCTGGACAGGAGCGCGGAAGCTGTCAGATTGGACGCATCGACGCCTATGACCGTTGCGTCAAAATTCCTTGCGGTATATACGTCGGAAAGCCAGGTCCCCCACTCCACTTCCTTTATCTCGGCGTTGATGCCCACTTCCTTCAGCTGCCTCGAAATGACAAGAGCCGTGTCCACATGCTGGGTGTAGTTGGAAGGCACAGTGATGGTAAAGGAAACACCGTTTGAAAAGCCAGCTTCGGCCAGAAGGCTCTTGGCCTTTTCAACATCAGTCGCATATCTGTCCGAAAGTTCAGGCATGTAATACTTCTTAAAGGAGGGATACATGCTGCTGCCTATTATGGTTCCCTTCCCGTCGGAAACGTAGTCAAGTATCTCCTGGCGGTTGACGGCGTAGCATATGGCCTGTCTGACTTTCTCGTTTTTAAAGGGTTCCCTGCCGTTGTTGAGATACAGGGCCTGGACAAGGTTCATGGTCCCTTCCAGGACCTGGAACTCGGGATTCTCCGACAGGGTCCGGGCCTGTTCCGAAAGGACCCTGGCAAACATGTCTATGGAGCCGCCCTCCAGATCCGTCACCAGCGTATCGGTTCCGGGAACGATCTTAAAGGTCACGTTCTCGATGTTCGCCTTTGTTCCCCAATAATCGTCAAACCTCCTGACAACAAGGCGGTCCTGAGGGGTATAGGAAACGAACTTATAAGGTCCCGTGCCTATGGGCGCGGTATCTTCCTTGTCCTTATTTGCTTCGGGTGTGATGGCGCAGGTCAGATAGGCCGGAAAATCAGTATCCGCCTGCTTCAGAGTGATGGTGATCAGAGACGACGCCTCATCGGTCTCCACCTTGGAAATATTGGCAAATTCGGGCACCAGAGGCGTGCCGTCCGGACCGGTCGCCGAGCACTTATTCAGGGAATAGGCGACGTCATCCACGGTCACCGGTGAACCGTCGTGGAACTTTATCCCCGATCTCAGGGTAAACTCATAAACCTTCCCGTTTTCCTTCTCCTGCATCTCCTGAGCCACTGCAGGAATCAGATTTCCTTCACTGTCAGGCTTCAGGAGCCCTTCAAAAAGATTGAAGAGCACTTCCTTGGTACCCGCCGCCACTGCATCGTGAGGGTCGAGACTGTCGATGTCCTGAGGAATGCCTACAGTAAATTTGTCAGAATTCCCGCCTTTCTTGCCACCTGCGCATCCGCACAGTGCAGCAGTGAGCGTGACTGCAAGGAGGCAGGAGACAGCTCTTTTCAAAACCGTCTCTTTTTTCATGCTTCTCCTTTCATTCCAACCTGCCGGGGTCATCCCTCCGGCGTAAATAAAAATTTATCGAGCAGGGAACGTGCCCCTGCTCGAAAGCATCACTTTTGATCGTTCCCGGGGCAAAACCCGGATCAAAGGTCTTATTAACCTGACGAAAGCATTGCCTTGAGCTCATCCATGAACTCGTCGGCATCCTTGAATTCCCTGTAAACCGAAGCGAACCTCACGTAAGCCACAGCGTCCAGATCCTTGAGCTTCCTCATCACCAGTTCGCCTATATCCTGGGTGTGGACCTCCTTCGTATCCCTCGTGAAGATCTCGGTCTCGACCGAATCCACAAGAGATGTGATCTGGTCGGCGCTGATGGGCCTCTTATGGCAGGCAAGCAAAACGCCCGCCTCCACCTTTTTCCTGTCGTAAGTCTCGCGGTTATTGTCTTTCTTTATGACGATCAGAGGAATAGTCTCTATCTTTTCATAGGTCGTGAATCTCTTGGAACAGTCGTCACAGACCCTGCGCCTTCTGATGGAATTGTTGTCGTCGGCAGGACGGGAGTCTATAACCCTGGTATCTTCATGACCACAAAACGGACACTTCATATCTCACTCACTTTTTCGAATTCTGCAAAAACGCAGGTATGTCAAGGGGCTTTTCCTTCACGGAACCCTTGATCTCGCCGGTCTGTCCGAAAGAGCCGGCAGGTCTGGGGGCAGCCGTTCCCGGATTGATGGGAGCGGTCTGAGCTCCGGGTCTCGCCACGGTTCCGGGACGAACGGGAGCCGTGCCGGTCCTCATGGAATTGGGGGCCATGTATCTGTTCGCCTGCATCCCGTGCTTTCCGCCGATGCCGGTTCCCGCAGCGGGCTCCTTTATGCCCGTGGCTATCAGAGTCACGGAGCAGAAATCCTCCATTGAGGTATCCTCCATGATACCCACGATGATATTTGTGTCATCTCCGGTAAGACTCCTGACATAGTTGGGGATCTCGGTATACTCGGTCATGGAGATGTCTCCGGTCAGGTTCACCAGCACATCCGTGCAGCCGTTTATCGTGGTCTCCAGAAGAGGGCTCTCCACAGCTGACTTCACCGCTTCCTGAGCCTTGTTCTCTCCCTTGCCCGCGCCCATGCCGACATGGGCTATGCCCTTGTCCTTCATTACGGTCACCACATCGGCGAAGTCCAGATTGATGATGCCGGACTTGCTGATCATGTCCGTGATGCCCTGAACGGACTGCTGCAGGACCTCATCAGCCTTCTTGAATGAATCTGACACGCTGGTCCTTCTGTCCATGATCTGAATGAGCTTGTCATTGGGAATGACAATGAGAGTATCAACGTTGGGCTTCAGCTTTTCAATGCCGCCTTCGGCATTCCTTCTGCGGACCAGTCCCTCGAATTCAAAGGGTTTGGTGACCACGCCCACAGTGAGGATACCCATATCCTTGGCGATCTTCGCCACAACAGGAGCGCCGCCGGTGCCTGTTCCGCCACCCATTCCGCAGGTGACAAACACCATATCAGCGCCCTTCAGGGCGTTGGTGATCTCCTCAGCGCTCTCCTCGGCGGCTTTTTCACCGACTTCGGGCTTCGCGCCCGCTCCGAGTCCCTTGGTGAGTTTTTCGCCGACCTGTATGAGTTTCGGGGCTTTGCACTGCTGAAGCGCCTGTTTGTCGGTATTGACGCCGATCAGATCAACGCCCACGATATTCTCGTCCGCCATACGGCTGACGGCGTTATTTCCGGCGCCTCCCACTCCGACTACAATGATCTTGGCTGCTACATCTGCTTCATTTGATTTTATCTCAAGCAAGGCTCTCTCCTCCCATTCATAAAAGAAAATCGTTATATATAATATATTGTCCGTAAGAAAAATACAAGACTGTATATTGACCAATTAATAAAATATTTTGTTTTGATCCGACCCGGTCAACCGGATTTGAACGTCACCGTATTTCCCTCCTTGTAATCGGCAAGATCCAGGGTCCCCGTCTTCCCCTCCAGTCTCGGAAGTATGCCTGTGAGGGCCATGACCTTTTCGTTTATGTTGTTGTCTCCCCCGAGAAGGACGTGCACGTTTCCGAAATAGACGTCCAGGTCGTAGTTTTCATTGAAGCTGAGCTTGTCCGCCGTCAGGGAATACTTTGCCAGGAGCTGCGTCATGGACAGTATTTCCGGAAAAACGCCGGTGTTTTCCACGGGAAGAGTCTCATAAAGGATCACATGATCGAACTTCAGCCCCGCGATCTCCGGTATCCCCTCTATCTTTCTGTCGGATGCCTCCACCACCACGCCGTCCCTGTCAAAATACATGTATTTCCCGAGGTAGACCACGTAGCCGGCCAGGCTCTTCTCGTAAACCTTTACCCTGACCGTGTCACGGGACTCAATGGATACGCTCATGGTCTCAATAAAGGGTATGTCGCGTATCTCCCGGTTCCTGTACTTCAAAAACAGCCAGATGGAACTCCTTACGGGCGCATCCTTCATGACAATCTCCTCTATCTGCTCTTCAGAGTAGTGGATATTGCCATCCACGTAAATGTGTTTTACCGTGAAGTAATTGTAAACGAATACACCGGCCAAAAAAAGAACAAGCAAAACCAGGGCGATGATCAGGACTTTTATATGCTTTTTCAGTTTTTCGGCCATATCACCTTACAGATCCTGAATTTGGATACCCCTCCCGACCGAAAGGACCAGTCCTATCTCAAAGAGCATACACACCAGTGCGCTTCCTCCGTAGCTGATGAAGGGAAGCGATATGCCGGTATTGGGCATCGTGTTCGTCACAACCGCTATGTTCAGTATAACCTGTATGGCAACATGCGCCATTACGCCTACCACGAGCAGGCCTCCGTACATATCGGGAGAACTGTAGGCTATCGCCATGAACCTCCAGATCATCACCATGAACATGGTCATGACCGCTATCGCTCCCAACAGACCCAGTTCCTCACAGATTATGGAGAATATCATATCATTTTGCGCTTCGGGAATAAAGCCCAACTTCTGAACGCTCTCTCCCAGCCCCTTTCCAAGGACCCCACCGCTGCCGATGGCGTAAAGAGCCTGCAGCGTCTGAAAGCCCTTGCCGCTGGCGTAAGCGTTGGGATCCAGCCACGCTCTGATCCTTTCAAGCCTCCAGGCGCCGGAATTCTCCGGCATATTTTTCACCACCAGTATGACGACGCCGACCACTCCGGCCAGGACCGCGCCCATGGCCAGAAACCTCTTATAGTCTCTGGAGGCCACAAAGAGCATGAGAACGGTTATCCCCAGCACTATCACTGCAGAACTCATATTATCCGTGATCCCCCTGATGAGGATGGCAGGGACCAGTCCCAGAGCAAGAACGCTGAAGAACCCCCTGGCGCTCTCAATATTCTTCGCGCCGAGCCTCACTATGAATCCCGCGGTGAACAGTATGACGCCTATCTTCATGATCTCCGCAGGCTGTATGGAAATGCCGGCCACCCTGAACCACCTCTTGGCTCCGTTGGCCTCGTAACCGAAGGGAATGATCATAAAGATCAGGAGATAAGAAAAGGCATATATCGGAAAGGCCAGTTTTTCCCAGAAATGATAGGGCGTCCATGCGACCAGAAGCATGACCACAATGCCGACTACGGCTGCCAGCACCTGTTTTCTGAGATAATACCCGGCGTCTCCGAACTGAACGCTGGCTTCGTAAGAGCTGGTGGAATATATCATGATGAGGCCGAAGGCAGTGAGAAACAGGACCGTCACCACAAGGGTGTAGTCCATAAAAGCCTTGGAGGTGCTGCCGTCCTCCCTTTCAGGCATAGGGTTCCTTCTGTTTGCTCTGCGCGATCTTCTCCTTATGTCCGGCATAAACTATATTCTCAACGCGGCGGCGGCCACAAGGCTCAAAAGGGCGGTCACGATGGAAAATATATTGACAACCCTGGTCTCCGACCAGCCTCCCAGCTCAAAATGATGGTGGATGGGCGCCATCCTGAAAAACCTCTTCCCATGAGTACTCTTAAAATAAAGCACCTGTATTATAACAGAAATCACTTCGATCAGATAAATAAAACCGAAAACGGGTATAAAAAGCGTCATCCGGCAGCTGCAGGCCACGCCCGCCACAAAGCCCCCTATTGCGAGAGAGCCGGTGTCGCCCATGAAGACGGATGCGGGGTGGGCGTTGAAGACCAGAAAGCCCATGAGCGCTCCCGCCATGGCGCAGCATAACAGTTCAGTTCCCGCGCCGGTCATGGCCGAACCGTAAAACAGCACCATGGTGACCGGCAAAGTCACTGTCGAGAGAAGCCCGTCCACGCCGTCCGTGAAATTAGTCCCGTTGGTGGTGCCCGTCACTGCGAGGAAGATCAGGACAGCGTTCCCGATCACGCCGAAGTCCAGATACAGGCCATCAGAAAACGGCACCAAAAATCCCGTTTCAGATCCGCCTCTCATAAGGAGCAGACAGAAAACAACAGTGATCACAGCCTGAAGCGCCAGCTTCTGCCACGCCCTAAGCCCCAGGGAACGGCGGCGCCTGGCTTTAATGAAATCATCCAGAAAGCCCACAACGCCGAAGCCCATGGTCAGAAACACCGCAGGTATCAGGCTCTCATTTCCCCTTCCGAAAATAAGGACTGTCAGGAGAAGACCCGCAAGCACGGCTATGCCGCCCATGGTAGGGGTTCCGGTCTTCTTCTTATGACTTTCCGGTCCGTCATCTCTCTCGGTCTGGCGGAGTTTCTCCGCCCGCAGCACCGGTATCAGCCTCCATTCTATCAGGGCTGTTACGGCAAACGCCACGATGACCGAAGCAGTCGTCATCTGCACGCTAAGTTCATTCATCCATCGGCCTCCTGCGGGGGCACTCCTATCTCTTCAGGGGCTTCGCCCTCTCCTTCTCCCCCCTGTTCCTGAGGTTCTATGTCCTCAACATGTAAAAACTCTCCTCCCATGACCGTCACTCCGGTATTGGGATCCACAAGCGCGTTTGTCTTCGGATCGATGGCGTATCCCGTCTCGGGATCGATGGGGAACTCCTTCCAGGGCTCCTTGGGCTCGATGTCCTCGACCACAGGCGCTTCGGGCTTGGCGTCCTGCTTCTTTTCCTTCCCTTTTCCCGAATCGCCGTCAGACTTTTCCTGAGCCTTCTGCTCCTCCTCCGCGGCAGTCTCCTCAGTCTCAGCCTCGGGCATATCCACGTTTCTGCCGTCCTCGAAAATAGGAGATATCCCCTTGTCCGCAAGCTCCTGCTTCTCCTTCTCGCTGAGAGGCTCGGTCATATAGATACCGAGGTAAGGAAGGACCTCCTGAAGCACTTCCTTCACTATCCTGGTGGCAAATTTTGCATCATCCTGGATATAGACGTTGGGCCGGTCCACCACCACGTAGATCGCTATCTGGGGATCGTCGGCCGGCGCGTACCCCATAAACGAGAGCACGTACTCATTATTCTTTCTCGGAAGCGTTTCTGCCGTTCCGGTCTTTCCTCCGATGGCGTACCCGCAGGGACGGGCCGTCTTTCCTGTTCCGTTCTCTCCGAAAACCACCTGATAGAGGTAAGACCTTATCTTTGCGCTGGTGGTCTTGGAAATGGTCTGCTTTACCAGCCGGGGCTGCATGTTTTCTATGGTAGCCCCGTCGGAAGTCTCGATCCTGTCGACCACCATCGGCTGGTACAGGTTTCCTCCGTTGATCAGGGAACAGAACGCGGATATCATCTGTATCATCGTCACGTTAAAGCCCTGTCCGAAGGAATTTGTGGCCAGATCGGTCCTTCTCATGTTCTTTGCCGTGTAGATAAGGCTCTCCGTTCTGGACTCTCCCGCGAGATCCACGTTGCTTTTCAGTCCGAATCCGAACACATCCTGATACTTGGTGAAATTTTCCACTCCCTGGGCAAATGCGATCTGCATGAGACATACGTTGCAGGATCTTTCAAGCGCCTGGGATACGTTCAATATGCCGTCTCCATACCTGTTGTGGCAATAGATCTTGTGATCACCCACCTCAAGCAGGCCTTCACAATTGTAAGATTCATCGCCCCTTATGGCTCCGCAGTCGATGCCGGAAGCCACAGTAAAGGGTTTTGCCACGGACCCTGGCTCATAGGTCTCATTAATGCAGAAGTTTTTCCAAAGGGCGTAATAGTTCTGATTCAGAGTTTCCGTATCCATAAATGAAATGGACTCGGCGGTGACATATTTGGGAGCGATGAAACCGGTGCCGATGTACCCCGTTTCAAATACATCCGAAGTGATCTCCGAGGGGAGCACCACCTCGGCCATTTCAGCCCTTCCTGCCAGTCCTTCGGGCAGTACATCGGAATCTTCCGATGAACCGCTTTGAGAATCGCCATCGCCCGCGGACGCGTCAGCTCCGGCTGCGTCGGCTGCCTCTGCCGCCCCCGCTTCTGCTACGGCGGCTGCTCCCGCTGCGCCGGATGATCCGACCACCTCCGCAACTCCGGCTGCTCCGACTTTTCCGGTTGTTCCGGCGGCTCCGGACGTAACGCTATTTCCCGCCGCGCCGTTTTCGGTTCCGGAATCCCCGGCCGGTGCGCTTTCCCCGGACTCTACAGCTGTTTCCTCCGTCGTACCTGCGGAAACGCCTCCGATACCGCCTGCTATATCCCCAACGGACACACGGCGTTTCATCTCCGTCTCGCCGTTTGTCTTTTTCCCCTTTTCATCCACTTCTCTCATCCCGATCATAACGTCGGTATTTCTCGGATCGTTCGGATCAAAGAAGGGATAATCGGCCATTGCCAGCACCTTTCCGGTGTTGACCTCCATGATGATACAGCCCAGATTCTCGGCGCCGTTCCCGGGATGCGCCCCGTCCTTGTATTCCTCGTTGAATTGTCTGAGCTTGTCCTCCACAATGGTCTGAACGCCGCTGTCGATGGTGGAGCAGACTGTATTTCCGTCCTTCGCGGCGATAGTGGTGCGCTCAAGGGTGGAATCAGCGTTCTGATATCCGTATTCGCGGCCGTTGGTCCCCGAAAGCACGGAATTGTAATACTCCTCAATGCCGCCGGTGCCGCTGTTGTCCGTTGTGGTAAATCCGGTCACTGACGAAGCCAGGGTTCCGTTGGGATACTGTCTCCGGTACTGCTCTTCAAACCAGATCCCGCGAATATCCGGATAGGAAGCCTTGTCGTTCAGCTTATCTCTGAAAGCCGATATCTGCTCGTAGGTCAGGTTTTTTTCAAGTACGCGGTATCGGGAGTCGGGATGTGACTCCGCATATGACTTGGCAGCTGCGGTATCTATCCCGAGATCGTTCCTCAGGGCGTTCATGGTGGGCTCCATGTACTTCTCGTCCCGAAGAAGGGCGTTGCTGTCCAGGATCACGTTGTAAACCTTTTCACTGGTTGCGAGCACCATGTCGTTCCTGTCAAGGATCAGCCCGCGCCTGTAAGGGATAGTGACGGAATCGTACTGCTGCTGTTCCAGCACCTGTCTCCTGTAGGCTTCGCCGTTAGACTTTTCTATGGCAAAGAGCCTGACACCAAGACCGGCAAAAGCCGCCAGTACCACAAAGAACAGTACCAGCAGCTTCTTTTTCATGCGTTTTGCAAATTTGACGGGTCTGCTTCGTTTTCTCACTTTTTTCTATCCGGAAGGTCTGTCACCTGATGCACGTAATCGCTTTCGTCCTTTGAGAACACCTGCACCTGGCCCTGGCCTGCATACCTCATGTTCAATTCTGTCTCGGCTATCTTCCTGACTTCCGCCAGGTCAACCCTTGTAGTCAGTCTCTCATATTTTTCGTCATTTTCCAACCTCATGGTGTTCAGCTGGGTCTTGAGAGCCGCTATATTCTGGGTCCTGCTTACGATGTCGGATTTGAGCTGCAGATTATGAATGAGTATCAGTCCTGCGATCAGAAATGCCACGCCGAGGACCGCCGCATCAAGGAAGCCCATCCGGCGGGCTCTCTCCTGGTTCCTGCGGACTCTGGCGCTGTTCCTGGCCTTTTTCCGCATCTCGCGGATCATCTCTTCTCTTGCGGGTACGGGAGAAAGGGCGTTGTTTCCGTACACGTAAACCCTGTTCCTGTCGTTCTTCCGTGACATATGTTTCACCTTTCCTATAGCTTACTTAAGCTGTATCTTCAGATCTTTTCGAATATCCTAAGCTTGGCGCTCCTGGCTCTGGGGTTTTCCTCCAGTTCTCTCTCCGAGGCAGTGACGGGCTTCCTTGTGAGCACCTTCCCCAGGCTCTTATTTCCGCACACACATACCGGAAACGAAGGCGGGCATGTGCAGGGGTTCTCTGCCTTTTTAAAACAGTTCTTTACGATCCGGTCCTCCAGTGAATGGAAGGTAATGACGCAGATCCTTCCGCCCGTTGAAAGCATTTCCACGAACCCGGGCAGCGCCTCTCTCAGATTGTCAAGTTCACTGTTCACGGCTATCCTTAATGCCTGAAATGTTCTCCGGGAAGGGTTCACGCCCTTTTCCCTCATGGGAGGCCTGACCGTGTCTTCTATGATCTCCGTAAGCCTTCCCGTAGTGAGGATCTCATTATCCTTTCTGGCGTTCACGATGGCTCTTGCGATCCTCGGCGCATAACGCTCCTCGCCGTATTCCCGGATCACCCGGGTGAGATCCTCCTCACTGTATTTATTTACTATGTCAATGGCAGACATGCTCTGCCTTTTGTCCATCCTCATGTCGAGAGGGGCGTCGCACCGGTATGTGAACCCTCTCTCCGGATCGTCAAACTGGTGAGATGAAACCCCCAGATCCAGCAGAATCCCGTCGACCGCTTCAACCCCCAGTTCTTTCAGCGCCGGAACAGCATTTACGTAATTGTCTCTTATGACGCTGACCCTGTCTCCGAAAACGCTGAGCCTTCTGCCAGCCGCCTCCACGGCATCCTCATCCCTGTCGAAGGAATAAAGGTGACCCGTCTCAAGCTTTTCCGCGATCAGGCCGGAATGTCCGCCGCCCCCCGCCGTTCCATCCACGTAGATCCCGTCGGGGCGCACGTTCAATCCTTCTATTACCTCTTTGGGCATTACCGGGATATGAGAGAATTCCATTCCTACAGATTGATCCCGTATTCTTCAAGTTTTTCGGCTACCTCATCCATATCGGCGCCGGTCTGGGCGCTCTCGTAGCGGCCGGTTCCCCATATCTCAACGCGGTCGATCATTCCCACAAGAACAGCCTCTCCATGTATGTCCGCGAATTCTCTTAGCGCATCCCCCAGGAGGATCCTTCCCTGTGAGTCAGGATCCACCCGGGATGCACCTGAAAGAAAGGAGCGCACGAGAATTCTCACATCTTTCTTTGATTTGGGAAGTTTTCTGAGTTCTTCCTCAAACTTTTCCCATTCTTCCTTGCCGTAAAGGTACAGGCACCCGTCCAGACCTTTACAGAGTACGCAGGACGTTCCGAGGGAATATCTGAGATCCGCAGGGACCGTTACACGTCCCTTGGAATCCACGCTATGTCTGTACTCCCCCATCAACATGCTTATCTACCGTCCTCCGCCTGAGGCATTTCGCTATCAGCAGCGCGGGCGTTCAGGCTCTTCATGCTCCCATGGAGCCGGCCGTTCAAGCTCCGCACAGTCCCCTTGGCGCCGGGGATTTCGGCCTTTCAATTCCCCTTTGGTGCAGGGGATTTCGGCCTCTTGCCACTTTCCACCACTTTGCCCCACACGATTGACATTTTACCCCACTTGCACTCACAATGCAAGTATTTTTTTCGGTTTCCGGAAAGTTTTTTCGCAGGATTTTCAGCGTCTTCGCCGCATCCGGCCGGGCCTTCCGATGCGGTAGGACGACAGCCATGCTGTGCCTGCGCAACTTGCCCGGGTGAGACCTATGGTGGCGGCTACGTAGCTCCAAACCGCGGCCATGAGGCGCCTGCGGCGGGGCGCGCGGCAATCGATCAGGAGAACCCTACTCGATCCGGCATTGCCAACCTCATCTCGCACTTCGGGCTCGATGTTATGCATTCGCCATATGCCCGTATCTGCGTGCAAGCACGCTTTCGGGCGCATGGCTCATTGCTGACACAAAAATAGGACTAAACCGGCTTTTCTCCCGGTTAGTCCTATTTTCCCCGAAAAAGACTTCCTTTAAACGCGCCCCTTGTCAGGGGCATTCAGTTTTTGATTAAATGTTCCCGGTAAATTGGACACCGGTGTTTAGGCCCTCCCCGCTTTTCAGACAGCACAATAGTGGTGAACCCCCCGGTGCAGCACGACCGATATAATCGCCGATTCCGCCTTTTTTATCGGGTCCACGAGCCTACGACGCGTCTCTTTCTACCGATATATTCG
>JAEEGL013235818.1_pt1 | contig 30609 bp, 22 predicted proteins | sample 9134231 | NCBI WGS metagenome assembly JAEEGL01 (sample SAMN16246548, study PRJNA631951) | gut metagenome | biome: gut microbiome; feature: rumen; material: fiber-attached | host: Bos | place: Iran: Karaj | collected 2018-10 | reverse complement strand
GCGGGCCAGGAAGGAATCGTAGGCACGCTGGAGGATCTCGCGGAACTCCTCGATGCCGGCCTTCTCCAGCTTCTGCTGGAACTCGTCCCACTGGGCGTCAATGTCGTACTCGCCGGTGATGAACTTGGCGCGGTACTCCTTGGTGATCGCCTGGATCTCGTTCTGCAGGAAGCTCTTGTCCTCCTGGTCCTCAGCCAGAATCAGAGGACGGGGGTAGATCCTGTCGGTGGGATTCAGCACGCCGGCTTCCCTGCACAGGATGTAGCCGCGGGCGGCGGAGGTGTTGGGAACGAAGGTAGCTTCGTCGAAGAACTCTTCGATCGCATCGGAGGACCAGCCGGTCAGCCAGACCAGGGCGCTGCCCACGGGCATATTGGCGTAGTCCATCACGCGGTCCTCGTTCTCAACGGTGTTGAAGTGGATCTTGCCGTCGTCGCCGAAGTAGCAGGTGACGCACACGTCGGAATGCTGCGCGGCATAGCCGTCGGGATCGAAGGCGGTGGTGCCGTAGCGGCCCAGCACGCCGTTCACCGGATCATACTGCAGGTCGATGAAGGCCAGCAGCGCTTCGGGGTCCTTGCACTTGTCGGTGATGATGAACTGGGAGACGGCGACGCCGCTGCGGCAGGCGGGATGCATGAACACGGTGGTGTCGTAGCCTTCCACGTCGAAGGGCACGATGACCTCAAAACCATCGTTGGGGTAAGCGGCGTTGTAAACGCCCCACTTCTCCTTGGATTCGCTGCCGGCCACGTTCCAGAGGTAGTCGCTGTCGGCGATGAAGGCGTCCCTCCAGATCAGGCCATCAGCGAACCAGCGCTGGAAGACCTTCAGGGCCTCCTTGTAAGCGTCCAGAGTGTGGGCGAACACGATCTGCTGATCCTCGGTGATGATGGCGTTCATGTCCATGCCGCTGTCCTTGGTGGCGATGCCCCAGGGAGCCATGGCGTGCTCGAACATGGAGTTTCCGCCGTAGCTGGCCTCGCACAGAACGTAGGGGATCTCGTCGTCGGGATCGCCGTTGCCGTTCATGTCGTTGTCCTTGAAATAGCGCAGCATGTTCTCAAAATCGTCCAGGGTCTTGGGGGATCCCTCGTAACCGGTGGCCTGCTGCCACTGCTCCATCCAGGCCACGTTGACGAAGGTCAGGCCCTCAATGGCGGTGTAGGGAGAGCGCTGATCGACCGGGCACAGGGCGTAGACGTGGCCGTCCGCGTCCTTCATGTAGCGCAGCTGGTCAGGGCTGACGTACTTGCAGAAGTTGGGCATGATTTCGGGGGTGATGTAGGGATCCAGGTCGATGAAGATGCCGGCCTCGCCCTGGGCGCCCACGTCCGCGGCGTTCAGGCTGTCCGCGCCATAGGTCCAGATGGCGTCGCCGTAGTCGCCGTTCAGGAAACGGGCCTCATAGGCTTCGCGGCCGTCCTGGATGTAGGTCCATTCGATCTTCACGTTTGCGGCAGCTTCCAGGCTCTGCAGGTCCTGCAGCTCGTCCACGCGGGTGAAGTCAGGCATATAACCGTAGGCTTCGGACATGATGTTGAAGGTAACGGTTTCTGCCAGGGGGAGCTTCGGGTTATTGACGTTCCAGGTGACGTCCGTCGCCGCGAAGGAAACGGACATGCCCATCAGGCAAAGCGCCAGGACGAGCACCAGGGTCAGGGTCTTCTTCATAGTCTTTACCTCCTCTTTATTACGCAGCGGGATTCCGCTTCGTTTCACAAATAGGATCAGCCCTTGACGGCGCCGATCATGATGCCGGCCACGAAGTACCTGCGGATGAAGGGGAACAGCATGACCATGGGCACGGAGGCCACGATGATCGCCGCGTATTTCAGCAGCTGTTCCTTGCGGACCTCCGCCGCCACCACTTCGGGATCCATGTTGAATTCGATGTTCTTGAGCAGCTTTGTGGCCTTGGTGGTGATGCGCTTGACGAACACCTGCAGCACCTGGATATTGTCGTCCGTGATGTACAGGATGCCCGACAGGTACGTGTTCCAGGTGCCCAGGGCGAAGGTGAGCAGGATCACAGCCAGGGTGGGCTTGGCCAGGGGCACCGCCAGCTGGGCGAAGCACCGGAAGTGGCCCGCGCCCTCGATCTGCGCGGATTCGTATACCTCCGCCGGGATGGCGTTCTGGAAATACGTGCGGCAGATGATCATGTTGTAGGGCCCGAACATGCCCGGGATCAGCAGCGCCCACACCGTGTTCAGCATGCCGAAGCTGCGGATGATGAAGAACGTGGGGATCATGCCGCCGGAGAAATACATGATGAACAGGAAGAACAAGGAGAAGAACCTCCGCCCCGGCAGCCCCTTCAGCGAAAGGGCGTAGGCCGCGGACGTGGTCACCGCCATCTGCAGCGTCGTGCCCACCACCGTGTAGAACAGCGAGTTGCGGTAGCCGATCCACAGGGACTTATCCTGATACAGCAGCTTGTAAGCGTCCCAGTTCAGGCCCACGGGCCACAGGAACACCTTGCCTTTCGTCAGCTGCGAAGGCTCCGAAACCGAGGCGATGAGCACCATCCACAGGGGATACATCGCCGCGATGCCGATAATCAGCACCAGCGCCGTGATGACGCCGTTCAATATCCTGTCCTCCCGGGTGTCTCCAATGCCGCCGATAGCGTATTTCTTTGCGAATTTGCGCTTTTGCTCTGCCATTTTTCGTTCCTCCTTCCCGTGCGGCGCAGCGTCAGAACAGCGACGTGCCGGAGGTCCGGCTCGCGATGAAGTTCGACAGCAGCAGCAGCGAGAAATTGACGATGTTCGAGAACAGGTCCACCGCCGTGGAATAGCCGTACTGGCGGTCGTGCCAGCCCAGCTCGTAGGCGAAGGTACCGATGGTCTCCGACGCGCCCAGGTTCAGCGGCGTCTGCATCAGCAGCATCTTTTCCGTGTTGGAGTTCATGAAGCTGCCGATGCTCATGATCAGCAGGATGATGATGGTGGGGCGGATGGTGGGCAGGTCCACGTGCCAGATGCGCATCAGCTTGGAACAGCCATCCACCTTGGAGGCCTCCACGATCTCCGGGTTCACGCCCGCCAGCGCCGCCGTGTAGATCACCGCGCTGTAGCCCAGGCTGGACCATATGCCGGAGATCACGTACATCGGCAGCACGAAGCGGTCCTTGCTCTGGAACGGGATGGGATCCAGCCCCAGCCGCGTGAGGATGATGTCGATGAAGCCGTAGGACTCGCTGGTGAACAGCAGCAGAATGCTGACCACGACGACCGTGGAGAGCAGGTACGGTATGTACGTCACCGACTGGGTGAAGTTCTTCAGCCGCGGGCGGATGCAGTTGTGCAGCAGCACCGCCAGGATGATGGGCAGCGGGAAGGTCAGCGTGGAGGCCAGGCCGACCTTTAACGTGTTGCCCAGCGTCCGCTCGAACATGCCGCTGCTGAAAAAGCGGTCGAAGTTTTTCCAGCCCACCCACTTCGCCTGGGCGAAGGTCTGGCCCAGCTTCATGCTCTTGAAGGCCAGCTGGATGCCGTACATGGGATAATAGCGGAACAGCAGCACCACCACGAACGCGGGCAGCAGCAACACATATGCCTGCCAGTAGCGCAGCAGCTTTCTGCCCAGCTTCGCCTGATACCGGTCAAACTGGATGGTTGAAATCGCGTTTTTTGATTGTCTCGCCATTCCGTCTGCCTTCTTTCCTGTCTTTTGAAGAATTCCTGCGCCGCCTTGGCCGCCTACGCAGCGGGTGCAGGCCGGGCTCCGTCACCATTTTTCTGCCTTTGCGCCCGCCCAACACTGAATAACAAAAAAGTCTCTCCCGTTTCCGAAAGCAGACGTTGGCAGAATATCGCTTGTAAACTCAACATCTCCAGTTCTATTATACTTATTCATGTGCTTTTTGTCAATAGCAACCAGAATATTTCCACACTTTGTTATGTTTTGCTATCGATCTGTGTGATGCGGCAGGTCGCCGCCCCGCGGCCGCACCGGTCGCGCGTGCAGTGAATCCTTCCTTTCCGCGTCGCATGCGCGAAAAGCACAAACCGAAAGCGCATGCGCGAGTACCCCATTTCCAATCGCCGCCGCTCTCTCCGGATCGGAAAATGAAGCGACAGACAGTGAAGGCAGGGAGTATTCGCACTGCGCACAGCTCGACACATCGCCCGATTTGGAACAGCATACAGCCGTTGATACAGACTGATTTGCTTCCCTCTCACCGGATACCGAACATCGGCCAGCTCGTTTTCAGGGCATACGTCAGCAAACCGAATCTCCTGCGACCCCACATGGCGCACAACGCCTGTTCGTACCCGTGCGCCAGCCGGCGCGCTTGGGATGCGGGCCTGTACCCGTTTCCTTCAAGCCTAAGCCCTCAACGCGGGGGATTATTCTCCCTTTGCGGAACGGCTCGCCGCAGCGAGAAAAAACAAATAATCCAGCCGTTCGTCTCAAACGCCGATGGCTGGAGTTTCGTATCTATTTTCAGTTTCATAATGATGGATCCGCCCGGTTATTCGATGACGCACTCCGCCCGGCGGCCCGCCGACCATGGGATGAACGCCGTCTTTTGGTCAAAGCCCGCCTTGCAGACTTCGATGTCGATGGTCATACCCCGCCACCGAAGCCCGGTCAGGCGAACATGCCCCACCGCCTCCAGCCGCCTGGGCGACAGCCTGACGCCTCCTTCCTCAAAGCGCAGCCCCAGGAGCCCAAACAGCAGCAGGCGCAGGTATCCTGTCGCGCTCCAGGTCTGTTGGGGCTGGGAACGCCAATCGGCCCGCATCACGCCGCCTTCTTCCTGTACACCGCCGTAGGGCAGGCCAGTCTGCGGATGGTAGATTTCTGAAAAGAACCCGTTCCGAAGGGCATTGCGCGTCAGCGCCAGCAGTTCATGCTCCAGCGCCTCGGGCCTGTATTCCGCCGCGGCCTCGCCCCAGAACGCCTGGGCATGGGGCCATATGGTGCCGCTGTGACGGCCAAGCCCCAGGGCTTCATATCGGCGGAAGTTTGGAGAAAGGCACGGTATGCCGTTGGGCGTTATGCAAGCGTTTTCAACGACGCGTGCCGACTGTGCCGGACTCGCCACGCCGAACAGCACAGCAAAGCTCAGGCCCAGCGCCTCCTGGGCATCGCAAGTTCCCTCGTCGTCCATCAGATAGCGATACGTTCCGCGCTTTTCATCCCAGAAGGCATCATTGATCGCCGCTTTCAGGCTCTCTGCCTTCTGCCCGTAGGAATCGTCGCCCGTCAGGCGCTGGGCGACCCTGTACGCCTCGCAGTACAGGCAATTCGTGGAGAGGACAAACATGGGCATGCCATAGCCCTTCCCGGCACATTTTTCCGGGCGCGCGTCCCGGAACGCCAGGATCGAACTGCTTCCAACGGCATAACGGTCCGGATAGGCCGCGACGCCGTCGCCATAGCAAGCCGGGCCGCGAAACAGGCCGCGTGTCGCGTCATACTCCATCTCTTCATAGTATTTCAGCGAATTGACCACGGCTTCCCGCGCCAGGTCGCAAAAGTCACGATCGCCGGTATACAGCCAATAGTGCCACGCGCCGACGGCCCAGATGATGGCATCCCAGTACTGCCCTCCGACGCGGACGCCCCATTCGTCCCGGATCAGCACCGACAGGAGGGTATTCTTAGACGCCTCCGGGAAAAGCAGCCCCGCGCCGTTCCACACGTTGATGGCCGTGTCCCGCGTCCATGGCCTGTTGTAGCCCACGCCAGCGATGATGCACGGCGCCGGAGCCGTCAGCAAGCCGCTTTGGAAGGGTTTGATGTTGGCGTTTATATCGTTTATCGCGATCCGATATGCGCGATCAATGTCTTCACGGTCGCTTTCAAAGCCCGGGATTCTCTGTGCCTCATCGGTTCCCGTCTGCATGGGATTGTCCCCATCCCCGTTCCGTCTTTTCATGTTTTCCAAGCAGCCACCCCAATGGTAGCGCTTCCGCCGACCTTTGCCATCTGGGTTTCATCCGTGTGGTTGATCACCGGCTGTATACTCCGCCCGCCCATTCGCCTGGCGCGCTCGCTCACTGCCTGCGGTAGAACCAGATCTCGCCGGATCGCGCCGGCAGAGAAACCGTGAAGCCGTCCTTTTCCAATTCGCCGCCGGGGACCGTCCGCCTGCGGCCGAATTCCGGGGATTCAAATTCGTAGAGGGCCTTGGGGTCGATCTGCCGTGGGCGCACCGTGATGCGCTCCTCCGGGCACTTCGCGTTGCGGATCACCTGTACGAACCCCGCGCCTCTGTCCTCATCGTGGAACTGGATGGCATGATACCCGCGGCTTGTGCGGTCGGTGAGGGCCAGGATGTAGAAATCCCCATGGATCATATACGGGGCCGCCTTTTCCCAGATCGACCGGAAGGTTCTGTAATACCGGACGCCCGCGGGCTCCCCCTCCTCGCCGCGCCCGACGCCCAGAACAGCGGCGGACATCGCCATGGACGGGCTTAGGGCGCAGTGGGCCATGTAGTTGTCCAGGGTATTGTGAGGATAGCTTCTGCCGCTGTATTCGCCGTTTTCATCGTCCCAGCTGGTGACGAAGCTGCCGCAGTACGGCTGCCAAAGGAAGGACGCCGCCAGAATCGCCTGGTGGACGGGATGCATTCCATGGCCGAAATCGGACTGGTGCAGCGAGGCCGAGCGCCTCAGGCTCTCCAGGTCGCTGCGGCGGCCGCCGGAGGCCACGGAATTGATCCACATCCCCGGGTTGCGCCGCAGCAGCTCGTCCCAGAAGCGCAGATAGCCCTGGATATACAGGTTTTCCGTCATGCCCTGCCGGTCTTCGGCGTCGTTCTGCTGCCACCAGATGAGGGGCGGGAAGTTGAAATCCTGCCGGTATACCCGGATCCCATACTCCTTGATCAGCCTGTCAATCGTCTCGATGAGCCAGTCGCAGCAGGCTTTGTCCGTCAGGTTCAACAGGCCCATGCCGTCGATCAGCTGCCTGGACGACCCCACCATCCGTACCGTCTCCAGCGCGCTTTCGTCCTTCAGCCGCAGGATGAAGTTCTCCGGGTACAAATCCCCGACGTGTTTCAGTGCGATCCGCTCCGGCTCAAACCACAGCAGGAGGTTCATGTCAAGCTCCCGGGCCCTGTCCCCCACCGGTTTCAGCCCCCGGGGATAGCGCTTCCCGTCTGCCTCCAGGATGCCGGTCAGGTGCCAGTCGTTCTTGCCGTCTTCGCCCTCGCACTTGTACCAGCCCGCGTCGATCCACCAGTTCTCCGCCCGGACGCCGCTGTTCCGGAACGCTTCCATGGCCGCCAGCTGCTGTCCCTCGGTGGATTGGGTGAACTCGATGCCGCCGCCGTTGTCATTCACGGATATGGCGGGGGCGATCACGTCTCCGTCGGGCCTGGGAACGATGTGGTCCCTCATCCAGCGGCGCCACATGTTGACGCCGCGCTCCTCGCTCCCCGCATGTGTCATCACGGTCATCCGGGGAGAGCGCACCGTTTCGCCCGGATGCAGGAAAAAGCGCGTCTCCCGCTGCTTCGCCTGAAAGCGGAAGCCGCCTTCCACGTTCTCATAGCGGCTTTCCCACTGGCCGGGCCAGCCGATGGAGAGCACATAGCCGACGTCTTCGCACGACACCCGGGAGTACGGCCAGGCGCAGTCGCTGCCGCGGCCGCCGTCCGGATGCTGGGAAAAAGGCGCTTCCCGGGCAAGGTCAATTCGGGTCTCCCGGTACAGATCCTTATCGCAGGTATCGCCGTTGGAGGCCGTGACGACTGGACGCGCGCCGGGAAGCACGCAGTCCATGCCGTAAAAATCTGTAATAATTTGAGAATCCTCCCTGCCCGCATTGCGGATATACGCCGTCCATTCCACCACGGGATAGTCCCGGTATTCCCGGCAGACCGCGGATACTTCCAGCCCGGAATCCGGGACAGACGCTGAAAATGTCCTTTCCAAGGCCCTGGAATCCAGGAACCTGGCGCTCACGGCGCAGTCTCCGGAAGAAATTCCCCGATAATCGTTGCCGCCCACCGCAAAGCGGATGGGAAGCCTCCCGGGCTCCGTCACCATAGGGTACAGGATCCTGCGCGCCAGCTCCATGTCCTCCCTGGTTGTCTTCGTGGTATACATGCTTTGCTCCTTTTGTGCATGCCGTATGGCATATTTAAGAAAGCGCCTCTTCTGTTTGCGAATGCAGCCGCCGGTGAAATTGCGCGAACAAATCCAACAGCTACAGCACCATTATACGACTTATCGTTTTTTTGTCAATAGCGACAATATTGTTTCATGCCAGTGTTATTTTTTCTGTTTTGTGCTGCGTGATGCGTCGCATTTTGAATTGTATTGTTCCCGAGAATGCGTTGGCCGTACTGCTTGCCGGGGGGCTCAGCTTTCACAGAAAGCCATAAAAAGAACAAAAAACGGCGATAAAGCACCGTTTGAATCGGTCACGTGCGTACCGTTTTATACAGCACAAATGACGGTTCCGTATACAGCATGCCCTGCGGGGATCGGCATACAGCCCTTCGACATGAAGAACTCCTGCCGTTATTCCGGCCCTCCACCCGAGGATAACGTTCATGCCTAAGGGCACTTCGGCGGTTTGCTTCCGCAAATAAACAATTTACTTACTATTGACGGAAACGCCAGGAATAAATGAAGGCTCTATAAAAGCGATTGCTGCGTTATGCAATGGACTCGCTCAAAGTGAATAAAACCGTTGAATTCCGTTTGCCAATAGGCAATCTGCCTTTCTCTGTGGCATTCCGACGCGGAAAGCGCACCCCGGCATCTATCCTCGTACTGTGGCCTTCCCTTTGATGAACCGTCTCACTTTTCCCTACAGAGCCTACATGGAATTGCATTTTTGTCAGAAAGGCAGTCCTTCTTGAGCAGTAAACACCGTATGACTGCCCAGTGGAAACAGGTTTTCTCTTCTCCAGGTCGTATTGCAGCCACGCATTGCCGTGTAGAACAAAACGGCCGGGACACGTTGACAACGCGCCTGTTAAATGGTAGACTACATTTGCGCGGCACCCGCGCACATACCATGGAAAGGAAACGGAATAGTGAACCGGGCATCGGCATTATTCCGGCGGTAATCATTATGGCTATTGACGCAAAACGATCCGCTGTTTCATCAGGCGGTGATCCGTCCGCCGAAGCGCTCTTCTCCGCAGCAGCGAAGGACATGACGCCCGTCAGGCAGGACTATTCGCCCGGGCTCGGCGATCGGATGGACGCCGTGAGCTACACCATCGGCTTTGGCTGGCTCGGCTCGGAAACGGGTCTCGGCGTCGCCACCACATACGAACAGGCGCTCGAAATCCAGCGCAAGGTCGCCAACATCACGAACGGCGCGCATCAGGTTCCCTACGCGATCGGGCAGGATGTGCTGCGCTGGGGCTCGTCGCCGTATCTGATCGAGGACATAACCGCTCCCATGGGCGACGGCACGCCCGGATCCGGATACGCCAAGTACCGGAAATATGTGGAGGATTCCTTCGCAAACAATGCCGACGTTTCGCAGATACTCGAGCCGCTCCTCGCGGGGCGCATGCGCGAGGACTGCGCCTCGCCAGAGGAAAAGATTCCCCTTTCCTGCTATACCCACGGGGAGGACGGACAGAAGAAGATCGGCTGGCGCGCCGGCGACGAATACTGGTATCTGCTGAGCCTGTACAACCTGTATGAGAGCGGCTATGCGCAGAAGGCATGGCGGCGGATGCGGGACACTTGGAACTTCCGCACGCATCTGTATTATGACGCGATGATCCCCGTGCCCGAGGGGCATTACAACAACCCCAACCGCACGGAACAATACGGCGGAAAAATCACCAATACGGAGATGGAGTGGGACGCGGTGCAGCGGGAAGCGCGCTGGTCCTGGGAGAACTACGCCATTTCCAGCGGACAGGAGTACATACACCCGAAATACAAGGGACTGTCCGTATATTTCAGCGTGCCTTACGGCGTCATCACGGACGAGGATTATCTGAACACCTGGGGCAATTCAGTGATGATCTGCACCCGCGGCGACGAAGAGATGAATCTGGTTTGGGGCAGCGAAGTGAGCAGCGCGGACGATGGCGAGGACAGCTTCCAGTTCAATGGAAAACATCAGCCATGGAGCGCGTTCGTCAAGCGCCTGATGGAGCACAACCTCCAGTACCTCTATATGATGGAGCGGAAACCCCTTTCCTGTACGAACAACGCAAAAATTCACCAGGTCGTGTTCAGCGGCGGTCTCGTTTCGACGTATGACAAGGAGAAGAAGAACTACACCCTCATTGAAAATGGAAACTTCGTGATCGCCGATGGTGGCGACCGCTTCATCCCCCAGGTCGGCGCGGGGTGCAAGATATACGCTTACAGCCGGGACGGCGGAACGCGCGCGTGGAAACTGCCCGAAATGTGGGCGGGGATCGACGAGATCGACAGATATGAGCTCTCCGTGGACGCCGCGCCGCTCAGGATCGACACGCTCGATGTGACGGACGGTACTGTCACCGTGAACATGCGCGCCGGAACGCCGTACCTGCTTGTCCCCAAGGGAGATTCCCCGACGCCGGTGACGGCAAACTTCAACGAACTCGGCGCGGGAGACACTTTGGGAACATACCAGGGCATCGATTTCAACCTGCCGGGAAATCCCGTCTTCAGGGTGTACGGCGCGAACGCAAGGGGCGGCTTCGGCTCTCCCAGCGCGTTTGCGGACTCCTCCGACTCCAGCGCCGCAATGCGGCTTGGCCTGGAAAAGGGCGCGATCCTGCACAGCATGAAGATCGGAAACAGGGGCGGCGCGGGAAGAGTCACGCTCCATTCCTCCAACCCACTCAATCCGGACGTCACGATAACCCTGCCCGAAGCGGATCAGGTATATAAATTCAACACATCCTGGGCATATGGCGAGACCGGCGCGGTCACCTTGAAGGTCGAGAACGAGGAGGGAGTATCGAACGTCCTGTTCGACGCGATCATGTTTTCCGGGTCCTCGCAGGCGGCGGGATCCTTCCGCCGCTGTCAGGCGCGCTGACGGTACCGGACGAGACGATCCACAGCGCGTTGGCCATGAATATCGGCCGGGGGTGGGAATTTGCCCAGCCGCTGAAAACCTCCATGTAGTCCCACCATGGTGGCGCGCAACCGCATGAACGTCAGCGGGCATCTTGCGCTGACGAAATCTCTATCGCAGAAACCGGGGGTTTAACACACTGGCGGCCACGCATCCGAACCGTATCTGCAGCTTGACCTGTCGCCGCCGAACGGAAAAACGATCCGGGAATCCCACCAGGAGTGGTTCGGGATGCCTGAAAACGGCGTGCGCGCGAAGGAAAATGCGCAGGACGTCCAATCCTGCGTACCGCAGGATAGCCTTATGGATTGGCCGATATTCTGATCCAATGGCTGCAGGGCGAATGGCGGGACCTGGGCCCGCTGGACATTTGGGGCTTCGATTCCGGCGGAAAGGGCAGCTATTGCGAAAAAAACCGCGCGCTGGGCAACGGCTCGGACCAGGCGCTGCATCTCCTGTCGCAGCTGAGGAAGCGCCTTGACAAAGCGGGAGTTACCGTTTCTCTCGTCGGTTGTGTGTATGAGGCAACCGTCACGCTGGCCGTGCCGCTGCGTGGCACGCCGGAAAACCTGCTAGCGCGGGATTGCGTGTTCTGTTATCCCTTCCACCGGTGCTATGCACACGATCCTGACGATCCGGCCTGTGCGTTCAACGCGCCGCATTATCGCATGCCGAAGGACTGGATATCGCAAAAGCCGCGTCTCTCGCTGGCGGTCGGCGAGTGCTGCAACGTCCACCACTATGAGGATTTGCCGCGGTACGCGCGGCTGGGCGCCGAATATCCGATATACATCCATCCGCCGCTGGAGCAACGAGATTTCCGGGCTGTCAGCCATATGCTGCTGGCAGAATAGTCCTGGAACACGAAAGCCGACACGCACCGGCTGGCGGACGAATACTGTGAAAAACTGTACTCGCCGCGTGCATAAGATGTGCGGGCGATCTACTCCTCCAGCGCCTCGCGCTCCGCCTGGTTTTCCGCGATGCTCTCCATCGCGTCCGCCAGCAGCTCGCGGTCCGTCACCTCCCGGTTGTCCCGGGCCTGCTTCATCGCGCCGCCGGAAGAATTTTGCGTCTGGGTATTGACACCATTGTCCAGTCGTGCTAAGCTAGTATCAGTATCGGCAGATGACACTTTACCGTTTTCGGACGTGAGCGAAAGGGCATTCGTGCCATGGAGCATCTGTCCTGCCGATACTTTGCTGTTGTAATATAGGCTTGTAATCCACAGCCTTTTCTTTTTGTTTTCGCCGATAGCTTCCGCCATGTAGTAGGTTCCATTGATTCGTTTCGCAAACAATGCTACGCGCATTAAATTGTGATTCTCATCAAAATGTCCGGCTGCGTATACATTTTTTCCATTCTACCCTACGGCCCACCCCATATCGTCATAATTTGCAAGCACCCATGGCAATCGTGCCACATCATTCGGGTCTGTCATGCTTCCGTCTTGCTCGCCATTATGATCTTCATCATCCCAGTGGCGCTTTTTTTCGTGATACATGTCGCTGCCATTTATATATATTTTGTATCCTTCAAAATCCATATTTGTGAGCTGTTTAAGGTCTTTCCTCATGCGATCAAACACTACACCCACAAATGCTTTCTCATAATTCCCTGCAGTTTTCTTTTTCGCTTTTATGGCAAGTTTTAGTACCTCCTGATCCACATTTTCCAGGTATCCGTCGATCACATCGTTCATGCATGGCGAATACATTGCCCTCGGCTGCAGGTTGATGCCCGTGCCTCTGTTGCCTTCAGTGTCGAACGTTTCTTCCCTCGCGCTCAACTTCGCCTTCTCCTGCTTCCTGGCCTCCTTCGCGCCTTCCTCGATGCTCCTGATGATCGGCATATCCAGCAGTCTTTCCGTCTCGGCAGTGTTCTCCGCCGTCACCTTGATCCGCCCGGCCTTCACGTCGTCCAGCACGCGGTTGATCGCGGTCTGCTGCTGCCTGCGGGTCTCATCGCCCACCCATTCCTTCATGATCCGGTGCATTTCCTCAAAGTTGAACTTGGGCTGCACCACCTTCTGCTCGATCACCTGCCCCGTCACATGGTTGACCATTTTCCGGTCGATCAGCAGCTTCCAGTACCCGGAGGGCGCGGTGTAGTTGCCTTTGCTGTCCCTCGTCAGGAACTGCGGGAACTTGGGCGTGATGCCGTCCTTCGCGCACAGGTCCAGGTACTTCTGCGCCGCCGCGTTTTCATTCATTCAGCTTAGCCGGGGAACGAATCCCTTCTGAATCTGTACAGGGTTTCACGTCAAGCAGCATGAGAAACACACACCGTTATCAGTCTGCAGCCTCGCGGAGAAGCGCCGTCTCCGCCTCCACCTGAACGCCTCGCTCGCCGTCGTCCACGGCGATGCGCCCGCCGTTCTCCCGGGCCTCCTCCCGGAGCATCCGGATCATGGCCTCGTTGGCCACGATCGCTTCCGTCTCCGGTATGAGCGACTCCTTGCCCAGGAATACGCTGCCGGACACCGTCGCGCAGTAGGACGTGGTGCACACGCGATACAGCGTATCCTCATCCTCAAGGTCCACCTCCGTGCCGTCGTCCAGCGTAATGCTCAGGATGGCGTATTCCTCCTTCTCCCCGTCCCCGCCGGAGACGGTGTACGTAAACGTCAGTCCGGACATCTGGTCGCCGCAGTTGCTCCTGCTCAGCCCGTCCGCCAGCTGCCGCGCCAGCTCGGGACCGCTCACCTCGAATACCAGCAGATAGTCGTCGAAAGGCGCGATGGTGTACACGTTATACACCGTGATCCCCCGCGTCTCTTCCCCCGCCGGGATCTTGAAGCTCGTGCGGATGCCGCCGTTGTTGTAGAACGCCGCCACGGCGTCGTATTCCTTCACAAACCGCAGAATCAGGCCGGTGATCCAGTTCCCCGCGCTGTTGGCGCCCGGGTCTCCGTCCTTGAGGATGGGCGTGTCGATATAGCCCAGCACCTCGCTCATCTCCGCCTGCACCGCGTCCCAGGTCGCCTGGGAAATCTCCATGATCTCGGGATCCAGGCGTGCCGCGTTCTCCTCCGTATCGTACAGCCGGGTCTTGTCCGCGGTAATGTCCGTATACCGGATGTCCTCCACCGCCACCCCGCTTTGGGAGAACACCAGCACGGCAGAGGCGAACCCGCTGCCGTTGCAGTTGCCCTGGATGCAGGCGATGCCATTCTCCGCCTCCTTGGCTGTGATCTGGTGGGAGTGTCCCCCCGCGACCAGCGCCACTTGAGCCCGGTCCATCGCCAAGGCGACCGGCTCCGGCTCCTCGTGGGCCAGCACGATGGTGGCGTCGGGCCGCTCCCTCTCGTTGATCTCCCGCACCAGCGCGTCCAGCTTGCCCAGGTCGCCGTCTATGGTGTACGGCGCGATCTTCTCCGCCTTGATGCCCCCGCTGTAGTCCGGGATGTAGCCCACAACCGCGATCCGCTGTCCCGCCTTTTCCACCACGATGTGATCCTTCGTGAAGGGGACCCGCTCCCCTGTCTCCGCGTCGTACAGGTCCGACGCCAGAACCGGCGTGTTCGGGTCTCCGAAGTAGTCCCCCAGCACGTAGGGCGCGATCGTCCCATGCCGGTCAGCAGCGTATTCCGTCACGTCCCAATCGAATTCGTGGTTGCCCAGTGCCACGGCGTCGTAGCGCATGAGCTCCATGGCCGCCCGCATCGCCGCGCCCGCCGTCATGTTGGAAATCGGCACTCCCTGGTAGATGTCGCCGCCGTCTATCAGAAGCACGTCGTCGTACAGACCGGAGGCCCGGGCTTCGTTGACCGCCCCCGCGATGCACGCCAGCCTGTACTGGAACGTCTCCTCTTTTCCGGAGGAGGCATCCATCAGGTATCCGTGCATGTCCGTTGTCTCGATCACCAGGATGCGGATCTCGCCATCTCCGCCTTCTCCCAGCGCCGCCGTCGCCAGCGCCAGGACGAGAATGCAGACAAACAGGAATACTCTCTTCATACGCTTCCTTTCCGCGGATACGGCTCCCCACTGGGCGCCCCCACCACACGATTTTTTCAAAGCGCTTCCGGAAAGAAAAAATCGCGGGACGGTCCTCTCTACCGCCCGCGCGCCCGGTCACTCCATCCTCTTGAGAATGACCATTTCCACTTCACGCCCGCGGATGCTCACCCGGACATCGTCCGCCACGTGGGTCACCACGGATTTCTCCAGCTCATCCCAGGCCTCCTCCGCGCCCTCACACTGCTGTTTCAGGTACTCCTGGACCTGGCTCTGATAGGCACGCATGGACCACCCCATGTCGGTATATACGTCGTCCGGCGAGGTGGCCATCGCCGCGTCGAAGAACACGGGCAGATCGTCCACAGGATCGAAAAACGAGCGGATCTTGCCCATGATGCCACGATTCGCCTCGTTCTGCCCGGTACTGGAGGCGGAGATCAGCTGACTGCGCTTGCGGGCGTTCATGTTGGTCGTCACCTTCAGGTGCAGCTGAAATACGCCTTCGCTGTCCTCGATCCAGAACCTGCCCTCCACCTCGCCGGCGATGGAGCCCATCATGCCCATCATTTCCTCCGCCAGCAGCCGCAGGTTCAGCGCGTCCTTGCGGGGAAGCTCCTTGTACTCCGCCACCTTTTCCGCCTGTTGCAGGGCCGCGTCCATCCGGCTGCCCCTGCTGGAAACCACGATCACATCAGATTTCATTGCCGCATCTCCTCATTCAATGTCATTATCATCATTATATCACATCATCCAGCCGACCGCCAGTCTATTATCACGCGGCGCCAAATTGCGTTTCAGGCGAAGGAATATCATGGTATAGATCAGGAAAACCTGTCGTTTTCCGGGTCGGCGCGCCTGGGAGCGGAGCGTGTTGCGCCCCGACAATCATTGCTCGGTGTGCGCTGACACTGGCTGCCGCCACGTTTGCGGGGGCCAAATACAACGGTCACCGCAAAGGTCTGCCCTTCGAGCCATACCGAACGGCCCGAAGGGCTGCAATACCATCCGTTTCAGGGCGGTTTCCTGTTGGGCTTCATCGTGACGTTCCCTTCCAAAAAGCCCGCGTCGGGCCTGAATGGTATACCCTACGCGGCAATTTTCTTTTCCAGGATCGCGCGCGCCTCTCGGCCACTCATGCCCGGCGTCAGATCCGGATCATAGAGCATATTCAGCATCAGCCAATCCACATCGCTGAATTCCTGCGTCGTTGTCCATTCGCCGAACAGAATGCTGTCACTGTATACAAAGTGGTCGTTTGTCAATCCAAACGCCCCCGTGAGTTCTTCCCGCAGCAGGTGGTTCTTGCTGTCCTGCGTATTGACGTCCGTCGCGATCACGATTTCGGCGCGCGTCATGCGATGGTTGTTGCCATACCAATAGCTGAAAAATCCCCAGTTTCCCTCGACGTAGAACTCCGAATGGTCTTTCAGCTGATTCAGCGGCCCGTACCAGATGCTGACATTCGCCCTGCTCGCGTCGCTGACGATGCGGATATTGGGCATGTTCGGACAATGCGTCGCACATTCCATAATGAACTCGTCCAGTTCTGAAAGATCCTGCTTGCTGGGACTGCCTGAAACATATATCTTGATCGTGTCCTCCCACCGGGTCAGCTTCGACGCGCCTCCCTCGGAGCCGCTCGCGTCATATTCCTGTGAAAACCCGCAAATCATCAGACAATCCAAAGCGAGCCATCGCGCCTGTTCGGCGTTGGAATAAGAGAACGGCTTTCCTCCCGCTTCCCCGGCACTGGGAATCAGGCAGAACGCCAGCGCCCAAACGAGCACAAGCGCGAAGATTCTTTCCTTCAGGGTCTTGTAATGGGAATTGTTCTTCATCATCAACACCTCATTTGCTAAAATCATACCTGTTCCTATGCAGTTGCTTCATATTCGCAGGCTACTTTTGCAAATCAAACCGGTAGCCTTGCACGGATCATATTGCCTGTTCCCAGCCCCCGACAAGGGAAGATGATTCCTCAGTCGGGAAACACGACGGCGACCTTGCCGCAGTGGCCGGAGGCCATCAGCGCGTAAGCCCTGTCGACATCCTTCAACTCAAAGCGATGGGTGATGAGCCTGTCGGGATGGATGCCCCAGCGCACGAGGTGCTCCACCAGCTCTTCCATGCGCCACAGCGAGGTGACCCAGCTGCCGTAAATGCTCTTCTGACCGTGCATGATGTCGGGAGACGGGTTGAACGTTACGTCGTTGCCTTCGCCGACCATGGCCATCTTCCCCCACTCCCGCGTACAGCGGATCGCCATGGCGCGAGCGCCGTTGTTGCCCGAGCAGTCGATGGCGCGCTCGCAGCCATAGCCATCGGTAACTTCCATAATCTTCGCCTGGCAGGCATCGGGATCGGCGGAGTTGAACGCGTAGTCCACAAGCCCAAGTTCCTTTGCCAATTGGATGCGCTCATCGCTGATGTCCGTGCCGATGGTCCTGTCGCAGCCCATGGCCTTCGCCAGCATCAGCGTGGCCAGGCCAACCGGGCCAAGGCCTGTGACCAGCACGCGGTCGTTGCCGCAGATTCCGATCTTCATCAGCGCCTCGTAGCAGGTGCCGAAGCCGCAGGCCACCTGCGCGCCGTCCTCATAGGTCAGTTCGTCGGGCAGGGCGATCAGGTCCTTTTCATCGCAGAGGATGTAAGGCGCCATGCCGCCGTTGCGCTGCCATCCGTAGGCCGCGCGATGCCTGCTCTTGCAGGAGATGAAGTAGCCGCGCCGGCAGTCGTAGCACACGCCGCAGCCGGAGATGTGATACACGATGACCCTGTCGCCCTTCTTGAAGCGCTTCAGGCCTTCGCCCTCGATCTCGATGATACCGCTGGGTTCGTGGCCCGCGATCATGCCTGGTTGATAGCCTTCGGCCCCCTTGCCCACATGCGCGCGGTAGATGGCGCGGATATCGGAGCCGCAAATCGTCGAGGCCTTCGTCTTTACGACCACCTGGCCGTATCCCGGGGTCGGCATGTCAAATTCCTTCAGTTCTACCGTGCTGTTGCCTGGCAGGATCGCGCCCAGTATCCTTTTGTCCATGACAGTCCCTCCCAATAATGTCAGGTAAACAGTGTTACAGGATCAGGGTTTCCAACCAAATTATTCCCGTAAATACCCGCCTGAAACGCCGTTTGCGGTCAGATTTGGCCCTTCCCTTTTTCATCATCGGATTTGCAAAGCAAATCTCCATAGCCCATGCGGTTTTCCGGAAACATGATCCACATTCCCGCGGAAAAATCCATTTTCAAAATGCGGCAAAGCATCGCCTGGAATCTCTATCTAATGAATACCTTGCGGCCTCATCCGCAACCTTCCGCACGAGCTGACCTATTTCTGTGCAGTCGTCTGTCATACCATGCTTTATCCTGCTGAACAGCCCAACCACATTCTATCAGAGGGCGCGCAATCTGTCAAGAAACCATATGCCCCATTCCCTATTAGACCATGCATTCACCAGCGCGGAATGAATCGTTCGCGCATTGGCATCTCAGAAAAGAAGAGCAAAGGCCCGTCCGCTTCATGTGATTTCCCGTTGGTGTCGCCTCAGGCGGCACATCTCATCTCCCGTGAATTCCCGCTATTCGCTTTGGTTTTGCTTTTTTCGAGGGGATGCGTTCCCTTTTCGGGCGTTTCCTGCTATAATATGGAAACAGAAAGCTTCCGGAGGCACAACATGAACATCGATGATTTTTACCGGGCGTTCACTTCCGCCAGCGTGACGGGCAGCGCGAACCAGATCCTGACCCGCGACGCGGAGCCCATCGAGCGCGTGGGGCGCGTCTGGTTCCGGCTTTCCCGGGGCGGCGGACAGATCGCGCTATTGTTCTCAAACCGCGTCGACTCCACATTTGACAGCGGCTCGATCAGCCGCGCCAACGATCCAGGCGGGGCGTGGGAACTCCGTTCCCTTCGCATCGGCATTACAAAAGCGCGCGGCGAGGAACCGAAAGAGTGGATTCCCGTGACCTTCAACGGCTCCCTGCGCAGATCCGTCAGCGAGGGCGAAGGTGAATTCGCGTCCGATCCCGTTCCGCTCCCGTTTGAGAGCGGCGATTATCTGGCGTATGAAGTTACAGTGTGGGGCGCGTGTTATCCGTATCACGAGGAAATGGTCCTGAGTGCCTTCTGCCGGGACGGAGGCTTCTGGCGGCCTGACAAGCGCTTCCCCGTACCGCTCATGATCGGCTGCGACCATCCGACGCGTGCAAGGATCGGCTTCCTCGGCGATTCGATCACGCAAGGCTGCTGCACGGAATACGACAGCTACACGCACTGGGTGGCCAGGGTAGCGGAGAAACTGCCGGGGGACCTTGCGGTGTGGAATCTCGGGATCGGGTATGCCCGGGCAGGTGACGCGGCTACGGACCAGGGATGGATGGCGCGCGCGAAGCGGTGCGATGTGGTGAACGTATGCCTCGGCGTGAACGACCTCGGCTGGAGCCGGCCCGCGGAAGCGATCATCGCGGATCTCACGTATATTGTACATGCCCTGAAGGCCGCCGGTTGCCGGGTTATTCTCTTTCGTTTACCGCCGTTCGATTTCACAGGGACCAAGCAGGACGGCTGGTACACCGTGAATCGTGCCATCCGGGAAACGATTGCCAAAGATGCGGATATGCTCTTCGACTTTACGGCAGTGCTCGGAAAGCGGGCGCCGGAGGAGCATCTCTCGGTCTGGGGCGGACATCCCAACGCGGAAGGGTGCGCCGTCGCGGCCAAGGCGTATCTGGACCAGGATGTTCTCGGGCGCGTGCTCGGTAAGTAAACAGGATCCAGACAAAGAGACCGTCGCCGGCCCCCGAAAAAGAGGCCGGGCAACCGTTTTTCGTGTTGCCCGGCCATCGCTTTCATGGTAGTATCGCTTTGTTCTCCGTCATTGGGGATCAACGGGCTGCAGCACTTCTCCCATGGCGTCCAGCACTTCCTGGGGAATCTCCCAGGCGGGACCGACGTCATAATCCACATACGAGGACAGCGCCAGCACCCCGTCCTTGTCTTTCTCATACACGCGCAGCTGCAGGATGCGCATGTTCTCACCTACGACAAACTCAAAGCTTCGGAATTCCTCGCTCTTTATAAAGAAATATGTGTAGCCGTTGTCGTCCTGACGAACGCCGTTCATCATCTGAAGCCGGCCGTAGGGGAAATGGTAGCTCTCGAAGTAATAATTGATGGTGTCTATGTCAAAGCCTGCCATTCTTTCCACATCTTCGCCGTCTGTGAAAAATGAATAAACGTCTATTGAGTACGAGGTGTATTTCTTCCCGAGGAAATCATATTCGTTGATCATCACCGTCCCGTACGGACAGTTCTGGAGCGCCATTACCAACTGCAAGGCAGGCTTCCCTTCCTCGTTCAGCATCTGGTTCTCCGTGATGTACAGCGCGCCGTGCTCCGCGATATCTTCCGCTTCGTCGTTCATACTGTCGAGCATCACGAACATCGTGTATTCGCTGCCGTCCGTCGATTCAAAAAACGTCTCATAGCGCTCTTCGGGATGCAGGAACGCGGGCTCGTCAAAATCGCCCATGACGGTACCACCCATGGGCATCGAAGCATCCGGGGCATCGCTTCCGTCCGAATTGGAGCTTTCCTGTTCGAGCATGAACAGCGCGGTCAGCAATTCATCGTCGATGACGCCCGTCTGTTCCAGGCCGTTGGCGGCCTGAAAGGCGAGTATCGCGTTCTTGGTGTTGTTTCCGGCTACGCCGTCGGGCGTGCCGCAGTTGTAGCCCGCGTCGTTCAGGGCCTGCTGGACCTTTTTTACGGTGTCCCTGTCCGTGTATACGGCGGCATGGGCGGAAACGGCGGAAAGCATCAGCGTCAGCGTCAGGATGAAACAGGCGATCTTTTTCATGATTCTTCCTCCTTTTTTGCTTCTGTGTCTGAATTATAGCATACGCAGGTACAAAAAGCAACAGAAACAGGGATGAGGATAGGAGGGAGGCAAAAGCTTATCGAATAAAAACAGTGCAGCTACGGCAAGGATTTCCATGTATAAGCACAAAATGGGGGTGAATTCCGAAACAAGCTTTGCCACATGCTTTTGACGAGTATAAGCGTTTTCATGCCTTTATACAAGCAGATCGCCGTAATGGGCGCGAATGCGCAGGAACGCCCCGGAAGCCGCTCCGTTCCCCCAGTCGTAAATCGTAAACGCGCCGCCCCTGGCACAATCCCGACGCCATTATACCCACCCCGGGACAGGCTGTCAAGGGAGGCAGAAAGCGCCCAGGGTGCACGAAATGTACTCCGCCAACAAATGTCATCATCCCTCAAACGAAAAGCTTGACGGTGCCATGATTCTGGGGTACAATAATGGGGACGGAGGCCGCTCTATTGGCCGAAAGAAAGGGGATTTCATACGATGAAGAGGCTGTTTGCGTTGCTGCTCGCGCTGGCGATGCTGGTTTGCTGCCATGGCGCATTCGCACAGGAAGAGGATGGGGCTATATACGTGCTGATGACCATTCCGTACGACATGTTCTATGAGGCGGAAACGACGGGCGGACAATATGACTCCGTGTCCTCCGCCACGCGCGTGAAGCCCCTGATGATGGATTATTCGGGCGGGTCTTTTCACTTTATGCCCGACGGCCGGGAGATCACCGGCGTGATTTTCCCCGTATATGTCGAGAGCGAAGAGATGCTCGCGATGTACGGCGGCACGGAGATCACCGACGAAACGTCCATTACCATAACCGTAAATGACAACGGGCAGATCACAACGACTACCTATACGGGAAAGGACGCTCTCTTTGAGTCGTTTCCGTTTTCCTATTACCGTCTGAGCGAAGTCCCCGCGGTGTACAAAAAGCTGGGCTGGGACAGCTCTTTCGGACCAATGGAAGGATTGGTGGTCGAAATCGACGGACAGGTGAGTCTCGTCTCCGATCCGTATGCCGATGTGTGCGTCAGCGTCGAGGGGATTGAGGAAACGCTCAGCGAGCTGAACGTCAACGCCATCGTGCTGGCCGGAAAAGACGGCACGCGGGTGGGCATGAAGCATATAGAGAACATCTGGCAGAAAACCTTCTCCGGGTTCAATTTCGATTCGGAGGTATACGCGCTGCTTCAGGGAAAGAGCCTTGACAGCGTTGAATTCTATACGTTCGAGGCCAAGTACGTGGTGTTCGCTCAGGAGGAAGTCGCAATCGACTGAAATACGGCGGCGCAGGCGATCGGTCAAAACCACTCCGAATAATCAGAAAACCCCGCCGGACAGCGCTGTTCGGCGGGGTTTTGTCTGAGGACGGTCAGACGGGTTCCCTGGCGTCGGGATCCGGCTGAAGCGCGGGCTTGATCTCCTCCGGAATGGAGCACACATAGCCGTCCCCTGTCTTTTCAGCGTGCTCCCTCTTTGCCTGGGCAAGCTCTTCGGGGCGGTCGAACAGGCGCATCACCGTACCGGCGACAGCCCTTCCCGCAAAGAGCATCGCCTGCTTTGCGAACGGGCTCTTGCCCTGCGCGACGGCCTGCCAGGAGTGCCCCGGCGTGCCGTTCATCCAGGTTCCGATGTGCAGCTGCACCGTGGGACAGTTCCAGCTGACATCCGCAGTGTCCGTCGATCCCCCATGCGCGACGGGCGGCGCCGGATCCAGCACTTCCGTCGGGTAGGGCGCCTTTTTTATGAGCTCCTCGCTGTCAGGCATGGTCCTCTGCAGCCTGGCCGCAAAAGCGAGATCCTCCTCTGTCGGATGCGGCGCGGGAGTGTCGTGCAGCGCTTCGTTCGCCACGCGCTGCAAGGCGGGGATCGTGATGAGATCCGCGTAGCCGGAATGTATTTTCTGGCTGGTCTGCGTCTCCGTCATCATCGCCGCGCCGCCCGCGATCAGATCGACGCGCCGCTTGAGCTCGCGCACGGCCTTCTGGTCGGTCGCGCGGATCAGATAGCGCACGGTCGACCGCGACTGCACCACGTTTGGCGCCGTGCCGCCGCAGTCCAGGAACGCGTAATGAATGCGGTATTCCGGCCTCATGTGCTCACGGAGGAAATTGGCGCCGATGTTCATCAGTTCCGCCGCATCCAGCGCGCTTCTGCCCTTCTCCGGCGAGCCGCCCGCGTGGGCAGCAACACCGGAAAACATGTAGTCCACGCAGATATTCGCCAGCGACGGCCTTGTCCTCACCATATGGAACGTGGCCGGATGCCAGCTCACAACGGCATCGACGCCGCGATAGAGCCCCTCCCGCGCCATGAAGACCTTACCCGCGCCGCCCTCTTCCGCGGGACATCCATAAAATCTGACGGTGCCGCTGCCGCGGGCTTCCACGAAGCGCTTCACAGCCAGCGCGGCGGCAAGAGAACCGCCGGCGAACAGGTTGTGCCCGCAGCCGTGGCCGGTCTGCGCGCCGGGAACCGGCGTCGGCTCCGATACACCCGCCTGCTGGCTGAGTCCGTCCAGCGCGTCGTATTCCGCCTGAATCGCGATTACCGGATCGCCCTGCCCATAGGTCGCGATAAAGCATGTTGGGATCCCCGCGAGCCCTCTCTCCACTGAAAAGCCGTGGCGCTCCAGCGTGCCGGAGAGGAGACGCATGGAACGGTACTCCCCGTAAGCCGTTTCGGCATAGCCCCAGATGGCGTCCGAAACCGCGCAGATTTCCCCCTCGGATTCCCGAATGACATCCAAGTATTCTTCGTACATATTCTCACTTCTTGCTGTATATTAGTAAGGATATCGTATTTGCCGCCGCATATCGGGCCTGAAGCTCCCGGCCCCGCTGCGCAACCGATGATTCATCCTCTGTCAAATGGGTGAAAGCATTCACAACTCTGCGCTTCCACATCCGAAGCGCAGCATGTAGCATCTACAAAACCCCCGCGCCAAAGATAGCACATTCCACACGGTTTGTCAACGGTTTGGGCCCGACCGCAGGCATATCCGGAAATCTCCGGAGATCATCGGTATGCCCAAGGCGCACAACGCCGCCCGTCAGGCAACGTCTCCCCTTTCGTTTATATGCCCTGAACACAATCCGCGCACAATAATTATACCCCCGAAATGCTGTGTCCACATCCTTCGGCATACTTCCTGCATGCCTCCTGCTGCCGCATGAGGATTACAGAGTGATACATGAATTGCCGCCTTCATGGAATTGGTATCAAAAAAGCCAACGCGAAAAGCCGCCTTGCGGCAGCTTTTTCTGCAGGCTGTGTCCTGTTCGTCTGTGTTCCTGGCTGGTCGTTTACGATATATCGACCTCCACATAGTGGATGACCCCTTCGCCGCTGAAATCGAGGGAAATCCGGCTGTCCGTCTCAAAGGGCCTCAAGGCAAACGCCAGCGGAGTATGCGGGGTCAGCAAGACGTCCTGATCCCCGGCAGGACAAATCACCGGCCCGCACGGCGCCCCTTCAACAGTCTCCCGCCCATCGGCCTTCAGCACGGGATGGTCGCCTCCCTCGTAATCGATCAAAACGCGGACATTGTTCCCCTTTTCCACCCTGCCGATTTCAAGAACGAGTTCGCCCGCTTCGGCCAGGTTTATGGGGAGCGGACGATACGGATCAGGAACCATGCCGGAAGGAATGTCCTGATAGGTCACGATAAATCGCCGCAGCCCTTTTTCCGGATCAGCGGGATCAAGCGTCCACATCTTCCGGTACAGCGGCGTGTCATAGCACATATTGGCGAGGTACAGGCCGTCCGCACCACACGCTTTCCACGCCGCATGATACGCACGGACCTGCTCGATCTGCGTCAGGGAAGCAATCGTTTGTGTACGATCCGCTGTTCCGTCCTTCACGGCGCATCCACACAGGGAGCGGCTTTCCACACCGGGAATCAGCGCGACGCCCTCCCCCACGCACTCCCGCCATTCCCGAACGGGGATGCCGCTGTTGACGCACTCCCAGCGCGCGCACGGTTCAATCGCGTCGACCAGCCCCTCCCGACACCATGTAGCGGCGTCAAAGCCATACGCCAGGGATTCCGCCGGCGTGTGCGGCAGCCGCACCATCAGCTTGAAAGGCTCTTCATTTGCCCCTTTCACGTCGTCCAGAACGCTCCGGACGCCGCGGATGAACTCCGTCATAATCCCGTGGCAGTCCGGATGGTTCTTGTAGTCGAAGCAGAATGGCTCCCGCAGGAAATCAAGGCTGAGTCCGAACACATCCCTGTATTTCCCCATCAGTTCCCGGATGTAGTTGAGCAGAAGCAGCCTGATTTTCGGGTACGTAAAGTCGAAGCACCGGCCGAAATAGCCATACTGATCCCCGATCATGTGCCCAGCAGCCAGCTCCTCATAGAACAGTTCCGCCTTGCAGAAAGTGACGTCGTCCTCGTACAGGTAGTGCGCGTCGTTCATGCGCATGGCCAGCCAGGGCCGGATCCCCGCCCGTTTCATGCAGTCAACGTATACGCGCACCGGATCGATCCCGAATTCCGTGTATGCTTTATAGATGCCTTCCAGGCTGTACCTTCCAAACAGGTGATCGTAATCGCAGGGGTGGCCGTGATCCTCCTTCAGCGGATACTTGCCGCCCATCCACGTCGTGACACCGCTCGGAATCACGGAATTCTGCTCATATACGCAGAACGCGACGTCGGTCGCGTGGCCGCCCTTCGCTCCCCAGATGGAAAAGGCATCCGTCATGGCCTTTCGCGCGGCTTCGGGAGAGGTCGGGTCGATAAAGAGGCTCCAGTCCCCGTCACGGTCGATGAAAAGGGTATTCTTGCTCCAATCGCGGTTTTTCATAGGGCTTCCTCCTCTGATTGCCACAGCTTTCCCAAAAAGCAAAGGCCGTTCACCGCCGGCTTGCCCACCATTTCCCGGCTATTCTTTGACGTTTTGCCTTTCGGACGCGTTCCAGATCAGTTCTGTCATGAACTTCACATACAGTTCCAGTTCGCTCTTGAAGAGCAGCGCCGAGGCGCAGTGGCTCGGGTGCACGGAATGCGGTTCGATCATGTATATCTGCCTGTTGGGCGGGTTCGCGTTCCCCAAGTCGCAGATCTCCAGGGACAGGTTCAGGGATCCGTCAAAATCGATGCGCGGAACCACCGCCCACATGTCGGGCGTCTCCAAAAAGTGCTGCAGCAGGAGCGTGGAACTGACGGCGACATATGAATCATTCGGGGTCGTCCACCATGTATCGTGCCATTCCTCATATTGTCGGCCCCAGCCCAGCCGTATCTCATCTTCCACGTGCAGGTCGTAAGGAACAACGTGCTGTCTCAGAATGGAGTTTTTGCGGTTCCGGATGATGCACATTATCTGTTCGAAGACGGGATACACGAAGACATGGGGATGATTTGCCCGATAAGATACGAAGCCCAGATCGATCTCGCGGTCGCTGGCCAGCTGATAGAGCTCGTTCGATTGTTCCTTAATGATACTGAGGTACATGGCGGGCTGTTTCAGCATGAAACTTTGGCAGCCATCAACATCTGCGAACAGCTGCTGCGGGAAACGAGCCTCCCCATCCAGGACATCAGCGAGCGCGCCGGCTTCGGCTCCGTACAGAATTTCGCCATTGTTTTCAAGAAGTACAACGGCATGACCGCCAGCGAGTACCGCTCGTCAGTTTATCAGGCTCGGAAGGAGCCGGGAACTGCAGGAAAAAACTGAGCGAAAGAGAATGGTCGGGCATATCCGCCGGATGGCAAGCGATCACCGGGCCGCGTCCCCCTGATTTATTCTGCCTGCTACCGCAGACACGCGATCATTATCAACGCATGCTCGGCGCACTTTTGGCTTTTTTACTATCATATTCTCTGCCCAACAGCCAACACATATTCGGCACATGTTGAGTTTCCATGTTTTCCTTCTAAAAATCTTTACAAATCTTTTCCCTTTGTGTATAATAATGCATGAATGGGGATATATACGGCGTCATCTGTTGATTCCCGTTGAAAGGAGATATCTTATGCGTATCAGTGAGTTCACCGAAGCGGAGGTCGTCTTTGTAAGGAAGAAAATCGAACAGGTTCTGTGGGAGATCGGCATGCGGGTGGAACTAAAGGAGGTTCGTGATATGTGCGCCGCTGCCGGCGCCGATGTCCGCGGCAACCGGGTGCATTTTCCTTCGGAAGTGCTTGGCCGTCTCATGTCTCTCGTGCCAAAGACCTACGAGATTCGCAGCCCTTACGGGCGCAGCTGGACCGTCGGAAACGGAAGCCAGCTGATGCTGGGTATCGTCATCGACCCCTGGACCAACGATCCTGCCGGCGCGCGCCGGCCCGCGATGGACGATCTGATGACCAATCTGGCCCTGATGGAGCATTATGACGAGATCGCGATGGCCAGCCGCATGGATTTCCCGGTCACGGACTATGAAGGGGCCATCTCCTCTTACAAAGCCCTGGAGCAATTTTTCCTGAACTTCAACAAGCATATTCTGGCTTACTGCACCAGCGTGGAAAGCCTGAAGGAGTATTTCGAGATCGGTCAGGCCATCCTGGGAGACCGGCCGCTGAAGGATTCCAAGTTGATGAGCGTGGCGGTCGCCACTCTGTCCCCCATGGCGCTGACCGATATCAACTGCCGCTTGATGCTGGAAGCCGCGAAGTACAATTTCACCGTCATTCCCACCACCTGCCCCATGGCCGGCACGACCTCTCCCTATACCCTGATCGGAACCTTTATCCAGGGCATGGCGGAAGTGGTCGGCCTGTGCGCCATCCTGCAAGCGGTCAATCCCGGCAATCCCTACCTGACGGCCTATGGTCCTTCCGTTTCCAGCCTGCAGGATGGGCACGATATGTACTACACCGTGGAAAAACCCCTCTGGAAGATCGCAGCCACGGAGATCACCAAGAGCTATGGGCTGCCGTATATGGCGGAATGCGGCGGCAACACGCCCGCGGGTTTCGACATGCAGGCCGGCGCCGAATCCATGATGCAGATGCTGTCCGCCGTGGGGTCCGGCGCGGATGTGCTGACCGGCGTGGGTTCCTGCTACAACGCCAACGGGTTGTCTCCCGAGAATATCGTGATCGGCATGAGCCTGAAGCGGCAATCCGACTTTTTGATCCGGGGCATCCGCCTGGATCAGACCGACGAGAGCATCGACAGCATTGAAGCACAGAAGGATCTGGGGTATTTCATGATGGACGATCTGACCATGGAGCATATGCGGTCCGGAGAATTCTTTTCCGACGCCACGATGAACATGGCCGGTGAATTCAAAGAAGAACCTTCCATGCTGGAACGCGCGCAGGGCATTATCCGCAAGGTCAGAAGCGAATATGCAAGCCCGGTGCCCGCCGATGCGCAGGCCAGGATCAAAGCGTATTTCGCCGAAAAAATCTATCCCCGGTTTTCCTGAGATTTCCTGCGCCTGATGACAAACTGCACATTTGTGCGGCACTGGAGCTCGTACCGCTAAATTGCCTGCTCCACTTCAAGAAGCCCCGGCCGACGGGACACGCCGAGAACTTTCAGCGATGGACCGACGGCCGGGTTAATCGTATCATCGGCTCGCGCCTCGCCTGCGGAAAGCAGATTGAGCGTCAGCGGTTTTTTTCTTGTACAACGCACTCCAAGGAGGCATCACTCTCCGAAAAGTATTGTGGAGAAATAGCGCTCTGCCGTGTCCGGCAGGATGGTGACGACAGTTTTCCCAGGACCGAGCTTCCTGGCCAGCTTTAGCGCTGCGGCCACATTGGTACCGCTGGAGATGCCGCACATCAGGCCCTCTTCCCGGGCCAGCCGACGCGCTGTTTCGATGGCCTCCGCGTCGGTCACTACGTAGATGTCGTCGTAAATATCCCGGTTCAGAATGGCCGGAATGATCCCGTCGCCGATCCCCATCTGCATATGGGTGCCAATCGTTCCGCCTGCCAGAATCGCCGCGTTTTCCGGCTCCACCGCCCATATCTCGATATCCGGGTAGCGCTCTTTCAGCACCTCACCGATGCCCGTGAGCGTTCCGCCTGTGCCAATGCCGCTGCAATAGCCGTGAATGGGCCTGCCTGCCTGAGCGATGATCTCCTGCGCGGTGCTTTTTTTGTGCGCCAGGGTGTTGTTGGGGTTTTCAAACTGCTGGGGCACAAAAACCCGAGGATTCTTCTCCTTCATGTTCATCGCCGCCCGCACGCATTCCTCGATGCACTTTCCGATGTCACCGGCGTCGTGGATCAGCTTGACCTCCGCCCCGTAATGGCATATCAGCTTCCGCCGCTCCTCGCTCACGGAATCCGGCATGATAATGATCGTCCGATAGCCCTTTACTGCGCCGACCAACGCGAGCCCGATGCCCTGATTTCCACTCGTGGGTTCCACGATAATGCTGTCCCGGTCGATCCGGCCATCCTTTTCCGCCTGCTCGATCATGTTGAGCGCCGTCCGGGTTTTGATGGAACCGCCCACGTTCAGCGCCTCCACCTTCACAAGCACCTCCGCGCTGCCCTCTTCCGGCATCCGGTTGAGGCGCACCAGCGGCGTATTCCCGACGGCGTCCAGAATACTCTGACAAATCATGCCATTCCGATTCATACTGCCTCCTGATATCATGACGCGGTGCCAGCGGCGCCGGACTCTGATAAAAAGCTTCATCTTCCTCACCAGCGGGCTGTCGACGACTTCGTCAGAGCGCCTCGTTTTTTACGCCTGTTTGCATGGATCCCCCCGACTTTTGCCCGAGGCTTCAGCCGCGATCACGTGAAAAACGATCTTCCCGCCGCTTGTTTATCCGTAATATAAATCATTTCCCGTCGTTTGTCAAGGTTTGAATTGCCGCCTGTTCAAATGGAGAAAAACGTCGGATTTACATATCCGTCTGCCTTATTATTGTGGGAAACCTGTCCATGACGCAGAGTGAATCATGGAGACGGGACCGGCATTGAAGGAGCGGACTTGGAAAAGATCACGCGTGCCTTCGAGGAGAATATTGCCCAGAGATAAGGATAATCATAACATGGAGATGCTATAATGGAGTAAAAAGGGAACACAGATTTCCCGGCGCAGGAGGACAGGATATGTATACGACGGAGTATCTGGGAACGCCCGATAAGCAGGAGGATCTGAATGCCATATTTGATCTCCTGTGTGCATGCGACCACGACTTCGTGCCGCCTCTTTCCCAGAGAACGAGTTCCTTCCAGAAGAGCTTCAAAGCCTCTCTGGGACAGGACAAACCTTACGCGTATTTCGAGGTCATGAAGGCTCAGCGCTTCGCCGTCGCACGGGACGCATCAGGCCGGATGGTCGCATTCCTCACGTTCAAGCCGCGGTATACCTGCCCGGAGCTGGCCCGGTTCGGCGAAAGCAACTATATGACCACCGCCTGCGTATATCCGGAGCACCGGGGACATGGCCTGGTGAGCCGGCTCTACGGCATCGTGGAGAGCGGCCTGCCCGAGGATCAGCAGACGGATTACGTCACCACCCGCACCTGGTCCACAAACGCCATACAGATGCACGCCTTCACCAAACGAGGCTACGAAACCGCCGCCGTCCTGAAGGACGATCGTGGGCCCGGCGTGGATACCATTTATTTCGCAAAGAAAGTGCGCTGACGTATCCCGCCATAGGTATAAAGAGGTACATAGCCTCCATATACGATTCCTTTTTCATTTCTGCGTTTCTTCCATTTCTGTATTCCGGTGAAAGATACGTTCACACTGGTCTTTCCGCCGCTGGCGGGAGGGTGTGATATGAGAATCTGCATTGTAGAAT
>JAEEGL013846688.1_pt1 | contig 30610 bp, 37 predicted proteins | sample 9134231 | NCBI WGS metagenome assembly JAEEGL01 (sample SAMN16246548, study PRJNA631951) | gut metagenome | biome: gut microbiome; feature: rumen; material: fiber-attached | host: Bos | place: Iran: Karaj | collected 2018-10 | reverse complement strand
AGAAGCTGGAGTTCATTTTGGTCATCAAACAAAAAGATGGAATCCAAAAATGAAAGAGTATATTTACACAACTAGAGATGACATTTATATCATCGACTTACAAAAAACAATGGGTAAGATCGAAGAAGCATATGCGGAAATTAATAAAATTGCTGCAAATGGCGGAACATTCCTATTTGTAGGAACTAAAAAGCAAGCTCAAGAGGCTGCAAAAGAAAACGCAGAAAGAACAAATTCTTACTATGTTACAGAAAGATGGTTAGGTGGAACATTAACTAACTTCCGTACAATTAGAAGTAGAGTTAAACGTCTAGAAGAAATCGAAAACATGGAAAAGAATGGTACATTTGATGTACTACCTAAAAAAGAAGTTATTGAATTAAGAAAAGAATATGAAAAATTAAATAAACTTCTAAGCGGTATCCGTGCAATGGATAAATTACCACAAGCTATCATTATTGTAGATCCTAAGAAGGAAACAAATGCAATAAGAGAAGCTAGAAAATTAAACATACCTATTTTTGGTATCGTTGATACTAACGGAGATCCAGATGATGTTGATTTCGTAATTCCTGGTAATGACGATGCAGTTAGATCTGTAAAAGTTGTTCTTGGAGTACTTGCAAATGCCATTGCTGAAGCTAATGGTGGCGAAATCGTTGATTATATAACTGAAGATGAAAAGAAAGTTAAAAAAGATTTAGATTCAATTGAATCTGAAGAAATTCCAGAAGAAGTAAAAGAAGACAAAGAAGAAGTAGTAGAAGAAAAAGCAGAAGAACCAGTTGTTGAAGAAGTTGTTGAAGCAGCTGAAGTTGAAGAAGATATCGACTTAAGCAAAAAAACTTTAGCAGAATTAAAAGCAATGGCTAAAGCTTCTGGTATTAAAGGTTATTCTACTATGAAAAAAGACGATCTTATTGCATCTTTAAGTGCATAATAAAAAAAAAGAAGAAAGAAGGATTGACCATGATAAGTGCAAGCTTAGTAAAAGAACTACGTGAGCAAACTGGTGCTGGTATGATGGATTGCAAAAATGCTCTAAAAGAGACTGATGGTAATCTAGAAGCAGCTATCGATTGGTTACGTGAAAAAGGTATTGCAAAAGCTGGAAAGAAAGAAGCAAGAATTGCTGCTGAAGGCTTAGCAGACGTATTTATTAAAGATAACAAAGCAGTTATTATTGAAATTAATGCAGAAACTGACTTTGTAAGTAAAAATGATGAATTTAAAGAATTAATCAAAAATGTTGGTGAAACTGTTTTAAATAGTGACGCTAAAACATTAGAAGAAGCAAATGCTCTTCCATTTGGTGAAGGAACAATCAAAGATTTAATGGTTGAAAAAACTGCAAAGATTGGTGAAAAATTAGATTTCCGTCGTCTAGCAGTTATTGAAAAGAAAGACGATGAAAACTTTGGTTCATACTTACACATGGGTGGTAAGATTGCTGTTGTATCTGTGGTAAAAGGTGCTAATGAAGAAGTTGCTAAAGATGTAGCAATGCAAGCAGCAGCAATGAAACCAAGATATGTATTCCGTGCAGATGTTCCTGAAGAAGAAGTAGCACGTGAAAAAGAAGTTCTAAAAGAACAAGCTATGAATGAAGGAAAACCTGCAGAAATAGCTGAAAAAATGGTTGCTGGTAGATTAAATAAATTCTTCAATGAAATTTGTTTAGCTGAACAAGCATTCATTAAAGATGGTGACATCGACGTAACTAAATACGTAACTAACAATGGTGGAGAGTTAGTTGGTTGCACAAGCTTCGTAGTAGGTGAAGGAATTGAAAAACGTCAAGATAACTTTGCTGAAGAAGTAATGGCTCAAATCAACGGATAAAAAAATTAGACACTTTTTTAACAAGTGTCTTTTTTATGCAATAATTTTTATTTATTTCATGTTATAATCTTAATAGGAAGTGTTTTATATGACAAAGACTAAATCAATACTAAGAAAAATTATTTATTTAATTTTGTTTGGTTTAATGATTTTTGCTTTTGTTTACTTAAGCGAAAAATATAAAGATAACAGTATTGAAAAAATCCCTACTATTAAAGATTATTATACAAATGCTGATGAAAGTATTTTTACCGTTAAAAGAGGTGGCGAAGTCATTCAAGTTATCAAAAATGGTAAACAATTACTATTAATTGGTAACAGTACTAAGGAATCTTCCCAAAAGTATATAGAAGAAATTGAAAGTATTCTAAAAGAATTAGAAATCGATAGTGCTAACTACTATGATTTAAAAAATGATAAAGATCAAAAGAATTCTAATTACTATGAGATTAGAAACCTTCTTGAAGGTTACTTATCTACTTCAGATTCTTCCGACAGAAACCTATTATCTCCAAGTTTCTATATAATTGAAAACGGTAAGGTCCAATACTATAATACTGACACTTCAATTATGAAAAATACAGATAAATTAGAAAACTACTGGACTGAAGAAAAAGAGATTGAATTTAGAACAGAAATAACTTCTGCAATCAATAAATACTATTTGAATAAATAAAAATTATGAATTATAATTAAATCATCAAAGGAGTGAATAACATGGATTATGATGAAATAGAATTAGAAATGATGGCTGCCCTAGAAACGATGGATAATCGTTTAACAAGTATTAGAGCAGGAAGAGCCAATCCTTCAATGGTAAACGGAATAATGGTAGATTACTACGGTTCTCCAACACCATTACAAAGTTTAGCAAATTTAACTGTTCCAGAAGCAAGAACATTAATGATTAAACCATTCGATAAAAGCTGTTTAAAAGATATCGTTAAAGCAATTGCTGAAGCTAACATTGGTATCAATCCAACAGATAATGGTGAATGCGTTATTCTTACAGTTCCTCAATTAAATGAAGAACGTCGAAAAGAATACGTTAAGCAAGCTAAACAAATATCTGAAGACGCTAAAGTGGCTTTAAGAAAAGTTCGTCAAGAAGCTCGTGAAGCAATTGAAAAAGATGAATCAATTACTGAAGATGAAGAAAAGAGATTACAAGACGACATTCAAAATCTTATTAATGAATACAATAAGAAAGTAGAAGAAAAACTAGCTGAAAAAGAAGAAGAACTAATGACAGTTTAAGCAAACTATTAAGTTTGCTTTTTTCTTGGAACAAAAAACTAGCTGGATTTACACCAAAGTAAGAAAAACAAAGATAAAAAAGCCTTGTAATACTTGCAAAATAAAGAAAAGTATTATATAATCATTTTGTTCCTGAGATATGACCTCGTAGCTCAGCTGGATAGAGCATACGCCTTCTAAGCGTACGGTCGAGTGTTCGAATCACTCCGGGGTCACCATATATTTAAAAATATCCCTATTAAGGGATTTTTTTATTGATAAAATTGTCAAACAAAAATAAAGTGATATTTACTAAAGAAGTAAATTATTATATTATATATATAGGTGTATATTATGAAAAATAAAAAGAAAATAATAAAATTTGTTGCCTTTGCCATATTAATTGTAGCAGTTTGTGCATTAGATATTGTCTATGCTGAAACTGTAGCAACTATAGAATTTTGCAATTATGGTGGAGTTAGAAAAACTCTTAAAATACTAGGAATTATCTTAACTGTAGTTAAGATTGCTATTCCAATGGTTTTAATTCTTACAGGTATAGCTACATTCTTTAAAACAGTTACTAGTGGAAAAGAGGATGATTTAAAAGCAGCAGCTCTTCAATTCTTCAAAAAAATGATAGCTGGTCTTGTTATTTTTGTCTTACCAGGTTTAATGGATTACATTTTCGATAATTTTGTTGATAGCAACAAAAGCAGCTTTACTCAATGTACTAATTGCTTTCTAGATACAGGCAGTTGTGATGTTAATGTAGCTGATCCAAAGACAACAAAATAGCTAAAATAATAAAAAACATCAAAAAATGATGTTTTTTTTATGAAAAAAGAAGGAGTTTTAACTCTCTACCTTATACATATAGGGTGAAGGGAGTAATTATGCAAAGAAAACTCATAGTAAGACAAAACGACAATAAAGATTGTGGGATTTGTTGTTTAGAATCAATTATTCGTTATTATGATGGTTATATTCCTTTAGAAAAAATCAGAAATGACACAAAGACCGATAATAAAGGAACAACAGCATATGATTTATTGGAAGCAGCAGAAAAATATGGATTTACTACCAAAGGATATCATTCAGTAAATATAAGAGAAGGAATTATCTTACCAGCTATCGCCCATATAGTAACTGAAAAAGGATACAATCACTTTGTTGTAATCTATAAAATTATTAATAATAAAATACTTATAATGGATCCTGGCCAAGGCTTTGTAAAAGAAAAAATAGATACTTTTCAAAAAAAATGGACCAATGTTATTCTAATCTTTAAACCTTTTAGACCAATACCGCGCTATAAAGAATTCACCCCATTGAATAAAATATTATTAGCAACAATTAAAGAAGAAAAAAACCTAGTAATTCCAATAATCATTAAAAATTTAATAATTACAATATTAAGTATTGTTATAACGTACTTTCTAAAAACAATAATTACATTATCAGAATCGTATCAGCAAAATATGATAATCTTTTTCATCATTTCCTTTCTTGCAATCATACTAATTAAAAACATCCTCGAATATGAAAAAAATGATCTTACTATTTATTTAAACAAGAACATAAATCTAAAAATAATGTGTGATTTTCTAGAACATATTTTTAAACTCCCTTTAAATTCTATCAGTTCCAGAACTAGTGGAGAAATACTTACAAGAATTAATGACATCGATGAAATAAAAAGTTTATTCTCACTTATCGTTATTTCCTGTACTTTAGATATTCCTTTATTAATGATATCAGGAATCTTCTTATATAGTATTTCAAACAAATTATTCGCCATTTTAATCTTAAGCACTATTATCTACTTATTAGTAAATCTAATAATAATGCCAATTTTAGCAAGAAAAGCCGAAGAAAATATTAACTGTAAGACTGAATTTAACTCCCAAACTGGCGAACTAATCGATTCAATTGAAACAGTTAAAAACAATAATATAACAGCTTTAGCTATCGAAAAAGTAGAGGAAGAGTTTTATGATTATGAAAAAAACAGCTTTGATTATTCAAAAATAATTAATATCTATTTAAGTATCAAAAACCATCTTGTTGATCTAACCAATCTTTTAGTCATCATCATTGGTTTCTATTTAGTAACGACAAATAAAATAGAACTCTTATCTCTAGTGACTTTTATTAATATCTCAAGTCTTTATGAAACGCCAATCGAAGACATGATTAACATTATTCCCAAATTAATAATGACTAAAAAATCATGGAATAAGATTAATGAGTTTATAAGTATTGAAAGAGAACCAGAAACAAAGATAGAAAACTTCAGTAATGGCGATATCGAGTTTTCTAATATAACCTATAGCTATTCAAATGATTATAAGATTATTGATAATGTTTCATTAAAAATAAAAGCTAAATCCCAAAATATTATTAAAGGTCCGTCAGGTATAGGCAAAAGCACTCTAATGAAAATGTTAGTTAGAACAATTGATGAATATCAAGGTGAAATAAAAATAAACGGCGTTAACATTAAAGACTATTCATTAAATACTATTCGCGAAAACATTCTTTACGTTTCCCAAAGAGAAAAAATACTAAGTACTTCTATTAAAAAGAACATATCACTAGACAAAGAATTATCACCAAGCGAGTTAACAGAAATAGTAAACATAACTAACATTGAAGAAATCTTAAATAAAAAATATATGCGTTTGGATACCATTTTATATGATGAAGGTATCAATCTTAGTGGTGGTGAAAGACAAAGAATAATACTTGCTAGAGCCATAGCTAAAAAACCAAATATTTTAATCTTAGATGAATCATTAAGTGAAGTAGATAATCAAACTGAAAAAGAAATCTTAAAAAAACTAAAGAAATATTTAAAAGAAACAACAATTATTTATATTTCACATAAAAATTATGAGTCATATAAAAACATAATTGAAATGGAAAAGTTAAATGTTAAAAAAGTACCAGCTGTATTATAAGAAACCTAATAATAAAAACATTAAAGATTTCCTAATAATAGTATTAATAACAATCCTAATACTATTATCTTTAAGATTAAAAACTTATGAAGAAAAAGAAATAATAGCAATCTATTCGTGCGAAGAAGAATGTCTCTTGTCATTTCCTTTAAGTTATCAAGAATTAGAAATAATAAACCATAATACTATAATCAAATATCAAGATAAATATATAAATATTGAAAACTATACAAAAGGAGAACCATATCTAGATAATGGAATAGCATATGAAGACATAGAAATAAAGACTAGTTTAGAAACTGATAACAAAATAGTAAAAATAAAAGTTTACTATAAAGAAGAAAGAATCATCAAAAAAATAATTAAATTAATAGGAGGGTAATATGAACGTAATTGAAAAAGAAGAACTAAAACAAATTGAAGGAGGAATCCTTAAAGTAGCAGTAAGTAAATGGATAATCGGTTTAGGAGCAGCAACAACATTCCTACTAGGATTATTTAATGGTTATAGTAATGGATCAGGAGCGTGTAGATAATGAACGAATTAACTAGAGATAAATTAAAGGAGATTAATGGAGGTGGCTTAAACGCCCCAATGGTTAATGCCATAGCTAGAGGAACTCAACTAGTTTATAACATCGGTGTTCAGTTTGGAACAGCCATTAGATATCTCCTAAAAGGTAAATCTTGTCGCTAAAAAGAAGAGAAACTCTTCTTTTTTTCGTAAATAAGGCAAATATTTAGTTTTTTTCTTGTCAAAGAAAATATGTAGTGTTATAATCATTAATAGTTAACGAAGGGAGGGGAAATTATGACTAAAGTAGTAGTACAAAATGGTAACATTGATGCGGCTCTAAAGAAATTCAAAATTAAAGTTGCAAAGAGTGGTGTCCCTTCAAAACTAAAAGAAAAGAAATGCTATGATAAACCTGGGGTTAAAAGACGTAAAGCAAAAGAGGAAATGATAAGAAATTCTCGTAAACGTAGCAGAAATAGCAGATAATTAGGAGCGATAATCATGACTATAAATGAACAAATAGTTAAAGATATGACTGCAGCCATGAAAGAACAGGATAAATTTACTTTATCTGTTTTACGCATGTTAAAGAGTGCTGTTCAAATGGAAAAGATCAGCAAAATGCACGATTTAAATGATGATGAAACAATCGCCGTTATTAAAAAACAAGTTAAAATGCGTAAAGATAGCATTGAAGAATATCAAAAATTCAATAAAACTGAGGAAGTTAATAACTTAGAAGAAGAAATTAAAATCTTATCTAAATATCTTCCTGAAGAACTATCTGACGAAGAATTAAATAAAATAATCGACGAAGTGTTCGCTGAAGTTAAACCAGAATCTATTAAAGATATGGGTAAAGTTATGAAAGAAGTAACTGCTAGATGCGGTTCTCGTGCAGACATGTCTAAGGTAAGCGCAATCGTTAAAGGAAAATTAAATTAAAGATGAGTTAATCATCTTTTTTTTGTTACTTGTATGATATAATATAATAGGGAAGTGATTATCATGGGTAGATTATCTCCATTTTATGAAACGTTCTACGAAGCCATTAATAAAATATGGCCAATGTTATCTCTATTTGTGGTAATTATTGGTATTTTAAGAATTGCTAGAATAGTGATTAATCATGAAAAATTTGTTTTTTATAAAGAATTTTATAACTTATTAGCAATAGTTTATATTTTATTACTATACCATTTGCTCTTAAGTACAGAAGGAGCCTCTTCTGGTATTAATCTAACACCATTCAAAGAAATGACTAGATATAGTATTGGTTCCAAGTCATTCTTTTATAATGTAATTGGAAATATTGTCTTATTCATTCCTTTTGGTTATTTCGTTTCTGATTACTTAAATGCTAAAAAAACTAGTCAAATCTTTTTAGCTTCAATCGTAATAAGTTTGACAGCAGAACTAATTCAGTTTAAAATAGGTCGTGCTTTTGATGTTGATGACATCATTTTAAATGTTGTGGGTTCTCTAATTGGTTTCTTATCATATTTAGGTGTGAAAGGAATAAAAAGAAAACTACCATCATTTATGAAAAATAATGTCTTTTATAACATCGTAGCCATTTTAATACTAATCTTAATACTAGTATTATTTGGAAGCATTTGGGGGCTAAAGTTAGTATGACAGAATACAATTATACAATTGAAGATAATGATGAATATAAAGACTATGATTATCTATATGGAGTTCTAGATCATGCTCTAGAACACGAAAAAGCGACAAATAGCATCTTCTCCATAATTTTTGTTGGTGATGAAGAGATTCACAATATCAATAAAGAATACCGTGGTGTTGATCGAATTACAGATGTTATATCTTTTGCGTTTGAAGATAATCAAGATATAATGTATAATGAAATACGAATGCTTGGAGATATCTATATCTGTATACCTCAAATGAAACGCCAAGCAAAAGACTATGGTCATAGTGAAAAAAGAGAGCTATCATTCTTAGCTGTTCACGGATTATTACATCTTCTAGGATATGATCATATGGAAAAAGAAGATGAAGAAAAAATGTTTTCCTTACAGGAGTTGATTTTAAATGACAAAGATATCAAGAGATGATATTAAAAAGCGTGGTTTTAGTCGTTTTGTAAAGAGCTTCGGCTATTCAATGGATGGATTAAAATACGCATATAAATATGAACAAAGTATGTTAATTCATGTTATAGCTACTATTGGTGTAATTGGTGCCAATATCTTTTTCCATGTCACTGGAATGGAATGGCTAATAACTTTATTATCAATCGGTATGGTTCTATCTGCTGAATTAATAAATACAGCAATTGAAGCAGTTGTTGATTTAGTAACTTTAGAGATTCACCCTTTAGCAAAAATAGCTAAAGACTGTGGTAGTGCTGCAACATTCGTTTTAGCAATGATGGCTGGTGCAATCGGCTTTGTTGTATATATTCCACATATTATCGAATTGTTAGGACTATAATATGAAGAGTGGTTTTGTTAGTCTTATAGGTAGACCAAACGTTGGGAAGTCTACTTTATTAAATCAAATATTAAATCAAAAAATAGCAATTACATCCAACAAACCTCAAACAACTAGAAATATTATTCAAGGAATCTACAACGAAGATGGAGTTCAAATCGTTTTTATTGACACTCCAGGTATTCATAAACCATTAAATAGATTAGGTAAATTCCTTAATAAAGAAGCTCAAAGCTTTACTAAAGATGTCGATGTTATTCTTTTAGTTGTCGATGCTAAAGAAGGCCTTGGTGCTGGCGATAAAAAGATTATTTCAACTTTAGGTAAAGATGAAAATGTTATTCTTGTTCTAAATAAGATTGATCGTATGAATGAAGCAGATATTCTAAGAGCAATAAAAGATTATAAAGACTTATACGATTTCAAAGAAATTGTACCAATCTCTGCTTCAACAGGTGATAATGTTAATACATTAATGACCCAAATAAAAAAATATCTAGATGATAACGTAAGATATTTTGATAATGATATGATAACAACTAATACTATTAATTTCTTAGTCAGTGAATTCGTTCGCGAAAAACTATTTAGAATGACTGAAGAAGAAATACCTCATAGTATTACTTGTATAACTTCTAAATTTGAAGAAAAGAAAAACATCGTAAATATTACCGTAGATATCATAATTGATCGAGATTCAATTAAAAAGATTATTATTGGTAAAGATGGTTCATTATTAAAAGCTGTTGGAATTGAAGCTCGTAAAGATATTGAAGCTCTTCTTGCTAAAAAAGTTTATCTAGAATTATATGTTAAAACAATCAAAAACTGGCGAGATAAAGAAAAATATCTTAAAGAATTAGGTTTCAACGAAAAAGACATAATTGATTAAAATAAAAACTCATTATTGAAAGTAATGAGTTTTTTATATTAAAATAATAGATGAAGTGATTAATATGTTAAAAAAAATAGAAGGAATTATAATTTCTGAAACACCTTACGGTGATAGTTCGAAAGTAATTAATATCTTTACTAAAGAAAAAGGTTTAGTAGGGGTTATGTGTAATGGTACTAAAAGTATTAAAAACCCTTTAAGAACCAAAACACTTAAATTCACTTATGGAACATTTCATATTAATTACAATGAAAAGAAACTATCTCACTTAGTAGATGTTGATATTATTAATAATTTAAAAAACATCAAAAGTGATATTGAAAAAATAAGCTATTTAAACTATATAACAGATTTAACATATCAAACAATAAAACAAAATAATGATGAAAGTATCTACGATATCTTCATTGATGTAATACTAAAAATGGAAGAGGGTAAAGATCCATTAATCCTTACTAATATTCTTGAACTAAAATATCTGGATTATTTAGGTGTTGGATTAAATCTTGATTCATGCATCAAATGTGGTAATAAACAAAATATTGTAACCTTAGATCCTGATGAGGGAGGATACATTTGTCAAAATTGCTATACAGATGAAAAAATAATCAGTCCTAAAAGTATTAAACTAATAAGAATGTATTACTTAATTGATATAAAAAGTATTTCTGATATTAAAATAAGTAAAGATACAGCAACAGAGATAAACTATTTCTTAGATAAATATTATGAAAGATATACTGGTCTATATTTAAAAAGTAAGGAATTCTTAAAGTCAATAAGCAAGTTAAATGTTTAAAAGGTCTTTCATTTTGTCTAGGTTGAATTTGACGTTACCGTTGTTTTGTGGTACCCTACTCACATAAGAAGTTGACTTATCTTTTAAAGATTCTCTTTGAGGGTTTGATAAGTTGGCTTCTTTTTTTATGTCTAAAGAATGAATATAAAAACGATTTCGTGCGTTAGAAAACAAAATTCTAGGTAAAATAAAACAATTGACTAAATTAATTTATTTGCTATAATTAATTCATACAAGTGATGAAGGGCTTGGCAACCCAGAGCTATATAAATAAAGGTGATTTCTTCTAGAAATAAGTAGGATGGAACCGCGGATTATATATTCGTTCCTACATAATTCTAGAAGTTTTTTCATTTTAGAAAGAGGTAATAAAAATGGCTAAAGAAATAACTATGGAAGATATTGTAAATTATTGCAAACAATATGGTTTTGTTTTCCAAGGAAGTGAAATCTATGGTGGTTTATCAAACACTTGGGATTACGGACCATTAGGAAGAGAACTAAAAGAAAATATTAGAAGAGCATGGTGGAAAAAATTCATTCAAGAAAATCCTTATAACTATGGCTTAGATTCAGCAATCCTTATGAATCCAGAAGTATGGGTTGCATCAGGACACGTTACTAACTTTAATGATCCTCTAATGGATTGTAAAAAATGTAAGTCTCGTCATCGTGCTGATAAACTAATTGAAGACTTTACTGGTGGTAAAGAAACTGCTGATGGTTGGGATAATGAAAAAATTGAAAAGTTTATTGCTGATAATAAAATTGAATGTCCAAAATGTGGAGCAACTGATTTTACTCCAATTCGTAAATTCAATCTATTATTTGAAACTCATCAAGGTGTAACAGAAGATACTAAATCTAAAGTTTATCTAAGAGGAGAAACTGCTCAAGGTATTTTTGTTAACTTCTTAAATGTTCAAAGAACAATGCGTGCAAAATTACCATTTGGTATTGGTCAAACAGGTAAGAGTTTCAGAAACGAAATTACTCCAGGTAACTTCATCTTCCGTGTTCGTGAATTTGAGCAAATGGAACTTGAATTCTTCTGCAAACCTAATACTGATTTAGAGTGGTTTGGTTATTGGAAAAGCTATTGCATCGATTGGTTAAAATCACTAGGTTTAAAAGATGATAATTTAAGATATCGTGATCATGCTAAAGAAGAATTATCATTCTATAGTAAAGCAACAACTGATATTGAATTCCTATTCCCAATGGGTTGGGGTGAATTATGGGGTATTGCTGACCGTACTGATTATGACCTAGGAGTTCATATTGAGCATTCTAAACAAGATTTAAGATACCTAGACCCAGAAACTAATGAAAAGTATATTCCATATGTAATAGAACCTTCATTAGGTCTAGATAGAGCATTCTTAGCTTTCCTATGTAATGCTTATGAAAAAGAAACTCTAGAAAACGGTGAAGAAAGAGAAGTCTTAAGAATTCATCCAGCTTTAGCTCCAATTAAAGCTACTATTTTACCATTGATTAAAAAAGTTCATGGTGAAAAAGCAATGGAATTATATGCAAGATTATGCAAAGAATTCAACATATCATATGATGAATCAGGTTCTATTGGTAAGAGATATCGTCGTAATGATGCAGTAGGCACACCATTTAGTATTACAATTGATGATGAATCATTAGAAAATAATACAGTTACTATAAGAGATCGTGATACTATGGAACAAGTAAAAATAAACATTGATGAAGTTGCAGATTACATTAAAGAAAAGATCGAATTCTAATTAAAATAATAAAAGGCCGAAAATATCGGCTTTTTTAAATGCATTTTAATATGAATTAGATTGAATTCTATTGAAAAAAAACATAAGATTAGTTATAATTAAGTAGTAAATATAGTATGGGAGGCTTATTATATGGCATTTAGTATAAAAGATATTTTCAAATCAGATGAAGAAGACCAAGAATTAGTTGGTACTGAAGAAGAATATTATGTAGAACCAAAGGGTGGCAAAGATAAAGATGCTGATCCTACTGGAAACAAGATGATTCTTCTAGAACCAAGAGCTTACTCAGAAAGTCAACAAATAGCTGATCATTTAAAAAGTAGAAATAGCGTTGTAGTTAATCTTAAACGCGTAACTTCAGATCAAGCTAAAAGAATTATTGACTTCTTAAGTGGCTGCATTTATGCAATTGGTGGAACAATGCAAAAGATTGGTGTTGGCATTTATTTATGTGCACCTAAAAATGTAAATGTTCAAGGTAAGATTAGCGAAGATAATGCTAAATCTGATGAAAAAAGCGAAGAAGAAATAGAATGGTAATTAGCTAAAAATCACACAAGCAATCGAGGTGAGTCATGGAAAAGTTTAATTCTAGTCCAAACGGCTACAATAAAACAGAAGTAAATACGTTTGTTAGCGATGTAACTAGAGAATACGAAAGTATGTTAAATAGATTAAAAAGCAAAGATAACGAACTTCAAATCTTAAAAGAACAACTAGAACATTATAAGTCACTAGAAAAAACTTTAAACAAAGCTGTTCTAGTAGCTGAAGACTCATCAAATATAATTAAAAAGGTTGCTCATGATGAAGCTAAACTAATAATCGAAGAAGCCAAAAGAAATGCTTCTCAAATTGTTAACGACGCTTTATTAGAAGCTGAAAAAGCTGAAATTGAAGCAGATCAATTAAGAAGAAGCTTAAAAATCTATAAAGCTCGTATAAAACAAACTATCGAAGAACAACTTACAATGGTTGATGACGTCGATAAAATTACAGAGGATTATAAAGGATAAAAAATCCTTTTTTTCTTGTAAAAAAGATTTAAAATAACACACAAAAATGCTATAATCACCTTAAGAGGGTAATTATGAAAAAGAAACTAAAAATAATATTATTGTTATTGTTGTTTCTCTTTATAAGTGGTTGTAACAATAATAAAGAATACAAAGTAATTGATATTTCAGCGGAAGATCTATTACTTAATCTTCAACAAGGTAAAACAATGATTGTCTTTGGTTATTCCGATGATAGTAAAAAATCGGAAACAATGCGTAATGACGTCCAAAACATAGCTAAAGATATTATGAGTGATATTTATCACATTGATTTCTATCATGTCGATATGGAATTTGGTAATGTGCTAAATTATAGTTATGGTATTACGATAGATGATAACTATTATTATGTTTTTAATGGTTTGGAACTATTAGTGGCAGAATATTATTCAAACTCAGTTGAAGCAATGAGAAACATAAGAGAATATCAAAGCTCTAAAGATATTGAATTATTACCAGATTATAAAATAGATAAGTATCTTGAATCTGCTGAAAGATCATTTGCTGAAGGAAATATCTTTGAAGCGAATGAGTATTTAAGTAAAGGTTGGTCTAGTCCAAAAGTAAGAGAATATTATAATAATCATGATGAGTTTAAAGTCCTTCATTTATGGGAGAGATACAAGACTTTAAATAATCGTGCTGATCAATTTGAATACACCCAAGTAAATACTTTTACAGGGGAGAGTATGTATTTAAAGAAAACCGTTAAAGGTGAAAGTGGCACATTTGAAAAGCCTCATTCTCATGATTATGATAATAAGTATTATTATCGAATAATAAATAAAAAAATCTTAACAGGTACTAAAGAAGATAAACTAACTGAAAAATTTGAAATTGTTTTTGTTAATTATCAACGACTAGTATTAAAAGATTTAAAAACAAATGAAAAAACAGAATATATAAGAAGGGATTAAAATGAAAAAAATATTATATTTAGTAGCTATTGTTTTAATGGCATTATCTTTAACCGGATGTGGAAGTAAATTTAAAGGATATTGGTGTAACTATAAAGAAAACGCCATCATTATTGTATTGTTTAAAAAAGGGCATACGGAAGCACATGTTAAGGCGGTTGAAGATAAATTTACTACGTATATAAATCTAGCTAACTCAACATATTATCCAGCAGAAGAATATGCGAAGATAATTGGTGATTCATCTAATATCTATGATGCTTATTACATCTCTTTTGATTCATTGGAACATGTTCCAAGCTATGTTCAAGAATTAGAGAGTATGGATGGTGTCTTAAGTGCTAGTCAACAAAGTGCTAAAAACAATATTTCTTTATATAATCTAGCAGGTTGGGGTAACTACACATACAGTAATTCCGATGAATCAGATAAATCAGATCTAGAAACCGGAACTTATAAAATAAAAAAAGGTGTAATCACTTTCAAACCAAAAAATTCTAAAGGAAATACTAAACTTTTATATATTAAAGATAATCATCTTTGCGGGGATGTTGATTGTACTCAAGTTTATTTCTCAAGTACTGAAACATGCTCAGGAAAAGCAAAATAACCACGTAAGTGGTTTTTGTTTTTTTATAAGGAATTTTAAGGTATAATTAATAAGAGGAAGAGAAATGAAAAAGAATTACAAACCAGATAAATACTATCAAAATATTGAATCTATTAATTATAAATTACTAAAAGATGAAAACATCAAAGTAATTCTTTTTGACTTGGATAATACAATCGCTGACAATCGCGATAAATTCCCAAGATTAGAATTAGTAAAACTATTTAAAAAAATTCATAAAATGGGTTTTGTTACATATATACTTTCTAATGCTCTTCCAAGACGCGTCAAAAGATATGCAAGTATTTTAGAATCTGAAGCCTTACCATTTTCTTGTAAACCATTAAGTTATAACTATAAGAAGGTTTTACTAAAACATAAAAAAGAAAATATTGCAGCTGTCGGAGATCAAATATATACCGATATCTTAGGAGCTAAAAAGAATGGAATTAAAACAATTTTAGTTGATCGAATTTCAGCATTTGAATCAATTCAAACCTATTTCAATCGACTAAAAGAAAAACTAATAATTGAAAGAAAAGGAATAATAAAAAGAGGGGAATACTATGAGTAAAAAATGTTTAGGTTGTGGTTCTATACTACAAAGTAACAATAAAGAAGCTAATGGATATATTCCAAAAGAAAAGCTAGATTCTGCTGACTATTGTGAAAGATGTTTTAAGATCACTAATTATAGTTTTAAAACAGTAACAGAACTACCAAATATTAATGAGTACATTTTAGAAGAAATAAACAAAAATGCAAAATATGTTTATTTTATGTGCGACATTCTAAATATTAATGAAGAAGTAATAAATACCTATAAAAGTATTAAAGCACCTAAAACTTTTGTTATTAGCAAAACCGATATAATTCCTAAAAGTATAAAACAAAATAATATTAAAGATTGGTTAATAAAAAATTATAATATTGAAGATTTGATTTTCCAAAGTACTAAAAAAAGGATGAGTACAAACTCTCTAGTTCGTAAACTAGAAGAACGAAATTTAAAAGAAGCTTACCTAGTTGGTTACACCAACTCTGGTAAAAGTACTTTAGTAAATGAACTAATTAATATTAATGGAATCAAACAACATATTACAACCAGTTCAATTCCCAATACGACAATTGATTTTATTAAACTAAAACTACCTAATGGTATCAGAATTATCGATTCACCAGGTTTCACATACCAAAAAACATTATATGAAAAAGATAATTTTGATTTAATAAAAAGAATTAATGGCCGTAATTGCTTAAAGCCATTAACAATTCAATATAAAGCTAATTCTAGCATCAATATTGAAGATTTATACTATGTAAAAGCAAATTATGATAATAGTATGACTTTTTACTATAACAATGAAATAAAAGTTGAAAAAGACTTTAAAAATAAAATAAAAGCAACTAAAGAAATGAAAATAGATATTCCTGAGAATAGTGATTTAGTTATTAAAACATTTGGTTTTGTTAATATCAAAAAACCATGTTTAATAACAACTAATTTACCAGAAGAATTATTAGAGGTAAGAAAATCAATGTTCTCTTAAAGGAGGATTAACATGACAAAAATCAAAGTGATGAATGAAAATCTAGCCAATAAAATTGCTGCTGGAGAAGTAATTGAAAAATGTGCATCAGTTGTTAAAGAAATAGTTGAAAATAGTATTGATGCCGAATCAGATGTAATTAAGGTTGAATTAGAAAATGGCGGCCTTTCTAAAATTACTGTAACTGACAATGGTATAGGTATGGAAAGTGAAGATGCATTACTTGCCTTTCAAAGACATGCAACTTCTAAACTACTTAGAGAAGATGACTTGTTCTTTATCGATACTTTAGGCTTCAGAGGTGAAGCCCTACCATCTATTGCTTCTGTCTCAGAAGTAGATTTAATTACTTGCGCAACAAATATCGGAACCCATATTCATATTAAAGGTGGCAAGCTAGAAATTAATGAGCCAGCTGATGCTAGAAAAGGGACAATAATTAGTGTTTCTAACCTTTTTTATAATACACCAGCTCGTTTAAAGTATCTAAAAAGTGAACAATATGAATTATCGCAAATTGTTTATTACATTGAAAAACTAGCATTATCATATCCAAATATAAAATTTGAACTAATAAATAATGATAAGACCCTAGTTAAAACAAGTGGTTCTAATAACTTACTAAAAACCATTCATGAGATATATGGTTTAACAATATCTTCAAAGATGATTGAAGTTAAAGCATCCAGTGATGATTTTGAGATAAAAGGCTACATATGCAAACCAGAAATCTTAAGAAGTAATCGTAATGACATGAATGTCTTTGTTAATGGAAGATTAATTAAAAACTATGATATTAATAAATCAATTAATGATGCTTATTATAACTATAAACCAGAGAAGAAATACCCGATTGTAGTTTTAAGTATTGAAACAGATCCAACATTAATTGATGTTAATATTCATCCTACTAAACAAGATATCAAAATATCAAAATTTGAAGAATTAAATGAATTGATAAATAAAACTATTAGTGATTTACTACATAAAGAATTGTTAGTTCAAGATGCCTCTTTAAGATTATCTCCAACTAACGAAATTAAAGAAGAATTAGTTATACCGGAAATTAAAGAAGAAGAGATTCCTTATATTGCTGTAAAAGAAGAAATAACTGATGCTGTTAAAGAAGAAAAAGAACCGGAAAAAGTTCAACAAACTTTTGATTTTACAACCGAAGAAGAAAAGAATCCGGAAATGCGTAAACTTGAACTATATCCAATAGGTCAAATTCATGGAACATTTATTGTAGCTGAAAACGATAATGGCATGTTTTTAATAGATCAACACGCAGCAGCTGAACGAGTTAATTATGAAAGAATCAAAAAACAATTTAAAGAAAAAGATTATTATCAAGTAAATATGTTAATTCCAATTACTTTAGAATATCCATCTTCTGATTTTATAAAACTAAAAGAGAATTTAGAATATTTAAAAGACTTAGGATTTGGTATCGAAGAATTTGGTATTAATACGATAAATATTACAGCTCATCCTAGTTGGATTAATGAAAACTACGCTGAAGAAACAATTAGAACAATCTTAGAAATAATCATTAATGATAAAGAAAAGTTTGACCCAACTGTTTTTGAAGAAAGATTAATTCAAACAACAGCTTGCAAAATGAGTATTACTGCTAATACCAAAATGTCTCAAGAAGAAATGGAAGATTTATTACATCAACTAGCTTTATGTGATAATCCATATAACTGTGCTCATGGTCGACCTTCAATAATGAAATTTAGAAACTACGAATTAGATCGTATGTTTAAAAGAGCAATGAATTAGGGTGGTGTTTAAATGATAATATGTGTTGTCGGACCAACCGGCGTTGGTAAAACCAAACTATCTGTTGAATTAGCTAAAAAGTATAACGCTATTATTGCTAACTGTGATTCAATGCAAGTATATAAAAGATTAAATATTGGTACCGCCAAAGTAACCGAAGAAGAAAAAGCAGGTATTCCTCATTATCTTTTTGATATCAAAGATCCAAGTGAAGAATATACTGTTTATGATTATCAAAAAGATTTAAGAGAATTAATTGAAAACAATAAAAATAAAAATATTATAATTGTTGGTGGAACCGGTTTATACTTAAAAGCAGCATTATATGATTATCGTTTCCCAACTGAAGAAACAAATCAAAAAAATGATTATACAGGGTATACAAATGATGAATTATATGAAATGGCTCTAAAAAAAGATCCAAACATTACAATTCACAAAAATAACCGTGTTCGCTTAGAAAGATTCCTAAACAAAGAAATTACTGAACCAGTAGAACCAAAAAAGTTATATGATCATCTAATAATTGGTTTAACCACCACTAGAGAAGAATTATATGATAGAATTAATAATAGAGTCGATATAATGATGAAAAACGGCTTATTAGAAGAAGTTAAAGAATTATATGATGAAAATATCAAAACAAAGCCATTAACTGGTGGAATAGGTTATAAAGAATTATACGAGTACTTTGATAATAAAATCTCATTAGAAGAAGCTATCGATAAAATAAAACAAAACTCAAGACATTATGCTAAAAGACAATATACATTCTTTAATAACCAATTAGACGTTAAATGGTTTGAAGTGAACTTTAATGATTTTAATAAAACTATTAAAGAAGTTGAAGACTATATAGAAGGAGAGAACAAATGATAGAAGTTAAAAATGTCTCAAAGAAATTTACAAAACAAATTAATCAAAAGAAAAAAGAAACTTTCTATGCCGATAAAGACATCAGTCTAAAAGCAGAAGATGGAGAAATCTTAGGTATTTTAGGACCTAATGGCGCTGGTAAAACAACACTTCTTAGAATGCTTGCTGGTCTTCTAACACCAGATGAAGGTACTGTTGAAATAAATGGTATGAACTATAAAAATGATTCGATTGAAATAAAAAGATCTATTTCTTATTTATCTGGAAATACTCATTTATATAAAGACTTATCTCCAGAAGAATTACTTAAAATGTGTGCAGAATACTATGGTATTTCTGAAGAAGTAGCAGCTAAAAGAATTGAAGAAATCTCTGAAAGATTTAACTTAACTGAAATCTTACATCAAAGAATTGAAAGCTTATCTACTGGTCAATTACAAAGAGTAAATATTGCTCGTACAAGAATTCATGACCCACAAATATATATCTTTGATGAAGCAACAAGTGGACTAGATATCATTGCAAGTAAGGTAATCTTAGATTTCATTAAAGAAGAAAAAAGTAAAAAGAAAACAATTATTTATTCAACACATTATATGGAAGAAGCAGAAAACATCTGTGATCGTGTTATCTTAATTCATAAAGGTAAAGTAGTTGCTGAAGGAACACCAGAAGAAATAATTAATAAAACAAAAACTAGCAACTTAAGAGATGCCTTCTTCAAAATAATTAAGGAGGTGCCAAATGAATAATATTTTAATAACTATTAAAAAAGAATTAAGAAGTATCTTTAGAGATAAAAAGACTGTTATTGGTATGTTCATTTATCCAATTCTTATTCCTTGCATGGTAATGCTATATGGCTCAATTGGTGATAGTGTTGATAATGAAGACACTTCAACAACAATTGGTGTTAATTATTCATTATCAGCTCCGGAAAAAGAATTACTAAAAACAATGAAAATTGAATACATTTCTTATGAATCAGAAAAAGAAATGAATGATGCTTATAAAAACAAAAAAATAACTGGTTATCTAACCAAAGAAGATGAAACAAAATTTATCATGCATGTTGATGAATCAAGTACAGACGGTATGACCACCGCTGGAACAATTCAAGAATATCTAGAAAGTTATAATAACTATTTAACAACTGAATATCTAATCAATAAAGGTATTGATGTTGAAGAAGCTTTCCAACAAATTTCATATGATGTTGAATCGTTAGATCGCAATAATTACATGGTTACCGTATTATTGGCAGTTTCCTTAACTTATACAATCTTATCAATTTGTATATCATCGTCAAACGTTGCCATTTCCACAACGGCAACCGAAAAAGAAAATGGTACTCTAGAAACCTTATTAACTTTCCCAATTAAGAAGAGTGAGTTAATAACTGGTAAATATGCATCATCAGTTATAGTTGGCTTCATTTCAGCAATTATAAGCTTAGTTCTAATGATCGTTGCTTTCTACTTCGGTAGTAAGAACTATATCATTTTCAAAGATATTACTTTAAATATTAATGTCTTATCAATCCTTGGCTGTGTCCTAGTTAGTTTATTAGCTTCTTTATTTATTTCTGGTATTGCAATGATCCTAACAGCTAGTGCCAAATCTTATAAAGAAGCCCAAAGTAAAATTGGTTTAATTAATATGTTAGGTATTATCCCTATGTTTGTTTCAATTCTAAATGTTAAAATAACAAACGTATATTACTTAATCCCGATTTGTAACTATGAACAAATCTTAAATGATTTACTAATTAGTAAAACAAATAGTCTTGGAATTCTAATCTGTGTAGCTTCCACTTTAGTTTACTCAATATTTATAGTTAAACTTATCATTGCAAGTTACAACGGTGAAAAGATTCTATATAACAATTAAAAAAGAAGATTTAAATCTTCTTTTTTTAATTAAATTCTAAATAAACCTTTTTATCAAAAATATGATCTTTTGAATCTTTAGCTAACTGGGTAAGTTTATTATCATCAATTAAGAAATATGTATGATCTAAAACATTACGTCCTGTATTCGTTACTGGGTCATCCCAAGTTAAATCTAAATGATACCAAACACCATCTAATAAAACAGCATTCCAAACATGATTATCACTAGATATTTTATAATTAGTAACGCCAAGACGATCTAATAAAGCAGCCATTGTATCTGCATATCCACCACAAATAGAGTAGTGTTCAAATAATAAACCAGTCATTCTTGTTGAATCATGGGAACTAGTTCCTTCATCCGCTCTAACAGTATCATATTGAGTATTATTAATAATATAATCATGTAATACTAAGATCTTATCCCATAACAAAGCTTTACTATCAGCCATATTCATCATTTTATCTAATTCAGCATTTATTTGTTGAATTTCTGTATCGCTATAAAGTCTAACAACTTGAATAGTAATTGCACCTGTATCATCATATACAGTTCTAATAGATGAATAACTATTAAATGGACTTACAAAGTTATTAATATCAGAAAGTAATACCTTATCATTACTTAAATTCTCAATATCCTCTAAACAAGTTGTATATTCAATAGGGCAGTAGAAAGTAAATTCAATCCAGCCTTTATTTAAAGTACTAAAGAATATATCATATAAATCTTCTTTTGAATGAGGAACATAATCTTCACTTTGTTGAATAAATTCAAAACTGTACTCCTTAGTATAATCATTTCCAGGATTAATTACTAAATCAGGATGAGCTTTAAATAATTCCGAAAGTTCATCTACAATACTATTAAAGTTTAATGCTATAGCAATTATTACAACAAAACAAACTAAAACTAATAAAATAGTTTTTACTTTTGTCATATTATCACCATAAATAAATTATATCATATCAATAAAAAAATGAAGTAAATTACTTCATATCTTTAACTTTTTTATTTAATCTTGACTTTTCTCTATCAGCAGTATTCTTTTTAACAATACCTTTGCTAACAGCTTTGTCAATGTTCTTTTGTAATTTCTTAACAGCTTCTTGTGCTGCAGCTAAATCATTAGCAGCTATAGCTTTTTCACATTCTTTAATGTTATTTTTTACTCTAGCAGCAAATTCATGATTTCCTTCAGTTTTCTTAGCGATAACTTTAATTGCTTTCTTAGAACTCTTAATATTAGCCATTTTTTCTCGCTCCTTCCCTTGAATACAAATAGAATTATACTAAATATTAACCTTAATTGCAAGTAAAACGTGAAAAAGAACTAATAATGCCCGAATTAATCTCTTGACTACCATCTTTTTAATATGCTATAATCCTCCTCTTAGAGGTGAATATGATGAATACAACATTGAAAGATTTCTTATTAGTAATCAAAACCGGAAACAAAAGTTATCTTCCGATTGAATGGGAAACTATTAAAGATTACAACCACGAAAACCTTTATACTTTAGAAGGAATTGATGCTTTTACAAGTCGTTTTATCGAAGCAGAATTATTAATTGAAGCTTTAGATCAAAATATAATTTCCAATAAAGATCCTTTCCGTAAGATAACAATTATTTATAAAGAAAATGGTAAAGAACGCGAAGTAAAAGAAGGCGTAATATATCGTGATTCAGACGATGTCTTAACTGAACAAGAATTCTTAGATGTTTTATTTGATGCAATCTCAAATGATGATAAAGCTACATTAAATGACATAATTATGCAATGTAATATTAAAGGTGTTAATGAAGATTTAGATCGTTTCATATATGTTTTAAAAAATGCTAGTATGTTTAAAGAAAAAGGCCCAAACGGAATTAAAGCAGCCATCAGCTTCTATAACTATTTACCATATGAAATTAGAAGAAAAATAAGACTTAAAGTATCAAAAAAAGTTATCTTTAAAAGGTAATAAATTTGCTAATTTATCGCAAATATTATATATTTATTAATAGGAAGTGATTATTATGATTACTTTAGAAGACACCCAAAATAGAAATTATTATTTCTATAATGGATCACAAGATGTAAGAGTAGATTTTGTAAAAGAAATCTTTCGTACTTTTTTAGGTTATGACTATGCACCATTTATTGCTGAAAAAATGAAAAAACTATTAGAAAAAGGATATAGCGAGAGTGAAGCAAAACAAAAAGCAGAACATCAAGCAGTTGAAACTTGCATGTTTGCTTGCAAATCTATTCCTAAATATCGTAAAGAGATTAAAGACTATTTTGTGAAGAATCCTAGTCGTCGTGGTGGAATTACTGACGAACAAATTGGTAAAATGCGTTTTGTTGACCTAAAAACTTTAAGAATTAATTTGGGATTGTCTAAACGTGGTAAGAAAGTTACAAAAGTAGAACCAGCTCCAGAACAAACAACTAAGAAAGCTAGAAATTTATTAGAAAGTAAACCTACACAAGCTGTAGTTACAAGTATCTATATAGGTGGAATTGATGAAATAAGAAGAGATGCAATGAGTGAAAGTAGTTACACTCTTGAAGAACTTCGTCAAATCTTAGGTTATGATATAAGTTATGAAGAAGCTATAAAACAAGGTTATCATGTAGATGATGCTCCATCTTATCAAAAAGTAGAGGAACCTGTAGAACCAGAACCTAAAAAAACATTACCACCAGCTAGAACACCTTCGAGAGAAGAACTAATCGCTGCTATTAATGAAGAATTACTTGAAATGCCAAGAGAATATGCTGAAAATGTCTATTGGTATATTCAAGATAAAAAATTACATGGTTTAGGAGGACGTAAAAAATAATACGTCTTTTTTTATGGTATAATATTAATGGTGATAGATATGATTGAACAAGAAATTAAAGATTTCCAAAAATATCTGCAAAATGAAAAAAGATATCCCGATACAACAATTGAAAGCTATACTGAAGATTTAAATTCATATCAAAACTTTTTAAAAGAAAATAGAATTAATTATAAAGAAATAACTAAAGATGAAATAAGGGAATTTTTAAAAGAATTAGATGGTAAAAGTTATGCTAAAACTTCTATCTCCCGTCTTTTAAGTGCATTAAGACATTTCTATTCATATCTAATTATTAATAAAAAAGTTAAAGCAAATCCTTTTAAATTAATAAAAAATCCCAAAAGAGAAAAACATTTACCGAACTTCCTACAACCTAATGAATTACAAGAAATCTTTGATTCAATTGAATTAGAAACACCACTAGGTATTCGTAATCGTTTAATAATAGAATTGTTATATGCAACAGGGCTTCGTGTTTCAGAACTAGTTGATTTAAAAGTAAATGATATTGATTGCGGAAGTAAAGAAATAAGAGTTTTAGGTAAAGGTAGTAAAGAAAGAATTGTCTTCTTTGGTGAATATGCTGAAAAGTATCTAGATTTATATAAACACAAATCTCGTCCAGAACTTCTAAATGGCAAAAGATGTGAATATTTAATTTTAAATAACAAAGGAGACCAAATAACAGCAAGAGGTATTGAATTAATAATTGATAAGATTGTTAATGAAGCTGCGTTAAAGCATAATATTTCACCACACGTTATTCGTCATACCTTTGCAACAGATCTTTTAAACAATGGAGCAGATCTAAAAAGTGTTCAAGAATTACTGGGTCATTCTAGTCTTTCAACTACGCAAATTTATACTCACATTACAAATGAAAGATTAAGAAGTGTTTATTTAAAAACTTTCCCAAGACAAAAGGAAAATGTTGACAAATAAAAAAATTAGTGTTATCTTGTCCTTAGTGAGAGCACATAAGTTCATAAAACGAGCTGTGCTGGGCAACAAACCTACACGTATTTACGGAGTCACGAATTATTTGTTCGTGGCTTTTTTATATCTTTTAAAATCACGAACAACGAAAGAAAGAGAGGTGATATTTATGATGACAGCCATTTATTCAATGTGGTTTAAAGACCTAGGACTAGTCTGCTTAGGCGCGAAAAATTTAATACGATCTATACTAGAAGAGGTCTCTTTTGTCATACCTAAATATCTCTGTCTAGCATCGGATCGTACTCTTAGTGAGTATGTATAATAAATAAGCTACATAGGGAACTATAATTCCTACACGAAGAAATTCGGAGTCACATCGTTATATGTGACTCCTTTTTGTTTAAAAGATAAAAATAAATGAAAGGAAAATAAATATGGAAACAATGTTTGAAGCAGAACGAGTCTATTTCGTTAGAATGGATGAAGAATTTGTTGATTTCTATATCGAGAATATGAATAACCCCGAAATCTATCAATACATATCTACTTATCCAGCTAGAATCTATACTCGTGAAGCGGAAATAGAATGGTTAAAAGAGAATAAACACTTATTCCAATTTACCATAATTGAAAAAGAAACAAATATGCCAATAGCTAACGCTGGTTATCATGAAATAAAAGATGAAACTGGTGAATTAGGTATTTGGATAACACCAACTGCTCAAGATAAACACTATGGACGCGAAATCTTAAATAGATTAATTGAATATGGTTATCAAGAATTGAATTTAAGAAAGATAACCTTGAAAGTTCATGAGAATAATAAAAGAGCAGTACACTTATATCAAAAGTTAGGTTTCTATAAAAATGGACGCCCAAAAGAGATTAAAGATGGTATTGGAAATCCTACTAGAAGCTTACACATGACTTTAAAAAAAGAAAGAAGGAATTAATATGAAACAAGGGACATATCCCTCAAAACGAGTGGAAAGATGCCTTAAATAAGTTTATTAAGAAACATAAAAAAAACAAGGATATCGAAGCCATTGTATTAGTTGGCAGCTATGCTGTTAATAATCAAAATAAACATAGTGATATCGATGTAATTCTAGTATTAAACAATAACTGTAATTATCGTGAAAGAGGAAATATCTTAATAGATAATTACATAATTGAATACTTTATGAATCCTGAATATAAAATAGAAGAATATTTCTTAAACGATGGTCGAGGCCATGGTGGCCCAATGGCCAACATGATAGCGAATGGGGAACTACTTTATGGTAATCAAAAAGTATTAGAAAGACTTAAAAGAAAAGCCCTTAAGGCTATAAAAAAGAAAAATGAATATGACGAAATGAAATATTATCGTTGTTGGGATGCTTATGAAGACTATAAAGCCTGTAAGTATCATAACAAAATGCCATATTACATCTGCTTAAAATATTTAATCGAAGCTTATCTATACAATAACGATTACTTTATCTTACCTGAAAATAAAATTGAACGTTTCTTTAAAGACTCCCTTTATCGAAAAAAATATAATATAAACAAATTCCCCAAAAATAACTTTAACAAACTAGTTATCAATTGCTTTGATCATCCAAATAAAGAAAACCTTAATAAACTATATCGATTTGTTATTAAAGATGGAAACTTTAATATCAATAAATTTATAAATCATGAAATCATAAAATAGAAAGGAGAGTTTTTATGGAAAGACTCTATCATGTAATACCAGATGAATCTTATCGTGAACAAGCGATAGAATATGTTAGAGAGTTTGAACGTTACAATAGTCATGTTAATGGCTCTTGCGGACTTAATCATTATATTAATGATTATGATGCCTGGCTAGAATTCCTAGAGCAAGAACGTAATAGAACACCAGATGAAGAACGAGTCCCCTCAGAAACATACATGTTAATACGTGAAAATGATAATCGCCTTATTGGGATGATAAATATCCGTTTAGCATTAAACGATACCTTAAGAAGAATCGGTGGACATATAGGTTACAGTATAAGACCAACCGAAAGAGGAAATGGCTATAACGAAATAAATTTATATCTAGCACTACTTCGATGTCAAGAAGTAGGACTAGATGTGGTATTATTAGATTGTGATAACGATAATATTCCATCTTATCGATCGATGGAAGCCCTAGGAGGCTATTTAATCTATTCCTGGGATGATCCAGAGCATGGATTATGTCGAAGATATGGAATAAATGTTGAAAGAGCAATTAATAAATATCACGAAATATATGAATCAAGAATACTTAGAAGATAAAAGGAGGAGTTTATATGAATATAATAGAAGTTAAAAATCTATCAAAAACATTCCGTGTAAAACAAAAAGAAAAAGGAATAAAAGGTAGTATTAAAGCAATATTCAAACCAAAATATAAAAATAAAAAAGCCGTTGATAACATTTCCTTTAATGTTGAAAAAGGAGAAATCCTAGCTTTTATCGGACCTAATGGTGCAGGTAAATCTACTACCATTAAAATGCTAACAGGTATTCTATATCCCACTAAAGGTGATATCTCTATCTCAGGTATTAATCCTCAAACAGAAAGAAAAAAATTAGCTTACAAAATAGGATGCGTTTTCGGTCAAAAAGAACAATTATGGATTCATTTAACACCATATGATAACTTTAAATTCTTTGGTGCAATCTATGATATTCCAGAAAGTGTAGTAGAAAAACGTATTCAAGAATACAATGATATTTTTGAATTAGATGAGTTTATTAATACTCCGGTTCGTAGTTTGTCCCTTGGTCAAAGAATGATCTGTGAAATCGTTGCATCTTTAATTCACGAACCAGAAATTTTATTCTTAGATGAACCAACAATTGGTTTAGATCCAGTGATTAAAGAGAAAATTAGAGTATTTATTAAACGTCTAAATAAAGAGAAGAAAACAACTATTTTTCTTACAAGTCATGATGTCGGAGACATTGAAAAACTATGTAAGAGAGTAATTATCATCAACGATGGTCATATCGTTTTAGATGATACTATGGAAAACCTAAAATATCATTATTTAAATAAAAAGATTGTGGAAGCTAAAATGAATACTAAAATCAATCTAGATGAACAAGAAGGTATAACTATTCTTAAAGACAAGGATTATAATTTAAAACTTGAAGTAGATTTAACTAAAAAGAGTATTAGTGATGCTATTAAATTATTAGATCCCGATAAAATCATCGATATTAATATTTCTAATACACCACTAGAACAAATCATTAGTTCTATCTACAAAGGTAGCAAAAAATGAAAAAGTATTTATTTATAATTAAAACAACATTCAATGATTCTATTCAATATGCCTCAAGCTTATTCTTTAGATTCGTTGGCTTTGCAATCATGATGTTCGTTTTAGTATCATTATGGTCATATATCTATAGTGATGGAACAAGCATCATTAATGGTTATACTTTCCCACAAATGATTTGGTATTTATTACTAGCTGAAACTATCTCCTTCGGAAGTGGATCTAAAGTAGCTACAGATGAAGTTAAAAACGATATTAAATCTGGTAACATTGCTTACCAAATTAATAAACCATATAACTACATTCTATATACGATTTGTAAATATATGGCTGACACTATTATTCGCTTTATGGCTTTCTTAGCTATTTCCATTATCCTTGGATTAGTTTTCTCAGGTGCTATTCCTGATTTTAAACCAATCAGTATCTTAGCAGGAATTCCTGTTTACTTATTAGCTGTCCTAATTACTGGAATGATCAGAATCTTAATCAGCTTAAGTGCTTTTTGGGTAGAAGATTCAAGACCATTCCAACAAGTATATAACAAATTTATTTTAATATTCGGTATTTTCTTTCCTCTAGAAATGTTTCCAAGAGTAATTGGTAACATTATCCGTTATACACCTGTTTATAGTGTAAGCTATGGACCAGCTAAATTGATTTTAGGTTTTAGTAAAAATCTATTTAAAGAAATTTTAATATCACAATTAATTACAGTTGCAATTGTAGCAATTATTATTGCAATTGTTTACAAGAAAGGAGCGAAAAAACTCAATGTTAACGGAGGCTAAAAACAACTTAAAAATAATGTTTTTATCCATCAAATATAACTTAATGAAAGCAATGGAAAATAATGTTGCTTTCCTAACATCAGTTATTATGATGATATTTAATAATGCAACCTTTATCATTCAATGGATAACAATATTTTCCATTAAAGAATACATTGGTGGATACACAATTAACGACGTTATGTTATTCTGGGCTGTAGCATCAGGTTCCTTCGGTATTGCTCATATTTTCTTTAATGGTGCATACAAAATCCCTCAATACATTGAAGAAGGAAAACTAGATGCATATCTTACAATGCCCAAAAACGTACTTTGCCAAGTAGCTACTTCTAGTTTAGAACCAAGTGCTATTGGTGACTTACTATATGGCTATATAGCTTTATGTATCTTTAACTTTAGTCTTAAGAACTTATTACTATACAATATCTTAATCATCTTTGGTGGTTTAGTATATGTTAGTACCGTAGTCATTTATAACAGTCTAACGTTTAAGTTCTATCGCTCAAGCTACTTAACTGAAGCTATTAGAGATGTATATTTAAACACTTCATTATATCCAGATGTTATCTTCAATAAAATCGTTAAGTTCATTTCCTTTTCCTTAATCCCAAGTGGGTTAGCAACCTGGATTCCAGCTCATTTATTAATGAGATTTAGCATCGTTAATTTGGGGATTCTAATTGGTGGAACAATGGTTTTAGTTGGAGCTGCCTTTGTGATTTTTAATACAGGTTTAAGAGCATATACATCATCGAATTTAGTGGGTGCTAGAAGTTAATTTTATATAGTCAAAAATAGTACTTATAAAAGTAATGTAAACTAAACAGATAAAAAGGCTTAGTTACGTCAAAGTTATGTAAAAGCAAGAGATATCACTCTCTTGTTTTTTTGTTTTTTGGTATAATATTGTGTGTGTCATAAAAAGGAGGAATATTAATGCACAAGTACGTATACCTTTTTAAAGAAGGAAATGCAGATATGCGTGAATTACTTGGTGGTAAAGGTGCTAACTTAGCAGAAATGACTAACATTGGTTTACCAGTTCCACAAGGTTTCACAATAACTACAGAAGCATGTACTCAATACTATGAAGATGGTCGTGAAATTAACGATGAAATTCAAGGACAAATTAATGAGTACATCGGCAAGATGGAAGAAATAACTGGAAAGAAATTTGGAGACAAAGAAAATCCATTATTAGTTTCAGTTAGATCTGGTGCTAGAGCTTCAATGCCAGGTATGATGGATACAATCCTTAACTTAGGTTTAAATGAAGAAGTAGTTGAAGTAATAGCAAAGAAGAGTAATAACGAAAGATGGGCTTGGGATTGCTATAGAAGATTCATTCAAATGTATTCTGACGTAGTAATGGAAGTTGGAAAAAAATACTTTGAAGAACTTATTGATGCTATGAAAGCTAAAAAGAACGTTAAACAAGACGTTGAATTAACTGCTGAAGATTTAAAAGAATTAGCAAATCAATTTAAAGCTGAATATAAGAGTAAGATTGGTGTAGATTTCCCATCTGATCCAAAAGAACAATTAATGGGAGCTATTAAAGCTGTATTTAGATCATGGGATAATCCAAGAGCTAATGT
>JAEEGL014030350.1_pt1 | contig 30615 bp, 25 predicted proteins | sample 9134231 | NCBI WGS metagenome assembly JAEEGL01 (sample SAMN16246548, study PRJNA631951) | gut metagenome | biome: gut microbiome; feature: rumen; material: fiber-attached | host: Bos | place: Iran: Karaj | collected 2018-10 | reverse complement strand
TCCCCCGGATGCCACAAGACACATGAAAGGCGGTTTAAGATTTTTATCCTCAATGTAGTTGGCACAAATATGTCCTTCGATATGATGCACCCCAACCAACGGTTTTCCGGTGACAAAACTCAAAGCCTTAGCCTCAGAAACACCTACCAAAAGTGCTCCTACAAGCCCGGGTCCGTAGGTTACCGCTATCACATCTATATCTTCCAGGGTAAGACCAGCCTCGGAAAGAGCAGCCCTGACACATCCGTTTATCTTCTCAACGTGTTTTCTCGAAGCAATTTCCGGAACAACTCCTCCATATATAGTATGGAGCGCAATCTGCGATGAAATGACGTTAGATAAAACCTCTCTTCCGTTCCTTACAACAGCAGCTGCTGTCTCATCGCAGCTGCTTTCTATAGCAAGAATCGTTATATCCTTGTCTGAAGAAGCATTAACTGTCTCATCCTCATTTTTAATTGACATAAAGATTACGCCGTCCTCTTCAGTACGGCGCTCTATTTTTTCAGAATTATTATCCATAGTTTAATTTCCCGTGCTTGTTTCCTCTGATATTGTCCAACCCATTATTTTCCAAAGTCCCTCAGAATCTTTGCGCAGAACAAACAGATAATTATAAGGTGTTGTATGGGTTCCATGTCTTAAATGAATTTTAGCAACAACATTGGCAATTTCTTCACCGTTGTCTCTCTTCTCCTGCAAGTCAGAGGTTAAAACCTCATATTTGGGTATGGAGAAATCATCTTTCCTTTTCTGCTCAACCTCACTCTTTAATCCTGAAGGCCAGTTCTGCTGTACAGCCAAAAATTCCGAGTCAAAAATTCCTGCCATTACGTCAGCCATTTTAGCGAACTCTTCGTCTGTATAGCTTTCTTTATACAATACCTTCATAGTACGTGCATAAAGATCCACAACCGTCGGAGGAGTTTGAGGATAGGTCTTCTTCAAATCAATAGTTGTTATCTTCTGAACCTCTGTAAGCGTTTCTTCTTCAGTTGTGGTATTAGTATTACTCCCTCTTCTTGTAAAGAGCATAAATACACCAAGAATTACAATTGCAGCAAAAACCATCAGTACAATAGATCTTATAATACCGCTTTTAGTAGACTCGCTCATTGTCCCTCCTCATGAAAAGTACAACAGATTATGAATCTTCCTCAAACCTTAGCGTTACAGCTCTGCCATCCTTTGCAGCAATTGTATTTCCAAATATTTCTTTAGCCTTTGGCAGATACTCCTTAGGATTTACAAGAGAAGGACTGTAATGTGTAAGCCACATCTCCTTTACTCCTGCTTTCTTCGCCATTTCTGCAGCTTCATATATTGTCATATGCCTGTTCTCTTTAGCCTTCTGAAGTTTCTCAGGCTCACCGTACATACCTTCGCATATGAATAGATCAGAAGCTTCAGCATTTCTGACAATTCCTTCTGTAGGTCTCGAATCAGTAACATAAGTCAGATGAATTCCTTTTCTGGCTTCTCCAAGTACCATATCGGGGGTATAGGTTTTTCCATCCTCTGTATGAATTATTTCCCCCTTCTGCAGCGGATTCCAGTATTTCTGCTCTATTCCATTTGCTCTGGCTGCATCAACATTAAATTTTCCTGTTCTGTCAAGCTGCATGGTATAACCATAACAGGTAATGTTGTGATTTACTTTAAATGCTTTAATCCTAAATTCCGGCATTCCGGGCAGAGTAATCTCATCCTCGTCGCCTGTTATCTCGTGAAATTCAATAGGAAAAGGGAGTTCCGGTGCAATGGTTCTCAAAGCTTTTACAACTCTCTCAAGGCCCTTGGGACCAACCATCAAAAGTGGCTCTGTTCTCTCTGCATTTCCCATTGTTAAAAGCATTCCCGGAAGTCCTGAGATGTGATCCGCATGATAGTGTGTAAAACAAATCATATCTATGGGCTTAGGGCTCCATCCCTTTTTCTTCATTGCTATCTGAGTTCCCTCACCGCAATCTATCAGAATACTTTTTCCATTATATCGCACCATAAGTGCGGTAAGATATCTGTTCGGAAGTGGCATCATGCCACCCGTTCCAAGTAGACATACATCAATCATTCGTATTATTTCTCTTCCAATAAATTATTGCATCTTCCTTGGGATTATCATAAAAACCGGGACGTGTACCCTCGTTAACAAATCCCAGTTTCTCATAAAGTCCTCTGGCAGGTATATTTTCAGCACGAACCTCAAGAGTAAAGTCATTACATCCGATTGCTTTACCTCTTAAGATAAGTTTTTCGAGCATGTCGAATGCTATTCCTTTGCCTCTGCAGTCTGCAGCTACTGATACATTTGTAATCTCGCCTTCGCCTGAAATATTGCGAACACCGCATAATCCTACAACATTTCCACTCTTTTCCGCAACAAGATATACTGTATCATCAAGTACACTGGCTTCAAGGAGCTGTTTCTCAGTCCACGCTTCATTCCCAAGGCAGGCTCCTTCGAGTTCTGCTGCTGCAGTAATATCCTCAGCTTTCAGATCTCTGATGTATATGGAGTCTCTTCCTTTTTTACCATTTCGTTCCATTTTCTTATCAGCGGAATTTTGTGAATCGCTTACGTTTTTCTTCTCTGCAGCCTCACGTTCTGCCTGTGAAGCCCTCAAATATTCCGGTGAAAAGATATCTGCATCCACAATTTTGCCATCACGCATATATATCTGTGCAAGGCAGGCAAGTGCTGATGCTCTCTGCCTGTTCATATGCGCAGGCGCAACTATATAATTAACTTTCAGCAGTTTCTCAAGCTTATCTCTGTATACTGGTATGCCATCCCCCAAAAGCACAACTGTTTTTCCTATAGCATTAAGCTCTTCTGCTATGTCTTCCACAGCCATGGCAGCCTGCGGTTTAATGGTTTTCATTGAAAAATAGGTTTCAAAGTGCTTTTCGTTTTCTTTTTCCGGAACAAAAGTATAAATACCGGTATATACCTGGCTTCGTCTTGCATCCATCATAGGACAGATCACATTTTCATTGGAATAAAACTGATATGCCATCGCGTCCAAAGTCGGTACCGCAACAAGCGGCTTATTCATAGCAAGGCATAACCCCTTAGCGGTAGCACACCCAATACGAAGACCAGTAAATGACCCCGGGCCCGCTGATACTGCAACCGCGTCTATGGTATTAAGATCCAGCGCTATTCTCTTTTTAATCTCCTCCATCATAGGGAGAAGGAGCTCTGAATGTGTGATCTTATGTTGTATTGAAAATTCGGATAGAAGCCTGTCGTCCTCCATAACGGCGACACTGCATACAAGCCCGGATGTATCTAGTGCAAGTATTTTCATATTATCTGTTATCTATCGTCCTTAACGTAATACGGCGATAGTCTGTTCCTTTCTTCAGATCTTTCTCTATACATATTTCAGTGTATTTTTCGGGAAGTATTTCTTCAATTAAATTAGCCCATTCAATAAAGCACAGACCCTGCCCGTAAAAATAGTCTTCATATCCGATTTCATCCATTTCACTTACGTCGCCGATTCTGTATACATCAAAATGGTAAAACGGTATTCTGCCTTCATCATATACCTGTAGTATGGTGAAGGTTGGGCTGTTAACCGGACCTTCTATTCCTAGTCCGGCTGCCACTCCCTGTGTCAGGACGGTTTTCCCCACACCAAGATCACCTATCAGGGTATATACCGATCCGGGCGCAGCACTTTCTCCTATTCTTTTTCCAAATTCGAAGGTTTCCTCCGATGAATTAGTTTCTAATATTGTACTCATATAATCAGAATATTCCAGCGTTTAAAAAAAAGCAAGTCAGTCCGGAAAAGGTATTGACGGAGCTAATATCTGTTATATAATGGGACTTGTAAAAATAATCTTCGGGGCAGGGTGCAATTCCCTACCGGCGGTGACTGTAATCAGAAGTCCGCGAACCGCTTCGGCGGCCGATTTGGTGAGATTCCAAAACCGACAGTATAGTCTGGATGATAGAAGATGCGTTTTATTTCTATTACCCGAATCAGCTTCTATGTTGGTTCGTTTTTTATTTCAAGGTAGAGCACGCGTAGTCTAGTCATTATCCTCCCCGATAAAATCAGGAGGAAAACACCATGAAAAACAACTTATTAACTTCCATTGCGGAAAACACCATTATGGTAGCAGTTTTTGTTCTGCTCATCGCTGCTATGTTTTTAGTAGCAAAAGTTGCAGAAAACTATGTCCAGAAAAAAACAGGCGAGAATAATCCGGGCATGAACACGAGAAAGATTGTAATAATCGGAATTTTCTCAGCAATTTCTGCAGTACTTATGCTTTTTGAAATACCGATGCCCTTTGCACCCAGTTTCTACAAGCTTGATCTTTCGGATTTACCGGCTGTAATCGGCGGTTTTGCATTTGGCCCTATGACAGGTGTTATGATTGAATTTATAAAAATTCTTCTTAACCTTGTCCTTAACGGTACATCCACTGCATTTATCGGAGAACTTGCAAACTTCATCGTAGGATGCAGTTATGTTCTTCCCGCTTCAATCATTTATATCTTTAAGAAGAATCGTCAGATGGCATTCATATCATGCCTTACAGCAACAATGGTAATCACAATTGTTGGCAGTTCACTCAATGCTTTCTATCTCCTGCCTGCCTTTGCAAAGTTTTTTGGTATGCCACTTGATGCTCTCATCGCAATGGGTACAACGATCAATCCGGCAATCAATAACATGTTTACCTTTGTTCTTTTTGCTGTTGCTCCCATCAATCTCCTAAAGGGTGGAGTAATAAGTTTCATAACAATAATTGTTTACAAACAGCTCAGTCCCATTATCAAAAACGCAACTATTGTATCACGCAGAAAAGCAGAAGCTGAATCTGAAGCTTAACTTTATAAGCTTTAATAATTTGTTTATCCTTTTTTTATAGCATCAAAATGGCGCCTTTATTGACTTTTAACCTGGTGAACCATAAGATTAATTTGTATCTTTGTTAACCGAAAACTGTCAATGAGGCGCCTTCTTTATGAAAAGGTTAATTACTAAAAAACTGGTTCCCGGCATGATCTTGTCGGACAATGTATATGCTCATGATAACAATCAGCTCATATTGCCCAAAGGATGTGTACTGGATAATCAGGCAATTATTAAGCTATCTTTTTATTCTGTCCTGAATGTGCTTGTAGAAGACCCTCCGGAAGAGATGATTTCCCCTCAGGACAACAGCCGTTCTTATGCTGCAAGACTTCGTCAGACACAGGAATTCATTGAATTTAAACAGGACTTCGAGGACTGCGCATCTAAATTCAAGGCAGGAATAGGAGATCTTATAAATAACAAAGAACATTTTGACATTGATTCCATCATCTCACCAATTTACACTCTGGTTCACAAGAGTAACAGTTCTTCCAATTTGTTTGATATGCTCCATAGCCTGAGATCTTATGACGATGCAACTTATGTTCATTGCATAAGCGTCGCTATGATATGCAATATTCTAGGACAATGGCTGAAGATGAGTGAAGATGATATTTTAATACTTACCGAAGCCGGACTGCTTCATGACATTGGTAAATTGCTCATTCCCAACGAAATAATCACCAAGCCATCCGGTCTGAGCTCTGATGAATATTCCGTTGTTCAGACTCACCCTGCACAGGGATTTATGATACTTACGGATTTAAATCTCAGTGACCATGTAAAAAATGCTGCTCTTATGCATCACGAGCGCTGTGACGGGACAGGTTATCCCGCCCACTTAAAAGGGCCCCAGATAGATTTCTTTGCAAAATGTGTATCCATTGCAGATGTTTATGATGCAATGACCTCTGCGCGTGTATACAGGGATCCCTTATGTCCTTTTATTGCAATTGAGATGTTTGAATCAGAGGGATTACGAAAATACGATACAAATGCCATAATGACCTTCTTACAGAATATTGTTAACACATATCTTCTTAACCGAGTCAGACTTAATGACGGTCGTGAAGGTGAAATAATTTTTATAAATCGTAATCATCTGTCCAAGCCGACAATAAAAATTGATAACGATTATCTGGACCTCTCACAGTACCCGAATCTGTTTATTGAAGAGCTCCTGTAATATTTTTTGGTAGTAAAAAACGCCGCAAATGCGGCGTTTTATTTATGCAAATCTAAGTTTGAACTTCTGAAGTTCCTTATCAGTGTCTATCTTCTGAATCTGAGCACCGAGCTCACGAAGTTTCTCATCGAAATCCTCATAACCTCTCTCTATGTATCTGATATCCTCAACAGTTGTGAAGCCCTCTGCAGTAAGTCCTGCTATAACAAGAGCTGCTCCGGCACGAAGATCCGGTGCGGCAACATCTGCGCCGGTATACTGATCTACACCCTCAATAATGGCTGTACTTCCCTCAACCTTAATATTAGCACCCATTCTGGTCAGCTCATCCACATACTTGAAACGATTCTCAAAAAGAGATTCCGTAACAAGACTGATTCCGCTTGCAAGACCAAGAACAACAGTAATCTGCGGCTGCATATCTGTAGGATATCCGGGATACGGAAGAGTCTTAACATGAACACTCTTAGTACGCTTAGTTGCAACAACACGTACTGCATCATCTGACTCAAGAACCTGGCATCCCATCTCAATAAGCTTGGCACTTATGGATTCCAAATGCTTAGGTATAACATTCTTAATTGTAACATCACCCTTGGTAGCTGCAGCAGCCATCATAAATGTTCCTGCTTCTATCTGATCAGGGATAATAGTGTATTCTGTTCCGTGAAGCTTCTCCACACCTCTGATTCTTATTATGTCAGTACCGGCACCCTTTATATCGGCACCCATACTGTTTAGGAAGTTGGCAAGGTCAACAACATGCGGTTCCTTAGCTGCATTCTCAATAATTGTCTTACCTTCTGCCATAGATGCAGCCATCATAATATTGATAGTTGCACCTACGCTGGCTATATCGAGATATATATGACTTGCAGCAAGCTTATCGGCATGTGCGTTGATCATCCCATGCTCGATAACCACACTTGCTCCAAGCGCGGTAAATCCCTTAATATGCTGGTCAATAGGTCTGAGTCCTATATTGCAGCCGCCGGGTAAAACAACCTGCGCATTCTTATATTTTCCAAGGAAAGCACCAAGCATATAATATGATGCTCTGATCTTTTTAATAAATTCGTTCTCTATTCTGTAAGAGCTTACCTGTGATGCATTAATTGTAACAGAATGGCGGCCTGTTCTCTTGATCAGAACCCCAATGCTCTCCATTGCCTGAAGCATTACATTAGTGTCTGCTTCATCGGGCATATTATCAATATATACAGTCTCATCCGTCATTGAAGCTGCTGCCAGAATAGCAAGAGCAGCATTCTTCGCACCACCGATTTCGACCTCTCCTACAAGTGGTATACCACCTTTAATTACATATTTTTTCATAATTTCCTATTTATTCACGCCTTTGTGAATTACCTAGTCGATAAACTTTACTCCCCATAAATCATTAACGGCTTATGTTATACCACAAATTAGTACATTTGTAAAATGGCGCACAATCAATTCAAGTAATTAAGCGGATTTACCTGCGATCCGTTTATCAGTATTTCGAAGTGCAGATGCGCACCTGTACTAACTCCGGTATTACCACTAAGGGCAATCTTCTGCCCCTGGGATACGGATTGTCCCGGTTTAACCAAAATTTTGGACAGATGTCCATACCTGGTCTCTCTTCCATCAGAATGGCTGATATATACAACATATCCATAGCCTCTGCCCCAACCGGCTCTTGTAACAACACCTGCATTTGAAGCCATAACTGCAGTACCTACAGGAGTAGCCCAGTCAATTCCCTTGTGGAATGTGCTGGCACCCTTCGTAGGAGCATTTCTTCTTCCAAAGCCTGATGACTGTCTTCCTCCTGAAATCGGCTTAATATATGTTGGAGGAACCATGGTGCCTCTCTCAACAATTTTGGGAACCGCTTCGTAAGTCACCTCTTCCTTCTGAATGTCGCGACCCGTCTCACTATCGTTAATATAGGAAACCTTTGCTACAACCTTTCTGTGTCCCGCAGAAGGTTCCTGCACGACTTCCTGCCTTGTCGTATACCATGAATCATTATCTTTGTATATGACATCAGCTTCATAGTCTTCCTCATAGTACTGCTGTGAAGTATATACCACAGAAAGCTCAGGCTCGGGAACCGTTACTATAATTTCATCCCCGGCCCTTATTGTGGAATTTTCACTTTCTATAGTCTCATTCATAGCTATAAGCTGATCAAGCGGAATGCCGAAATCTTCAGCTATTGTTCCCAGCGTATCCCCGGACTTAATCTCATAAATCTGGTTTGTTTCCTGGTCCTTCGTTACTTCATCTATAGCAGTAGCTATATCTGTAATCTCGGAAGAAGGCAGATAACTTTCAACAACCTCTACCTTATCACCAAAATCTATTGATAACAGGCCAAGTTCATAATCATCAAAGTCTTTCTCTTCCATCAGAGGCTTGATTTCTTTGAAAACGTCCGAAATAGCAAGGTCGATACCTGCTTCAGGAAGCTTTACTTCCTCGTCCTTTACAGCCTCTTCCACAGATAAAACCTCTGAAGTCAGAACATTAACCTCTCTGGTGGGGTCCGTTACCAGATCAACCTTATACTTATGCTCTGTATCATATCTGTTAAGTGCCTCATCAAGCAGCTTGAAGACATCGTCCTTACTTGATAAGTTAACCGAATACTTCTTAATCTTTACGGTATATGATCTCTCAAGTGTGGAAGAAATATTATTTTTTAAAACTTCGAGCATTTTTTGCCTTACAGATTTCTTTGAATCAACCTGTCCGAACAATACTTCCCTTCCCTCCAGGGTAAGGTCCGCTTTTGCAAGCACCAGTTCTTCACTTCCATCAGAAAGCTTCCGCCTTGCATCCCGCAAACATTTCTCTGCCGCCTGTTTTGAGCCAAGCGTTCCTACTTCTACTCCATTCAGAGAAACAATAAATATATTATCCCCAGTGTTTTTTATGGGCGAAAACACAGGTAATATCAAAATTATCCAGATAGCAATGGCAAGCACAGTACCTTTAATAAAACCGGTCCTTGCCTTCTTATGAACCAAAAATCTCATTATTAAACCAAACCTATTATTTTCAAAATCATCAGTATCAAATTAGCTGCTGACACCAATAGTATCAATACTGTCAGCGGCATTATCCCACGATTCTTAGCTCTGTTAGCCCTCTGCATGGAATCAAGCTGCCTTACAAGCACCGTAAACTCACTCCTTATGGCTTCCATCTGCTTATTAAGATCTTCTTTTATCTCGCTGAGTTGCTTTTTTTGTTCATCTGCAACAGATGCCTGTACATTCCTGTATATGCGTACTCCGACATCATGCGTGGTTTCATCACTCTGATTAAGTCTGTCGCTTAAATTCTCCTTAAGCTCCTTTATAGCCTTATCCAACTCCTGGGCACTTATCTCAGACTCAGCTTTCTCAGTTTTCAAAGCCTTTAGAACATCCTCAATATCATTAAGTCTGCCTTCCATGATTTTGGCATTTTGACGAAGAACATTTATCTCTTCTTCATACTGTCTGTTCTGTTTTTCCATCTGCTCTCTATGAGCAGCTTCAGCAGCTGTATTAGCCTTAATCATTTCCTGTGCACTGATTTTTCCTGAAAGGTTACCCATTAAGTTTTCCATAGTTCCTCCCATCAAAGAGCTTATCTATTGTTAGTGTTTTTTCATTTCGCAGCCAAACTTAGCTTACATCATTTATGCATTTCGCACAATAAAACATTATCTTCTGTTTGTATTTTGTTTATATTAACCTCTAGTTTAAACTTTGTTAATATTTTATTCACAATTCATTGTTATAATTAGACAGAACCAAAGAAAACAAGGTTCATTGCGAAGCTCTAACAGTAGCTCCGAAAGATAGATAAATTTTTTCATAATAGCCCGGGTGCCGAGAGGTGCCTGGGCACTCCTCATTAATGGGCTGTTTTTGAGACTTTTCAGTCCTCCTGCGGCGTTATAGCCTGTATTTCCTCGTTTAATGACAGCATTCTGTCATCCAGTTCCGCCACCATCCTTGCACACTCAAAAAGCTGCGCTTTGATATTGGCAGGCGCTTTAGTCTCAAATTTATACTGTATTTTGTGCTCAAGGCTGGCCCAGAAATCCATCGCTACTGTACGTATCTGGACTTCAACCTTAACCTCAGCTGTATGATCCGACAGGTAAACAGGAACCGCCACTATCATATGATAGCTGCGATATCCACTGGTCTTTGGATTCATAATATAATCCTTAATATTTAAAACCTTTATATCCTTCTGATTGCTGATCATGTCGGCAATTCTGTATATATCCGATGTAAATGAGCAGATAATCCTGATTCCGGCTATATCGTTTATATACTTCATCATGTTTACCAGAGTTGACTCGTAACCATGCCTTCTTAATTTTTTAACAATACTCTCCGGTGTCTTTATCCTTGATTTTATATGCTCTATAGGATTATATCTGTGTACTTCCTGAAACTCGTCATTAAGTATCTCTATCTTGGTATTCATCTGCTTCAGCGCAGAATTATATAAAAGACTTACCTCTTCCCAGCTCTTAATATCACCATCCTGAAATCTGGACTCCATAATGATTCCCCCAAAAAATTGTTTAATGTTCCCAATATGCCTTATTTAATGAACAGGCCTTTACAAGCCCTTTAGGAAGGCGCTTGTACCTTCGTCCCATTCTGTACCCCAAAAACCTGAAACCGCACATAACAATATAGTGCGGAATAAGATATGCCTTTCCAATATGTCTAAAATGACTAATGGTGTCTTTAACCATTTTCTTTCCCTCAGATTCCGATTTAATTCCGGAAAAAATCTCCGGATGATCCGTCTGAGATACCCCAAGATCAAAATTCCTGTGAAACTGCTGCGCACATGAATAATTGTGTGAATGTATTACTCCCGCATCAGGGACATAGCAGATGGCATATCCTTTATACATGGCATTACCTGCATAAACCATATCCTCGTTGAATATAGCCTTATGCAAAAATCCACCCATCTTATCAAATACATCTCTTCTGTACATGGCACAGACATTTGAGCAGAAAAAGGTCTTGATTCCGAGCCTGGGGAGATCCTTAATTGTCTTCCTCATATGGTCAGTAGGATAATTAAATTTCCTGGAGTAGCGTTCTGCCAGATTACAATCAGACTTAGGATATTGTCTGGCATAAGCTGCAGCAACCTGTTTATCCTCCAAAGCCTGAACAAGATTGGATATAAGCTGATTATCCCTGGGAACAGCATCCTGTGTAATCATCAGGAAAAAATCCGCCTTTGACAAACTAACCCCTAGATTTCTTGTCTCACCATGGTCAAACTCCTTCTTGGTGATATGATGAACAATGATGTTATCATACTTATTAATAGCATCCATCGCATCCTTCTTTTCAACAAGATATCGTTTCTCGGTATTAACTATTATTATCTTTTCAGGTCGAAATGCCTGCTTCTCAAGCTCATCTATGAGCATTGAGAGCTCTGACCCCGGTTTATATGTCGGTATTATAACGTCTACTGTATACATATTTATCCTTTAGTTTATTAGAAAATGAAAGCCCCGGCTGATACCGGGGCCAAGCGTCAAAACTAATTACCTGTCAATATACGCATCCGTATCAGCAGCAATCTTCTGACTATATTTTTCAACACTGGATGATACCTGATAATCTGTATCCTCAAACAGGAATTCATGAAGCCATTTAACATTAGAAGCAAGATCAACAGGTATTACGCAGCTTCCCTTCTTTCCGACTGTTCCGGTAGCTCTCATATCTGCTACAGGGAAACCATCGTTGGCAACTACATTATAATTGGTAATATTTCCCAAAAGCTTAACTATATCTTCCAGTCCAAGTGATGTATATGTCTCACCAAATATTTTACTTGCAACATCTTCAAGCTCTGAAATATTCTTAGTCTTTGCTTTTTCAAGAATAGCCATAAGAACTGTTCTCTGTCTCTGAGCTCTCTTGAAGTCATCACCAGCCGTATATCTGATTCGGCAATATGCAGTAGCCTGAAGTCCGTTAAGAGTCTGCATTCCTGTCTGTGTTACAGGAGTATACTTCATGTTCAGCTCTTCTGCCATCGTAGACTGATAATTGTTAAGATGAGTAATCTCATTCTCCTCAATATTTATATCAACTCCACCGATCTCATCGACAACATCTGTGAGTCCGCCAAAGCCGATAGTTACAAAATCAGTAATATCCATATCCAGATTCATATTAAGCATGGAAATAGCCTGCTGGGGACCACCTGCCTTGTAAGCGGCATTACACTTCGTATATGTATCATTACTAAGATTAAGGTATGTATCACGATAAACTGAAACCAGTTTAATATCACCATTAGCATTATTGATTGAGCAAATCATTATGGTATCACTTCTGGTATTCTTATCAAGCTCGCCTTCACGGGAATCAACACCAAAGAGTGCAATATTGGTATACCCCGTCATCTGCTCATTCTCTTCAACGCCTGTATTAACACTTTCGGCAATCTTCTTCTCATCAAGATTGACCTTGCCAACCTTATCAACCTTAATTCTTCCAAATAAAGTCCATACTATAAAAAGAAGTATAAGGAGAACTACAATCTCAACACCAAATATTATAAGTGCTCTCTTTGTGTTCTTCTTCCTGCCTCTTCTGCCTGAGTTTCCACTCCTGCGATTCGACATATCATAAATCTCCTTTGATTTTTAGTCTTCACTGCCCTATTTTGCCACAAAAATAATAATTATACAAGCAAAAGTCATTAATACGCGTTCTTGTTGATAAACCCGTGGAAAATAGTCCCGATCAATATTCTGAAATCAAATTCCATTGACCAGTTTTCAATATAATAAATATCGTATTCGATTCGCTTTCTTATGGAAGTGTCACCTCTATAGCCATTTATCTGAGCCCATCCGGTAAGACCGGGTCTGACCTGATGTTTAACCATATATCGCGGTATTTCCTGCCTGAATTTCTCAACAAACTGAGGTCTCTCAGGTCTTGGTCCCACAAGCGACATATTCCCAATCAATACATTAAACAGCTGTGGAAGCTCATCAATGCTGTGTGATCTCAAGAACTTACCAACATTTGTAACTCTGGGGTCATCCTTTGTTGTCCACCCCTTTTTCTCAGACTTTTCTGACTGAAGCTTCATGGTTCTAAACTTGTACATCATAAAGCTCTGACCATGAAGTCCCACTCTCTCCTGCTTGAATATAACAGGTCCGGGGCTTGATACCTTAACCGCTATCGCGGCAGCGAGCATTGCCGGTGAAAAAATAATAATGGCAATTATTGCACCAATAATATCCACTATACGTTTTACAAGAACATTAAAACCATTTGTCAATGGTACATATCTTATATTGACAACAGAAAGACCCAAAATATCTTCCGTATATGGATTACTCGGGAAAAGGCTGGTGTAATCAGGGATAAACTTGGTATGAACTCCTGACTTCTCACAGTCATCCACAAGCTCTTCAAGCCTGTCATATCTATCCAGGGGCAGAGTTATGGTAATCTCATCATATTCATTACTTTCAAGAAGCTCCGGTAATTTGTCTATCTTGGAAATTACCTTTACTCCGTGATAAGTTGTCCCCAGGGGAACCGCATCGTCAAGAATACCGCTTACAACATATCCCCACTGAGGATTGTTATTTATCCTGCTGATATATCCTTCTGCACTTCTGGAATATCCAATAAGAAGGATATGCTTTAGGTTGTAGCCCTTTCTTCTTATATATCTCAGGAATCTTCTAAGTAAAACTCTGGACAGACTCATCAGAATCACATTGATAACTGCAAACATCGCTATCATCGTACGCGAGAAGTCGACCTGTTTAATCATGTACAGAGCAACGTAAAAGCCTATAATTCCAATGACATTAGCCCGAAGGATATTATACAGTTCGTATCTCATCCTCGTGGCGCGTCTGGGAGTATAGAGGTTTACCATATTGTATAGAACCATATATGCAGGCACCAAAAAATAGAGGGCAGTAAAATATGTCCTCATGGAAAGGTAGCCTCCCTCCGGCCCTGAAAACGGCGATTCGAATTTCAGATAAAAAGCCAGCATATAGGAACAGGCCACAATTATGCCGTCCCCAGCGACGTGTAGCATGTTCAGATTTTTCTGATTATCCTTAATCATATCTATTTCATTCTATAACATTTTATTTTATCCAACAAGCCTGCGAACGCAGTTGACAAGTAGTTCAAGCTCAAGAATGACATAATTTTTCATATGTCTTTTCTTAAATTCAACTTTCCTGTCACTGTTTTTTATAATCTTCTTAACCCCACCGACAAGCCCATTGAAATATGCAATGCCAAGTCCCTTTTTTATAAAGTATATTTGCTTAATCAAAATCCCCGGGATGACAAAAGGGAGATTTAATAATATTTGCAGAAACGGCATATTTTTATATATTAAATAAAGGTTATTACCTGCCGTCAGTTCTTCCTTAAAAACATTATATCTCGATCCGCTTGTCCCGCTGCCGGCATGATATACAACTGCGGTTGGCTCATAATAATTCTGATAACCATATATTCTTGCCCTGTATCCGACATCCACATCTTCCAAATAGCAAAAATGTGCTTCATCGAAGCCGCCTATCTGAACAAGAATATCTTTTCTATATATGGCAGCACCGGCGCAGGCAGATGTTATTTTCATTTTCCTGTCATAATTCTTATTACTTTTATCTCTTCCCGGAGAAAAAGCCCATCCCAGAGCGCAGTATAAATCACCACAATCATCAATATTATGTGGTTCCTTCATCTGCAACATCTTAGCTCCGACAGAGAAGACCTTACTCTTACCATCTATTGCCTTAAGTAAATTCTCTGTCATCCTTTCATCGGAAACAGTATCATTATTTAAAAGTATGACATACTCGGTTTTGGCAAGTCTTATCCCAACATTTACCGCATTTGCAAAACCGGTATTTTCGGAAAGCTCATGAATAACCGTCTTGGGGTAACGTTCTGCATGTTTCCCCAGATTATTACGAAGAGTCTCTATTCCATTATCTGTTGATCCATTATCAATAATTATAACCTCAGAGCTTATACTCTGTTTTTTAAGGCTCTTTAAGCAATCATCAAGAAATTTTGCCCCGTTATAATTAGGGATAATTATTGTTACTTTATTATTCAAATAAGTAGCCCTCGAGGTCAGACAATTGTCTCATACCTGGGATCCCACATAACTTTATATCCCAGTTGTCTGACAGCCTGTCCAAACCGTATGCTCTTCTCTCTTATTTCTGAATCAGTTCCTATAGCTTCAGCTTTAAAGCTCTTTCCTTCTGTCGTATCCTTATACGATACTCCAAATATTTCCTTATAAAGATCTGTCAGTTCAGGCCTTATTTTCATACATCTTATATCAACCGCATCCGTATCCTGCTCAAGAGCAGCCAGATGCTGAAGACCACCACTGAACCCCTTCGGAAGTCCGTCAAATCTGATTTTTCCATCCGCACGGTAATTACCGCCGAGCATGGTACCATTCTTATCTACTATTTTTCCACCTACTACACCGATATCTTTTCTGGCAGAAAAGATATTGTCAACATAATCAACACGGTAAAATCCCACATGCTTTAAATGACTTACAGATGCCTTAATGCCGTTCACTTTAAGAAAATCCTCCACAGCACGTTTTCCGGCATCATACGCATACATCTTGCTTCTGGGATTCGCAGAAGTGGAACTGTCATGACTTCTCCAGTGATACAGAACTTTTGGAATATGAATTATCTGTTTTTGATAATCAGTACTCCACATTATTCTACCGACTGCTCTCAAAAACAGATCGTAATCCTGTGCACCGTCATATTCACTTCTGAATCTGCAGGTATGAATAACATCTGATCTTATAGTTGTAAAATGACATATATAGTTATTTGACAAAAACAGATCCGGATTAAATTTCTTCTTTCTATGGTACTCGAAGAATTTGTCCCCTTCAGCATTGCATTTATCCTCATCCGAATAAATCAGTCTGGGATAATTCTTTATAGCAGCAATCGCCACCTCGCAAAGAGCGTTTGGCGTAAGGACATCATCATGATCGAGAAGTGCCATATAATCGCCACGGGAAGCATCAAGCGCAGCATTAGTGTTATTGGAAATCCCCGCATTTGTCTTAAGCTTGATATGTCTTATTCTTCCGTCAATAGCAGAATAACCGTTTATGATATCCGTCAGAGGATACAGCGGTCTTCCCTTTGAAACAAGCGGAGCCTCAGCCAAAATCAGCTCCCATTTTCCATAGGTCTGATTTTGAACAGATTCAATCATCATCTTTAGAAATTCTCTGTCCGTATTATAGCAGGGCACAAGGATACTGATCAGAGGAAGCATTTTTGATTTATCCGCATTGTTCAATAAAGAGCGATACCATTTTCTCTGCTTCTCCAGCTCTTCTTCTGTCGGAGGCTCATAAATATAGTTATCACTTCTCTGGTCCCTCAGCCTCTCCATAACAGCAACTGCTGTATTTCCTATGCCATTTCTCCTGGCGTATGAAATTGTCTTCTTAATACTATTAATCATATTTATAATAATAGGGCTGTCAGGCAAACTGACAGCCCTGCTAAAAGGATTCTTGTTGTTATTCTATAAGTGCTTTAACAGCAGCAGTAAGTTCATCCTGCTTCTTAGCAGCATCCTCAAGGCTTGTACCCTTTACACCCATATAGAACTTAATCTTAGGCTCTGTTCCTGAAGGACGTGCGCAGCACCATGAATCATTGTCCAGAGCAAAGTAAAGAACATTGGATTCAGGAAGTCCTGTCTTACCCTTCTCGCCTGTCTGAGGGTTAACAGTCTCGCCAGTCTTATAATCGCGGAACTCTTCAACTGTCCAGGCTCCGAATGTCTTAGGCGGATCATTTCTGAGCTTATCCATAAGTGCAGCAATTTCCTTTGCACCCTCCATACCCTTCATGGTAATAGAATACTGGCCTTCCTTATAATAGCCATAGTCCTCATACATATCAACCATAGCATCCCAGAGAGTCATATTATTCTTCTTGCAGAACGCAGCAACTTCGCAGAGCATCATAACAGCTACGATAGCATCCTTATCACGAGCGTGTGTACCTGCAAGGCATCCATAGCTCTCCTCAAGACCGAATACGTAATTGTACTCCTGATTGTTTTCCTCAAAAAGTCTGATCTGCTCACCGATATACTTAAATCCGGTAAGAACTTCAATATAGTGAAGACCATACTTCTCAGCAACTCTTCTTGCCATGTTAGTAGTAACAATTGTTGTTACAAAAGCTGGTCTCTCAGGCATAGTGCCTGTAGCCTTTCTCTCACGAAGAATGTACTCACCAATGAGCATTCCTGACATATTTCCTGTGAAAGGAATGTACTCTCCGGTCTTAGTATCCTTAGCATATACGCCAAGACGGTCAGCATCAGGATCTGTAGCAAGAACGATATCCGCATCCTTCTCCTTAGCAAGCTCAAGTGCAAGTTTGAAAGCTTTGGGATCTTCAGGGTTAGGATAATCAAGTGTAGTAAATTCCGGATCCGGAAGCTCCTGCTCAGGAACAATATATACATTCTTAAATCCGAGCTCTGCAAGTACTCTCTTTACAGGAACAAGACCTGTGCCATGGAAAGGAGTATAAACTACTGTAAGCTTCTCAGCCATCTCCTTGATAGCATCAAGATGGATGATCTGCTTCTTAAGCTCTACCATGTATGCGTCATCGATGTCTTTTCCGATAATCTCATAAAGGCCTGCCTTCATGGCATCGTCCTTAGACATTGTCTTAACATCATTATAATCTGTGATAGCCTTAACCTCAGCGATAATACCTGTATCGTGAGGAGGTGTAACCTGAGCGCCATCCTCCCAATATGCCTTGTATCCGTTATATTCCGGCGGGTTGTGACTTGCTGTAATCATAACACCGGCAATACATCCAAGCTTTCTTAATGCAAATGAAAGCTCAGGAGTTGGTCTGAGTTCATCAAAAACATATGCCTTGATTCCGTTAGCAGCAAGGCATCTTGCTGTCTCATCAGCAAACTCCGGTGAAAATCTTCGGCAATCATAAGAAATAGCAACGCCTCTCTTAGCGCCATCTGCTCCACCGTTCTTCTTAATATAATTTGCAAGTCCCTGTGTTGCCTTACGAACAACGTACTTGTTCATTCTGTTGGTTCCTGCCCCAATAACTCCGCGCAGTCCACCTGTACCGAATTCGAGTTCCTGATAGAATCTATCCTGAACCTCATCCTCGTTATTTCGAATAGCTGTCAGCTCTTTCTTTGTATCCTCATCGAAATAAGGATCATTTAACCAATATTCAAGCTGTTTCATTGCGTCACTCATCATCTTCCTCCTTATAAGTGAGTTTTAACCTCAATTATATTAAGTAAATCATTACTTTTAGCAAAAATCAAGTCATGCATTGCCAAAGAAATACTCAAGCATTGCGCAAACTGCTATAACCTTCAACATTAAGCGAAAAATCACTTCTGTCTAATGAGAAGTTGGGATTATAGTAGGGATCTCCCTTATCAAGAACAGTCTTCCATTTGTTGCGGAAGTGTTCTGACTCTTCATCATAGCGTCTGGCATTTTCCCCTTCAAGGTCCAGTCCTCTGGACGCGGATTCATAATGGTACATCTCAGCAAAAGGTGTGAATATGTTAAGATAACCTTTATCACGCAATTTCAGACAAAAATCAACGTCATTGAGAGATACCTTAAAGCCCTCATCAAAACCGCCCACTTCGTCATACTTAGCTCTTGATACCATAAGGCACGCTCCGGTAACAGCAGAAACATTCTGAGCATAGCATAGTCTGCCCATATATCCGAGGTTCATTCCCTCCTGTCCGTAATGGCAATGTCCGGCTGTTCTGTGTGCACCAAGTCTTAAAACTATCCCGGCATGCTGTATCTTTCGATTAGGGAAATACAGTTTTCCTCCGACTGCTCCCACATCACTTCTCTGAGCATACATAAGTAGTTCTTCCATCCAGTTGACAGTTATAACCTGTGTATCGTTGTTAAGAAGAAGTATGTAGTCTCCCGTAGACTGCTTAACTCCATAATTCACAACAGCTGAATAGTTAAAGGATGGCTTAGAACCATCGGCGTTCAGGTTACTCTTATCCTCATAGTAGTCAACTATTTTGAGAACAGAGCTCATGGCTCCGTTTCTGAGTTCATCGTAATATGCTCTGATTTCCTTTGAACTACTGCCATTTTCAACAATGATAATCTCATAATTATCATATGTGGACTTTTCATAAATGGAAGTAAGACATCTCTTCAAGTCCTCAAGATGTTCACAGGTGGGTATTATTATTGAAATCCTGGGAATACCCTGAACCTCATAAGCTATCTTGAAAATCGTCTCAAATGCTCTGGTACTTGTTATCTTGAAATGTTCATATCCATGTCTTCTAAGGTGATCGGCGACTGCACCTCTGGCAGCATCTATCGCGTAGCTCTTGGCACTTATATCTGATGCTACGCTTCCTGCATGCGATCTCCAGTAATACAAAAGTCTGGGTATATGAACAATCTTCTCAGCATTATCAGTCAGTCTGAGGATCATATCATGGTCCTGGCTGCCATCAAATTTCGATCTGAAAAGCTCTGTACCATCAAGGAGTGACCGCTTGAAAACACTGAAATGACAGATATAGTTATTGGCTCTTAAATTATCCGGCGCGTAATCAGGCTTGAAGTGCATTGTTATCATATGATCAATGCTCTTACCCGAAAAAGTCGCCTCATCGCAGTACAGATAATCTGCATTTTCCTCATTTATTGCCTTTACATAGTAGTAGAGTACCTCAGGGTGAAGAATATCATCATGGTCAAGAAGTCCGATATACTCTCCCGAAGCCAATTTGAGACATTCATTTGTATTTCCGGATATTCCGGTATTCTTTTCAAGTCTGTGATAGAGGACACCTGCCCCTTCTGACTTACCAAGCTTTGCACGATTATCCTTTTTATATTCATTAACAATCGTTTCCACATAGGCATGCTCTGCATCTGATCCATCGGCAAGACAAAGCTGCCAGTTTGTATAGGTCTGGTTCAGAACAGACTCAATCATATCCCTCAGAAAATTCTCAGGAGTATTGTAAAGTGGTACAAGTATACTGATAAGTGGCATTTTTTCAAAATTCTCATTTCTCTCTGCCACAATGGTCTCTTCTGTAGGAAAACTCTCAGTACCGTAATGAACCTTAGCCTTCCTTTCAATCTGCTTATATTTAAGCTTGGCAATTACTCCTCTTACAGAACCGGCATTTTTCACGCGATCCTTCTGGCGTATCACAAAATGCATCGCATTTCTTGCAGGTGTGCTCGCCTTCCATATAGGGTTATTCTTTATACGGTTAAGCTTAAATTCAAGCTCCTGATTCTTATCCTCAAGATCAGCTATTCTCTGTGCCAAATCTGCACTTTTAAGCTTCTCCTTTTCATATGCTGTTTTAAAATCAAATTCAGTATTATCAGTCATTAAATCATTTCACCTTAAGTAAATTTGGTACCCAGTTAATCAGTTTAAGTGTTCCGGTCTGATCAAGCGCGGCCATACCAACCTGGTAGTAACCGGGTGATAGCTTTCCCGAAGCGATTCTTACTTTGTATCCTGTAAGATCTACATCTATCTGATCCTGTAGTCTTAGCTTTATATCAGGTCTGTACCAGGTATAAACAGGCATACTGTAAACCACAGAAGATGCGGGTCTTGCTCCCTCATCAGACCTTTCAACCTGTCTCAAAACCAGCCTTCTCTCAAAGAAAGCATTATCAGAACCTATAACAAAGCTGTAGCCTTTAACAAAATAGCCATCAAGAACTTCACCGTCACGGATTCCATACATCCAGTTCTCCATGGTTCCTGCATACTCAACACCAATTCTAAGACATGCGTCTTCTCTTGCATCTGCAAAGCCATCCTCATGAACCTTGACAGTATGATAATGAATATCCAAAACAGGAGTGAAGTCTTCGCAAGGTATTATAGCACTGATAGTCTCATCATCAGTAAGATACTTACTGTAAAACGGATCCTTATTGTAAAATCCCGGATGCCGCTTCATAAGCACTTCATACTCACCTGCAAGCCTCTCCATCTTCTTTAAATCCAGAGTGTCAAGACCTCTGCTTAAGGACTCGTGATGATATAGGCTTATATGATTACAGCAGACATTATAGTATCCCTTTTGATAAACACTGTAGCATAAATCAACGTCATTAAAAGCAACCGGCAATTCTTCCGGAAAGCCTCCAACCTCATTAAACTTCTCACGGCTGAGCATAAGGCATGCACCTGTTGCACCAATCAGGTTGTGAATACCTCTGTTATAGCCAAAATAATGTGATTTCTGATCATGCATTTTCTGAAGCTTATGCACGGGGCCAAGCCTCACATTAGTTATTCCGCAATGCTGAATAAGATCAGTATCCGGATAAAGAAGCTTTGCTCCTACAACTCCCACATGTCTCAGCTGTGCCTGAGAAAGCATCTCCCGAAGCCATCCGTCCTGCGTTGCCTCAATATCATCATTAAGGAAAAGCAGATATTCCCCACCTGATCGTACAGCTCCGCGGTTGCACATATGAGAAAAATTAAATGCCTCAACCTTATACAGATATGTGATATTAGTCAATCCACCGGTTTTATCTATCTGATTTATATATGAACCATAGCGGACACGATTGTACGCACTGCTGCCGTTATCTACGACTACAATCTCATACCTTATGTTCTTTTCATGCGTAGTATTTACTATGGATTTAAGACACTGAAAAAGAATATCCGGATGATCCTTTGTAGGAATAATGATACTCACAGTAGCGGGCTTCATAAGCATATGCCGCGAATTATGAAAACCTCTTCCGTAAAAAACATCTGTCTCGGGCTCCCTATGGAAAAGAATCTCTCCTATATGTCCTATAGGAAAGTCCGTATCTGTTCTTTTAGCAAAAGCTCTCTCTTCAATTGCAAGCATGCAAAACAGAACATCAGCAGAAAGCATGCTGGCTTCTCTGCCCACTGCTTCAGGTGAATTCTTTTTTACCCCTGTAGTTCCACCAAGCATCTTAATCGCATTATCATATTCTGCAGTTGCAGCCTCATATGTATTTGCTCTGCATGCAAACACACTGCCAATATAAAAAGCATTCAGATAAGTATCCGGTGACCAGTCAGGTTTAAAATATGGCTTTCCATATTTCCCCCTGCCTACCATTTCATCCTCATCACCATAGACAACATTAATCTCGGGATGCGCCTCAAAATATCTTCTGATATTTTCTACCGCATGACCTGCAAGTCTCCCTTTTGGGCTCACAAAAATCAGGATCCTCTCAGCAGTTGCAGCAGGATCGGCCTCTCTCCACACCTGAGTGTAAGATACAACCTCCGTAAAAAGCTGAAGTCTCCCCGTGACTTCGGAAGCAGCCCCACCTGACACTAAAATGGGGTGCTTTTCCTGTCTGTGCTCCCAGATATTATAGGCATTCTTACATTCTTTTACCTTATTCTGATAGCCCCTTTTTCTGTTGTTAATAAGAATATTCTTAGCGACTTCTTTTAACATTTTTCACTGCCCTTACTTAGGAAGCAGTTTCCTCTTTATCTTGCGAAGGAACTCTCCCTTCTCCTCCGTAGTTTCTTCCTCTACCACTCTGAGCGAGTCCTCAATTGTGGTAGCTGTTTCTTTCGGAATGAGCGTTGTCATCATCGTTACCTTAAGATGATTTTCGCGCTTTTTCTCTATTCTGTCATCAGAAAAACCAAATTCAATATTGGGATCATCTGTTCCAAATACTATACTGTCTTCTGAAATCCATGATCCGTTGGGATGGATTGAAATATAAGATCCTCCCTCTTCTACGGATACATCATTCCAGACTACCTGTTTAATTGTAACTATACAGCTGGCAAAAGCAGGATCAATACGAATATTCTGAACACCGTCATTACACTCTATACTGATAGTTACTGTATTGTGATCATCATATGTCTCATCAGGGAAAATCGAATCGTCTTCACTGTATCCTTCACCCTCATCAACATATACCTGTATCTCTTCGGCACTTCTTGCCGTCTCTGATGATCCGGCCAGCTCTTTCGGAACTATTGCTGTTCTTCCTATCATCTTCCACAGCTCGACAGATGACTTTCTTCTACCGGTCACATATTTCTGGAAGTCTGATTCTTCACTCAGAAGTCCCTTAATATCTTCCTCTGTAAGCTCTATCTGTTCATAAAGAGCTTTGACATCAAGCTTATCTCTGCTCCTGTCCTCGAGCATATAACTATAAAGAGCTCTGAATGCAATCTCCTTCGGAGGGATGCATTTCCCGTAGGTCCACTCATAGTCAATGATTGTCCATATCGGTCCGTTAACCAGAATATTGGAAAAGATAAGATCGTAATCCGTTACCGGATAATCAGGACGATACCCCATTCTCCTCATATACTCTCTGAAAAGAGCATTGAAAGAATCCATATCGTCGGATTCAAGACACGCATCAAACAGTGCTGTAAGCGGGATGCCGTTTACGTATGAAAACATAGCGCATCTGTTCTTCTCATCAAGCTGGCAATCGTTTACTTCAAGATCTCCGCCTCTGTATCTCTCGCGGAGAGCATAATAAGCATCCTGCATACCAAAGATATGCTCCTCGGCAGCCTCAGTGAGAGGATATTTTTTTATAAGCTTTCTGCCAAGCTTATCTACTGTAATATCTGTTCTGATCTTAAACTCATCGGCACGGTCATTTGAATACTTGCAATAAACCGTATCAAATCCGGGTCCTAAAATAACCTCAAAGGAATTTGCAAAATCCGCATACATTCCATCATTTATAAGGCACTCATATGCTCTCTTCTCGTTAAACAGAAGCAATCTGTCTCTATCGAAATTACGAACATTATCCTGCAGTTCACCGTATGCAGGAAGATATTTATCGGAATGAAGCGATGTCATCAGCTTATAATCGGGATACGGGTAGTAAAAATGATAATCATTCATACCGCACTTTTTGAAAATTCTGATAAGACCACTTCTTGTAAATGTTCTGGCAACAGAGTCCTTTGAGTATCCCTCTATTCCGTCAAAATATCCACCGAGATGGTCCTCAGCTGCTCCTGCAAAATATTTAAGTCCGATTCTGTTTTCAATGGCAATAACAATTCTTCCATCCTTTTTAAGATGCTTTTTAAGCATTGTCAGGAAGTTTTCATATGGATTTTCGGTACCGATGTATCCTTGTCCGTATTCAAATACCCCAATCAGGAATATAAAATCAAAATCAGTCGGAAGATCAGGCTCAATATCCCTGAAATTACCAACATGAATTGTAACATTGTCACACTCGGAGTTTCTTGTAGCATTGATCTCGCTTCTGCGTCTTGAAAGATCGCATGCGATTACCTCACCTGCCTTCTCTGAAAGCATTCCCGTGATAGCTCCGCATCCGGCGCCTACCTCAAGAACCTTCTCCTTCCCCTTCATGGGAATCCACTCGACAATATTACTTCTAAGCTCAGAAAGATGATACAGAATCGGCCAGCTTGCCTTTTTCTCTATTATCTCAGGATACTCTTCCTTCTTATGCTTTCTAACGATGTCAAAGATTTCTTTTTCAACCGGTCCATCACTGTAAAGATCGAGTCCTGCATAGTGCTTGAAATTCAGTTTTACATTGCCAATAAATACTTCTTCCTGCATGTCTTAATCCCTTTTAGCATCAGTTACGCACACCGTTGATTCCATATCGACATACCCAACGGTGTTTTTATCAGAAACAACTGTAATGTTAAGTGCATCATAGAGCCTGTGATAAACAACAAAATCATCCTGTTCAAATCCCGTTACTCCGAAGGAAACAAGGTACTCTCCTCCCTGCAGAAGCATTCTCTGCTTAAAGGTTATTACCTTTTCCTCTCCAGCCTTAACCGGTTCCAGAAACGCTTTTTCTACCATTGAGTTGGTTCCCGTAATCTCAATGCCCATAATGTTCTTTATTGTATAAGCAAAAATCGGAGCATTTATATCCTTAAGGAACTTTACTCTCATATGAATAGTGAATTCTGTTCCTTTTATAACCGAATTGGTTCTGAGTCCCTTTGAGTCAGTAGCATAAAACTCAGTTATATTAGCAGCATTATTGCCATATTCAAGAAGTTCCGGATTCTCTACTGAAGAACCAGCCTTCTTATCTTCCGTTTTAGAATCTGTGGCATCACTTTTTTTGCCGTCAGCCTTTCTGCCCGCAGCTTCTCTTAGCTCTTCATCTTCAAGAAGTGATTTGAAGTCATTCTCCGGAAGAGGATACTGTCCTACCAGAACCTGCTTATAAATATCAATCATCTTCTTGGGAGTTCCCTCTCCAAGTATCACGCCCTGATTCAAAAGCACGGCTCTGTCACAATATCTGCTTATTGTTGAAAGATCATGAGATACAAAAAGAATTGTCTTTCCCTGCTTTTTGAACTCCTCAAACTTGTGATAGCACTTTGCCTGGAAAAAAACATCGCCTACTGAAAGTGCTTCATCAACTATCAGAATCTCAGGATCAATATTTATAGCTACAGCAAAAGCCAGTCGGACAAACATACCACTTGAATAAGTCTTAACCGGCTGATATACATAATCTCCTATATCTGCAAATTCCAGAATGGAATCCATCCTGGCTTTTATCTCTTCCTCAGAAAAGCCAATCATCATTCCATTAAGAAATATATTGTCGATTCCATTGTACTCCAAATTGAAGCCTGCACCCAGCTCAAGAAGAGCAGAAATATGGCCATCTACCTCAACTGTTCCTGAAGTGGGAGACAACACTCCTGTAATTATCTTAAGAATTGTGGATTTACCGGATCCGTTTGTTCCGATAATACCTATTGTCTCACCTTTTTTTACTGTGAGATTAACATGGTTCAATGCAAGATGTTCCGTGTATGAACCAGTTCTAAGAAGTCCAAGTGCGTCCTTCAACCTGTCGGAATTCTTATTATAAAGTTTATACATTTTAGTCAGGTCCGAAACCTGAATTGCTATGTCTTTATCCATAAACCAAACTTTCCCGGCAGATTATATCAGAGTACATCTGCAAAATGTGTTTTGGAACGCTTAAATATTAGTGATCCAATGAAGAACAGAGCCACAACTACTATCCAAAAATATGTGCTTGAATAAAAATGTTCAAAGAACCACTCATTACCATATATCGCATTGCGATAGCCATTTACGATATAAGTCATCGGATTAAGCTTTATTATCCATTTAAGATTATCAGGAAGCATATTTATATCCCACAATATGGGAGTCGCCCACTGACCAACCTGAAGTACTATAGCCAGAATCTGTGTAAGATCTCTGAAAAACACCACTACAGCACAGGTTGTATAGCATATTGAAAGAACCAGTATAAATTCACAGATTGCGTAATAAAAAATCTGTATCGTGTAAATTGTGGGGTAAAAACCATACATACATGAAACAGCAATCATGACCCCTGCAAAAAATACATGGATAAAAAGTGCTGCAATAACCTTGATCAAAGGCAAAATACTTATTTTAAACAAAACCTTTTTAACAAGATAGTTGTACTCCAAAAGAGATGTTGTTCCGTTCATAAGGGCTTCGTTAAAGAAGAACCAGGGTACAAGTCCCGTAGTAAGGAACAGCACATAGGGTACATCTATTCCGCCGGCCACAAGCTGTGACTTTTGCTGGAATATCCTGTCAAACACAAACCAATACATCAAAACAGTGACCACCGGTTGAACCAGTGCCCACACAACGCCCATATACGAGCCGGCATATCGTTTTTTAAAATCATTAACCGCCAGTCTCCGGATGAGCTTCCTGGAATTGTAAAGCTCAACCGGTAAAACCATAAGCTTGTCATACCAGACCGTAACCAGTACCATGGACATGACAATCAGTATGCATGCACATATTTTCTTTAACATTTCAGTATGCTGATCAGCAAGCAAATTGGTATGTAAAACAATTATCAGCATAAGTATAAGTGCCATTGCATAGAATATTCCCAGGCCAATAGGCTTGGGAAGCTCACTTATAAAAGGCAGCTTATCTGTCTTTTCCCTCGCCATTTATTTAACTCCACGGTCCTTTTTATAATCAGAAAGTGTTCCCCACTTGGTATCCTTATCTGATAAAGTAAGATCTGCCTCATTCTCATAAGGCCATTCAACACCTATCTCGGGATCCTTAAAGAGAATTCCTCCCTCATCGTCCGGATGATAGAAATCTGTACATTTGTATGCAAATTCAGCATAGTCTGAAAGAACAAGGAATCCGTGCGCAAATCCCTTAGGAATAAAGAACTGTTTCTTGTTCTCGGCTGAAAGAACAACTCCAAACCACTTACCAAAAGTAGCTGAACCCTCACGAAGATCCACAGCAACGTCAAAGACCTCGCCCTTAATAGCACGAACAAGCTTATCCTGAGGGAAATTTTTCTGGAAGTGAAGTCCTCTGAGCACTCCCTTCTTGGAAGCTGACTGATTGTCCTGAACGAATTCCATGTCTATACCAATCTTCTCAAAGTCTCTCCTTGAGTAGGTCTCCATGAAATAACCTCTCTCATCTCCGAAAACCTGAGGGGTAATTACCTTAAGCCCTTCAATCTCGCATGTTTCAACATTTAACTGACCCATTTTATCTATATTCCTCCAAAATCAATTTGCATTTACGTCCGATTCTACCGGAGTCTCATGTAATTCTCCGTGCTCATCAGGCACAAGTCTTGCATTTCCTGCAGATACTTCATTCCCGACAGGAAACTGCATATCATCAGCATTTTCCGCATTAGCGGGCACGGGTACGTTATCCACCACAACTACTACAGATGGTCTCTGTTCACTTTTATCAAAAAAATCATTGGCAGTAAGAAATCCCTTAAGATTATCACCAATCTGCTCCCCAAATTCCGTCCCGCTTTCCTCTTCTTCGGTAACGGAAGCTTCGGTTTCAGATGCTTTTTTACTGCCAAGCAAGGAATTAATCCTATCTCTGTTTGCAGCATAAACTACCACTCCGATTAGTACCATAGTGGTAATTATAGCCAATATAGACAATCTGAATGTCTTAGAGTCCATTTGCTACCTCAACAAGATATTTGCCGTAATCGGTCTTCATAAGAGGCTCAGCAAGCTTCAAGAGCTGATCCTTATCGATAAATCCTCTCTTATAAGCGATCTCCTCAATACATGAAACATAAAGTCCCTGTCTCTTCTGGAATGCGCAAACAAAGTCAGCAGCATCAAGAAGTGAATCATGATTACCTGTATCAAGCCATGCAAAGCCTCGTCCCATAGTCTCTACATGCAGTTCTCCTCTGCGAAGATACTCATTATTTACACTTGTAATCTCTATCTCGCCTCTGGCTGAAGGCTTAACATTTTTAGCTATGTCAATTACATCATTGTCATAGAAATATAATCCGGGAACAGCGTAATTACTCTTGGGATGCTCCGGCTTCTCCTCGATTGAGATTGCCTTGCCATTCTCATCAAACTCAACAACGCCGTACTCTCTGGGATCGCGAACATAATAACCGAAAATAGTTGCGCCCTTATCCCTTGCAGCAACCTCCTTAAGAAGCTTACTGAAGCTCTGTCCATAGAAAATATTATCTCCCAGTACCAGCGCCACGCTGTCACTTCCGATAAAATCAGCACCGATAATAAATGCATCGGCAAGTCCTCTGGGCTCCTCCTGAATGGCATATGAAAATGACATTCCAAGCTGTTCACCTGTTCCAAAAAGATCCTCAAAAATAGGAAGATCTCTGGGTGTTGAAATAATAAGTACCTCTCTTATACCCGCAAGCATAAGTGTGGAAAGCGGATAATAAATCATAGGCTTGTCATAGACAGGCATGATCTGCTTGGATATCGCTCTTGTAAGCGGATAAAGTCTGGTTCCGGAACCTCCGGCAAGTATAATTCCCTTCATGGATTTGCCTCCAAAATAATCAATAACTTATAAAGCTGTTACAGGTGCAGATAACCTACACCACCTTATACTATAACATAAAAAGTCATAGTCTATCATTTGTTTGTTTTTATATTTATTCCTGTTCGTTTTTACGAACTTCATCTATAATGAACGGTGGCCGCGTTCTCGCAGCATCCAATACACGCCACAGATATTCCCCAAGAATACCAAGTGTCACCATGATAAGACCGGTTGCCAGAAGTATGACGCACATAAGTGATGCATATCCGGCAATGGGAGTACCCACCGTAAGCTTTTCAACAATAGAGCCTATGATTCCCACAAAGGATGCCAGGGCAACAAGTGCTCCTATAGTACTGATAGCCCTTATGGGAAAATATGAAAAGCTCATCATTGAATCCACAACAAGCTTGTATTTTTTTGCAAACGTCCATCTGGATTTTCCTACAGTTCTGTCTTTTCTATGGAAATAGACTTTAGCTGATTTAAATCCAATCCACATAACCTGCAATGTCAGTGATGAATTTTTCTCATCCATCAGCTGAATAACCTTTATTGCCTGTCTGTCCAGAAGATAGCAGTCACATCCCCCCTGCGGCATATCCTTGTTAATGGTTTTTCTTACAATCCAATAATACATCCCGGCAAAGAACTTCTTTACAGCTCCTTCATCACGCTCAGCTCTTATTGCCAGGACAACTTTATTACCTTCCTTCCACTTCTCGTATAAATCCAGTATAAGTGTGGAATCCTCCTGAAGGTCTGCCTGTTTGGTAACAGCACAGTCTCCCGTACACACTGAAAGTCCCGCAAGAATTGCAGCATGTTCGCCGAAATTTCTTGATAGCCTTGTGCAAACTACATTCTTGTCCTTTTCGGCAATCTTGTTCATAATTTCCCAGGAATTATCCCCGGATCCATCGTCGACAAAGACAATCTCATAGTCTCCAAGCTTCCCGAGGATTTTTTGTTTCATATCCTCGTAGAGCATTTCGAGAGTGTCTGAATTGTAGTAAACCGGTACAACTATTGATATTTTGCTCATGTTTTCTCCCCCCCTCATCCGTCAGCTACGCTGACACCTTCCCCCCAAGGGGAAGGCTTTTTAATTTTCTTTCCTCCCCATAGGAGAAGTTTGTTTTTTCTTGCCTTCCCCCCTCATAGGAGAAGTTTGTTTTTTCTTGCCTTCCCCCTCATAGGAGAAGTCTGTTTTTTCTTGCCTTCCCCCTCATAGGAGAAGTCTGTTTTTTCTTGCCTTACCCCTCATAGGAGAAGTCTGTTTTTTCTTGCCTTCCCCCTCTGGGGGAAGGTGCTTGCGAAGCAAGCGGATGAGGGCTCTATAACGCAACAATAGAGAGCCCGGTAAAATGCCTTACCAAAGCTCTCCTGTTATATTGCAATGCTTCTTTAAACATTCACAGCTTAAAGCTTGCTGCTATACATGTCATCATAATATTTCTGGTAGTCTCCGCTTGTCACATGCTCCATCCAGTCCTCATGTGCAAAGAACCACTTAATTGTCTTTCTGATGCCTTCCTTG
>JAEEGL013632342.1_pt1 | contig 30615 bp, 31 predicted proteins | sample 9134231 | NCBI WGS metagenome assembly JAEEGL01 (sample SAMN16246548, study PRJNA631951) | gut metagenome | biome: gut microbiome; feature: rumen; material: fiber-attached | host: Bos | place: Iran: Karaj | collected 2018-10 | reverse complement strand
GCTGACCTGCTTGATGCGCCTAAGCCTTTGGAAATAAGGGTGTTCTATGATGTCGAAATGCAGTTCGTCAGGGATGCTGACGAAGCCGTATATCGGATCGTTGAAGATTTTCTTTTTGTTTGGAGAGGTGGGCATGCAATTACATTATAAGGTGTGGATATGGCATTTGAATTTTTCGAAATCAGTAAAAAGTGTTCCTTTCCCTTCATCTGCTTCTTTGCTGGCTTCAAGGGTTGATTCATAATTGGTTTTGCGTTTTGCTGTGATTGTTTTTTCCATATCACGCTGGTTTTCCCTGCAAAAATACACAAAATCTTTTATTCCGATATATTTGCAGAATTAAAATAAAACATCCCTTTTCTCGTTTTCCATACAAATTACTAATCTATGGACAAAACCACAATCCTTTGGGCCGACGACGAGATTGATCTCCTCAAGCCCCATATCATGTTTCTGGAACAAAAAGGCTATGAGGTAGTTACGGCCAACAACGGCTCCGATGCCATCGACCTTGTGCGCCAACGCCATTTCGACATTGTGTTTCTTGATGAGCAAATGCCGGGTATTTCGGGCATTGAGGCGCTCGAAGTCATCAAGCGCGAATACCCAAACCTGCCCGTGGTGATGATTACCAAGAGCGAGGAGGAACGTATCATGGAGGATGCAATCGGCTCTAACATAGCGGATTACCTTATCAAACCCGTAAACCCGAACCAGATTTTGCTTTCGTTGAAACGCAACCTCGAAAACCGCAAACTCCGTGACGAGAAATCGACGATGGGCTATCAGCAAGAGTTCCGCAAAATCAGCATGGACCTCAACAACAACCTGAATTTCGACGAGTGGGTTGATTTGTATAAGAACTTGGTACGATGGGAGTTGGAACTGCAAAAATCCACCGATGAGGGCATCAAGGGCATCCTCGCCGACCAAAAACAGGAGGCCAACACGCAGTTCACGCGCTACATTGAGCGGAATTATGTGGACTGGATTCAAGGCAAGTCCGAGAAGCCTGTGATGTCGCATACCGTGGTGCGCGACAAGGTGATTCCGCGCCTCGATGACAGTGACAAACCGCTGTTTCTCATCGTGATAGATAACCTTCGCTACGACCAATGGAAAGCCATTCAGCCGCTCATTGAGAACCATTTCCGCGTGGAGGCCGACGACATTTATTACAGCATCTTGCCTACGACCACGCAATATGCCCGCAACGCCCTCTTCGCCGGATTGATGCCGCTCGAAATCCGCCGCCGCTATCCCAAATGGTGGGTCGATGAGGAGGACGAAGGCACGAAGAACCAATACGAAGGCGAACTTTTGGGCGAGCAACTGAAGCGTTTCGGCAAGAACATCAAGTATTCTTATAATAAGGTGTTGAACTTGCAGGCGGGCAAGAAACTCTATGAGCAGATGTCGAACCTGATGCAGAACAAGCTGAATGTCATTGTGTACAACTTTGTGGACATGCTCTCGCACGCCCGCACGGAAATGGAAATCATCCGCGAATTGGCCGACGACGAGGAAGCCTACCGCTCGCTGATGTACTCGTGGTTCGAGCATTCCAGCCTTTTCGACATGATGCGCTTCATCGCGGAGAAGGGCTGCGACATGATCATCACCACCGACCATGGTTCCACATACGTCGAAAAGCCTGTCCGCATCCTTGGCGATCGCGAGGTGAACACCAACTTGCGTTACAAGTATGGCAAGAACTTGAAATACAACCCGAAGTAAGTCTTCGAGGTGAAAGACCCAGAGAAGATTTTCCTGCCGAAGGCCAACCTCAGCACGACTTACGTCTTCGCTGGCGAAAGCGACTTCTTTGCCTACCCGAACAACTACAATTATTACGTCAGTTACTACCGCAACACCTTCCAGCATGGCGGCATCTCGATGAGCGAAATGCTGATTCCGGTGACGCATCTCACGGCGAAGTGATTTTTTGGCACGCAGAATTTGCAGAATTATATGAAGCGCGAAGCGACGAAAAATTTGTGTTCGATAAGTTCTGCGATTTCAGCGTATTCTGCGTGAAACAAAAAAAGCGTATTTTTGCGGGAAAATACATAGCAATGAATTCCAAAGAATTCCATATCAACAGCGTGGAGGCTTTGACTGAGGTTTCCGAATATCTGATTTCCCTGCGTGATGAAGCCGACATTATCGCATTCTACGGCGCAATGGGCGCGGGCAAAACGACCCTCATCAAGAACCTCTGTCATAGAATGGATGTCACCGATGAGGTGAACAGCCCGACTTTCGCCATCGTGAATGAGTATGTCACAGAGGAAGGCGAGTCGGTCTATCATTTTGATTTTTATCGCATTAAGAAGCTGGAAGAAGCCTACGACATCGGTTTCGAGAACTATTTCGATAGCGGCAATCTCTGCCTCATCGAGTGGCCCGAAATGATCGAACCGCTTTTGCCTGAAAAATACATTCGCGTGGAAATTCAGCACGGCGATACGGATGACGAAAGAATCATCAAGTGTGAACTGATAAACGATTGATTATGAGAAAATTGTCTTTTGTGTTCGGAGTTTTGATGATGTTTTTGTTGCCTTCCTGTTATTCGGTTGATAATCATGGTTTTGCTGAGTACAACAGACAAGAAGTTGCTGGAGTGATTGCCTCGCACGACACGACGATTCTCTATTTCATGACTTCGTGGTGCCAGGCTGGGCAGAGCGATTTTGAGAACAATCTGCAGCCTTATTTCGGCAATGCCTCTGAAACAAAGGCGATTGTTGTGGTTTGTATCGGCGAGTTGGAGGAGGTCATGGGTTTGAAGGGACTCAATGACAATGTGTTTTTGCTCAGCAAGGCATCACGGCAAGGCTTTTTCGACAAAGTTTTCATCAATAGTGAATGTAAAAAACTTCTAAAAGATTATAAACGAGTGAATTATGTTCCAGTTGAATTGGTCTGTAACGACAAAGGTGAGATTCTGAATTGGAACACTGATGAGGAATCAGGTAGAACATACGGAAGCATTTATCCATATTTAATGGGCTGGAAATGAACGTTAAACTGAAACAAATCTTTGACAAAGCCTCAAAAGTCTTCATCCTGACCGATGAAAACGTGGCCCAGTTTTGGTTGCCAGAAATAGAGTATTGGCTAAACTGCAAAAACGCCGTTGAAATCGTCATCAAAGCGGGCGAGCAGCACAAAAACTTGCAAACCGTCCAGCGGATTTGGAGAATTCTGATGAAGCAACACGCCGACCGTAACGCATTGCTAATCAACCTTGGAGGTGGTGTTGTCACCGATTTGGGAGGTTTTGCGGCTTCAACTTACAAACGCGGCATCAAGTTCATCAACATACCGACGACTTTGCTCGCGATGGTCGATGCGGCAATAGGAGGGAAGACAGGCATCGATTTTGGCGGCGGAAAGAACCAGATTGGCACTTTCGCTGAGGCGGAAGAAGTCATCATTGACCCTGTTTTCTTGGAGACTTTGCCCCAAAGGGAAATATGTTCAGGCTTAGCGGAAATGCTGAAATATGGCTTTGTCGCTGATCCCAACTTGCTGAATGTCAATTTGGAAAACTATCAGCAATACATCACTCGATGTGGTGAAATCAAGCGAGAAATCGTGGCGCAAGACCCGATGGAAAAAGGTTTGCGCAAGATCTTGAACTTTGGCCATACTTTGGGCCACGCCATCGAAAGCCATTGTCTGACAACAGATTACCCATTATTGCATGGCGAGGCAGTAGCCTTGGGAATGTTGGGCGCTTTGTGGCTTTCCGTGAAGCAGTTGGATTTGGATGAGTCCGTCTTGCAAAACTTTGAAAATCAAATCCCAATGTTGCTTTCTGAAGCAGAAATTTCACTTTCGAGAAACGACATTGAACCGATTCTATCTTACCTCGTCCACGACAAGAAAAACAAAGACGAAAACCCGCAATTCGTTCTGCTTGAGGCGGTTGGAAAACCCGTTTGGAATATGGAAATCGAACCAAACTTGGTAAAATCTTCTTTGCAGTATTTAATTAAGGTGTCAAGCCAATGAAACTGCACTGCGACATCCAACTGCCCGCCAGCAAGAGCGAAAGCAACCGCGCCCTGATGATTGCGGCATACGGCGGATTCTCTCCTGATTTCCAGAACCTTTCGGATTCAAATGATACATTTGTTTTGGCCAATGCCTTGCGCGAAATCCAGCAAAACAAATCCGTCATCGATATTGCAGATTGCGGCACGGCGGCGCGTTTTCTGACCACTTATTTGGCCTGTCGCAAGGGCGAGTGGGTTTTGACGGGAACAGAACGCATGAATCAGCGTCCTATCGCACCACTTGTCGAGGCCTTGAGAAGATTAGGTTCTGATATTCAATATGTTGAAAGAGATGGATGTTTGCCTTTGCGAATCAAAGGAAAGCCAATTGAGGGCGGGAAAGTCCAAATTGAGATGCACCAAAGCAGTCAATTTGCCTCGTCTTTGCTCTTGGCGGCTCCAATGTGGGCGCAAGGCCTTGAAATGGAACTACTTGGCGAACTGAGTTCCTTGCCTTACCTTGAAATGACTTTGACCATGATGAGGCATTTCGGGGCTGATGTGGAACGAAATGGAAGAACGATTTTTGTCAATCCAAAACATTATCAATCAAAGAGTTTTACGATTGAAGCCGATTGGAGCTCAGCATCATATTGGTATGAGATGGCGGCATTGAGTGAAGAATGTGAGATTCGCTTGCGGGGCTTGTCGCTGCCCTCACTTCAGGGTGATGCGGTCATTGTGGATTGGATGAAGCAGTTTGGAGTTGGTACTTTTGCCGAAAAAGAGGCCTTAGTCCTGGGAAAAATCCCTTTCGAAAAACGCCCTTTGCGGTTCGATTTTTCTGCCCATCCCGACCTTTATCCAACGCTCGCTGCCACTTGTGCTGGATTGGGTGTTGAAGCTGAGTTTTTAGGTCTTGATAATCTGCATCTTAAGGAATCGGATAGGGTGGAAGCGATGCAAGCGGAATTGGCAAAAATTGGTCGTCATCCATTGCATTTTTGCGCTCATAACGACCACCGTATTGTGATGGCTTTGGCACCTTTGTCGATGAAGTTTGGATCAGTCACTTTCGACCATCCCGAAGTGGTTAATAAATCCTATCCTCGCTTTTGGTCAGACGTTTCTTTTTTAAAAAAAACGTGTGTTTTTAATAATGTAAGGATATTTTTCGTAATTTTGCACGATTTTTTGTGTCATTATGAAAGTCGAATTATTTGTACCCTGCATTATTGACCAGTTCTATCCCCAAGTGGCTGCCGATACCATGAAGGTATTGCAGCGTACTGGAGTGGAAGTGGAGTACAATCCAGACCAAACCTGCTGTGGTCGCTTCGCATATCATGCTGGTTTTCTGGAGGAAGCCAAAGAGTTGGGCGACAAGTTCTTGAACGATTTTTCATACGATGGCCCCGTGGTGGCTCCTTCTGCCGCCTGTGTGCATTACATCAGGAAACACTATCCTGAGTTGTTTTTCAATACTGCCAACCACTTGAATTTCAAGCGAATGGTGGCCAATATCTATGAATTGACTGATTTTTTGGTCAACCAGTTGAAGTTTGATGATTTCGGGGCTGAATTTCCGCACAAAGTGACTTTCCACGACAGTTGCAGTGCCTTGCGCGGTTTGGGTTTGGGCAAGGAGGCTCGACAGTTGCTCTCGAAGGTGAGGGGTTTGGAATTGGTGGAGATGAAACAGAGCGACATGTGCTGTGGTGCCGACTTTTCTTTGCAGGTGCAACAGGAAACGTTGGCTATGGGCATGGCCTATCATAAGGTCAGGAATGCCCTGAACACGGGCGCGGAATACATAGTTTCGACCGACATGACTTGCCTTATGCACCAAAAGGCATACATCGAGAAGGAGAACCTGCCAATCAAAGTGATACACATCGCGGATGTGCTTGCCTCGGGTTGGATTTTGTAAACAATTGAATTATAGAAAGATGAACGATTATTTTATACATGATAGCAGTTATGTTGATGACAATGTGACCATTGGCAAAGGCACTAAGATTTGGCATTTCTGCCATGTGCAGTCGGGTGCCGTGATCGGCGAAAACTGCTCTTTAGGTCAAAACGTGAATGTGGGCAACAATGTCAAGATTGGCAACGGCGTGCGCATCCAAAACAATGTTTCGATTTACGAAGGCGTTGAAATTGAGGACAATGTGTTTTGCGGTCCGAGTTGCGTTTTCACCAATGTGACCACGCCAAGGTCGCATTTTCCAGTGCATGGCGTGTATGCCAAGACCAAGATTTGCGAAGGTGCCTCGTTGGGAGCCAATTGCACGGTGGTCTGCGGACATACGGTCGGCAAGAGTGCCCTCATCGCCGCTGGAGCCGTGGTGACCAAGGATGTAAAGCCCTATGCGCTGATGGCTGGTGTTCCCGCCAAGCAAATCGGTTGGGTTTGCGAGTGCGGAAAACGCCTCAATGCCTCTTTGCATTGTGATTGCGGTCGAGTGTATAAAGAAACTGACGGTCAATTGACCAAAATACTATAAAACTATGCAATTCAGGGATTTAAAAACACAATATACCGTCCTGAAGGACGAAATGGACAAGGCCATTTTGGATGTGGTCGCTTCGGGTGCCTTTGTCATGGGCCCGAAAATCAAGGAAATGGAAACGGCTTTCGCTGAGTATGTGGGCGCGAAGCATTGCGTGGCCTGCAATAGTGGCACTGATGCCTTGCTCCTCGCTCTGAAAGCGTGGGATGTGAAAGAAGGCGATGCCGTGTTTGTGCCAAGTTTCACTTTCTTTGCCTCTGCCGAAGTGATTGCCATGCAAGGCGCGACTCCCGTTTTCGTGGATGTCGACCGCGACACCTTTAATATATGTGTGGCCGACCTCGAGCGCAAAATCGAGCAGACTTTGAAAGCCGGAAAACTCAAGCCGCGAGTGATTATCGCCGTCGACTTGTTTGGCCTGCCAGCCGATTTCAAGGCCATTCGCAAGATTGCGGAGAAATACAATCTCTATGTGCTTGAAGATGGTGCCCAAGGTTTTGGCGGACGCATTGGCGAGCAAAAAGCCTGCACTTTTGGTGACATTTCAACCACTTCGTTCTTCCCCGCCAAGCCTGTGGGCTGCTATGGCGACGGCGGCGCGGTGTTCACCGACAACGACGAGTGGGCCGCGTTGATTGAGTCCTACCACATCCACGGCAAGGGCAGCGACCGTTATGATAATGTCCGAATTGGCATGAACTCCCGCATGGACAGCATTCAGGCGGCGGTTTTGTTGGTCAAGTTGAAGGCTTTTGCCGAGCATGAGTTGGTAGATATTAATAAGGTGTCGGCGCGATATACGGAGAAGTTGAAGGACATCGTGAAGACTCCGATTGTTCCAGAAGGTTTTTATTCCAGTTGGGCACAATACACGCTTCAGGTTGAAAACAAGGAAGTTAGAAACGGTTTGCAGGCCGCTTTGAAGGCACTCGACATCCCGACGGCCATCTATTATCCCATTCCGATGCACCGTCAGACGGCATTCAACTACTTGAATATCAACGATAATCTTTGCCCTATTTCCGACCAATTGGCCGACACGGTGATTTCCCTGCCGATTCATCCTTACCTTACCGAAAAGGATCAGGACATGATTTGTGAGGCAGTTTGCAATTATCTTACGAAGTAATTCTTTGATTGACATGGGTCTGAGGTCTTTCTTTAGCAGCATGATTGCTCGCGACAATTACGACGAGGTGATGGAATACCTTGCCGTGAAGGAAACGCAACATGCGCCACGTTTTGAGTTTGACCAAGCCCCTGAGCAACTTCGCGAATTGATTGCCGTTGCCGAAACACCTCGCAGTCCCGAACGCTCGAAATGGCTGAATGACTTTGCGGAAAAGACATGGGCTGTGCCCGATGGCGAGGCCACCGTGTTGTTTTCGAAAGAACATTTGAACGCCATCCGTTTTCTGAACCAGTATTTGCGTGAGGCCAATGCGAAAATGAAGCAAGATGGCTACTTCGTTTGCGCCTTCGACACAGCCCAGAAGCATCGCGCCCAGATTTTCAGCAAGTATCCGAAAATCATCGCTTATATTATTTATTTCTTTGATTTTCTTTGGCATAGGGTGTGTCCCAAATTGTCTCTGACCAGACGGTTTTATTATTTATGCACGAAGAAAGTTAGGAAAGTGTTTCCTCGTCCTGAAGTGTTGGGGAGATTGTATTATTGTGGTTTTGAAGTAGTTAGTGAACAGTATATCCATGACCGCTATTGCGTGATTGCCCAAAAGAAGCGCCAGCCCAGCACCGAGCCGCATACCTATGGAGTGCTGATTAAATTGCGGAGGATTGGGAAGGATGGGAAATATTTCAATGTGTTCAAATTCCGCACGATGTACGCCTATTCTGAGTATTTGCAGACTTATATTTACGAGAACAACGACTTGGATGTGGGAGGCAAGTTCCATGATGATTACCGCGTTACCGAATGGGGGCGTTTTTTGCGCAAGACTTGGCTTGATGAGTTGCCGATGTTTTTCAATTTGTTGAAAGGCCAGATGAAGTTGGTCGGTGTACGTCCGTTGAGCCAGCAATATTACAATTTATATTCGAAAGAATTGCAGCAACTTAGAATTGAAACCAAGCCTGGTTTGCTGCCTCCTTTCTATGTCGACATGCCAGAAACGCTCGATGAAATTCAGGAAAGCGAGATGCGCTATCTTGTGGCATACATGGAGCATCCATTCCGTACCGATTGGCGTTATTTTTGGAGAATTGTCGGCAAGATTATCTTCAAAGGAGAACGGTCGAAATAGGTCGAGAAAAATTTCAAGAAGATTTTGTTTTGGATTGAAAAAAGTGTTACTTTTGCAATTTGAAACGACTGTGATGTGAACCGCCCTGCGGTGTAGATTGCAGAGAATTTGGAGATTTCCACAAATAACGAAAAATGAGGAAGTTAAGGCATTGATGTGGGAGTCAGAACAACGGAGTTGTACCCTTTTATCAAAGTTGAAAATGGCACAAGCAATATCTGAAAACGAAAATTGGACCACTATCATCAAGCCCAAAAACAAGCTTTTCGATGTGAATCTGAAAGAAATTTGGGATTACCGTGACTTGTTGACCCTGTTTGTGAAGCGTACCATCACGGTTGCTTACAAGCAAACCATTTTAGGTCCGTTGTGGTGGTTTATCCAGCCGGCTTTCACCGTCATTATGTATATGGTGGTGTTTGGTGGTATCGCAGGTATCCCAACTGATGGTATTCCGCAGCCCTTGTTTTATTTGGGCGGTGTTGCGATGTGGAGTTATTTCTCTGATTGCTTGGGCAAAGCGTCAAATACCTTCGTTTCAAATGCAGGCATTTTTGGCAAAGTATATTTTCCGAGAATGATTATGCCATTGGCAAGTGTTATCAGCAATTTGGTACGTTTCGGCATACAAATTGGATTGTTCATACTAGTTTACCTATATTATGTTTTCATTGGGCAGGCACCGAGCCCCAATTGGTATCTGCTGCTCTTCCCGCTGTTGGTGGTGATGTTGGCAGGTTTGGCGTTGGGCTTTGGCATCATCATTTCCTCCATGACCACGAAGTATCGCGACTTGCAAATTTTGTTCTCGTTTTTTGTTTCACTATGGATGTACGCCACCCCTATTGTATATCCTTTGAGTCAAGTGAAGGGAAAGATTGTGAAGGGTTTTGATTTGTATCAGATCATGCGTCTCAATCCCGTGACTCCTATTATTGAGACTTTCAAACACGGTGCATTGGGTGCAGGTGAGTTCATCGGTTGGGGCTGGTTGGCTTATAGTCTCGCCTTTATGATAGTCGTTTTGACTCTTGGTATCTTGATTTTCAATCGAGTGCAGAAGAGTTTTATGGATACGGTGTAAGATAGTTTGAAGTTATTGGTATTATGAAATATCCCATTGGCATACAGAACTTTGGCGAAGTCAGAAGGGACGGTTATGTGTATGTCGACAAGACCGCTTTGGCTTACAAGATGATTTCCGAGGGGAAATACTATTTCCTTTCGCGCCCGAGGCGTTTCGGGAAGTCGTTGTTGCTCTCCACTTTCGAGGCCTTTTTTGGCGGCGAGAAGGAACTGTTTGAAGGGCTGGCGGTGTATGGCTTGGAAAAGGAATGGACGGTGCATCCCATCCTTCATCTGGACTTGAACAGCCGCGAATACAAAGACGATTCGTCGCTGAGTGCCGAGCTGAACCGCCATTTGGAGAAGTGGGAGAAACGTTATGGCGATGAATACAAGGATAGAGCGAATGAAGAGCGATTTCTGCATGTCATCGAAAACGCATTTGAGCAGACAGGCAAGCGCGTGGTCATCCTCGTGGATGAATATGACAAGCCGTTGCTGCAAACCATTGGCAACAAAGCATTGCAGGATGCCTATCGTAGTATGTTGAAAGCATTCTACGGTGTGCTGAAGACCTGCGACCGCTACATCCGTTTTGCTTTCTTAACCGGTGTGACCAAATTCGGCAAGGTGAGCGTTTTCAGCGACTTGAACAATTTGATTGATATATCAGTTTTGCCTCAGTATGCTGCCATTTGTGGTATCACCGAGCAAGAGTTGCACGAACAGTTGGACGAGGGTGTATCACAGTTGGCAGAGGCCAACGGCGAAACGAAGGATGAGTGCTATACCCATTTGAAAACCAATTATGACGGATACCATTTCTATCCGAACAGCGAGGGCATATACAATCCTTTCAGTATGTTGAACACCTTGGCTTACAGAGTCTATAATGACTATTGGTTCGAGACGGGAACGCCGACATTCCTTGTGCATCAACTCCAGAAAACGAACTATAGGTTGGATGAGATGACGGAGGAGAAACTGTCGGCGGACACGCTCAATTCCATCGACATTATGGACGAGAACCCGTTGCCGTTGCTTTACCAGAGTGGTTACTTGACCATCAAGGATTACGATAAGCGCTTCAAGACCTATAGGTTGGGATTCCCGAACAGGGAGGTTCGCGAGGGTTTTGTCAAGTATTTGGTGCCTTATTATGCCCCCAAGAACGAAAACAATTCCTTGTCCTCAATCGAAATGTTTGTAGAAGAAGTGGAGAGGGGTGATGCGGAAGGCTTTATGCGCCGAATGGAAGCCTTTTTCTCCAACGGCGACTATGCGCTGATGGGCGACAAGGAACTGTATTTCCACAATGCTATGTATGTGTTTTTCGCACTTTTGGGCCTATATGTGGAGGTGGAACGCCATACCACCAACGGACGAATGGACATTCTGGTTCAGACGAAAGACTACATCTACATTTTCGAGTTGAAAATCGACCAAAGTGCCGATGCTGCCTTGAAGCAAATAGAGGAAAAGGGCTACGCCAAGCCATTTGCCGCCGACCCGCGCAAGCTGTTCAAGATTGGCTTGAATTTCTCTACCGAAAAGAGATGCATTGATGATTGGAGAGTGGAGTGAGATGATGCATAAGCGTTTTAAGGATACGTCGTTGGGAATTTAACAAAAGAATTATGAAATACCCGATAGGAGTACAAAGTTTCGAAGTGCTACGTGAAGAAGGTTTTGTTTATGTAGACAAGACCGATTTGGTGTATCGATTGGCGCAACAGCATATTTGTTTCCTTTGTCGTCCTCGTCGCTTCGGCAAGTCTTTGACAGTTTCCACCCTTGAGGCGTATTTCCGTGGGAAAAAAGCCTTGTTTGAGGGTTTGAAGATAACGGAATTGGAATCTGATTGGAAAAAATATCCAGTCTTGCATATTGATTTTAACGGAGAAGCATACCAAGAGCAAGGCGCATTGGAACGGAAACTCAATGCGTATTTGAGTAGATGGGAACAGGAATATGGTATGACATCAAACCCGGAAATTGGGATTGGCGAGCGGTTCGCTATGGTTATTCGTCGTGCCAATGAGTTGGAAAAACAACGTGTGGTTGTCTTGGTTGATGAGTACGACAAGCCCATGCTTGATGTGATTGGATCGCCTTTGGAGGAAATAAACCGAGAGATATTACGGGGTTTTTACTCTGTGTTCAAACTTGTGGATGCACATTTGCGTTTCGTGTTGCTGACCGGTGTGACAAAGTTCTCGCAAGTGAGTGTGTTCAGCGGCTTCAATCAACCGTACGATATCAGTATGAGTGCTGATTATGATTCTTTGTGTGGTATCTCTGAACAAGAACTGCGTACGGTTTTGAAAGATTCTGTTTCGGCATTGGCGACAAAGATGGATTGTACTGTTGACGAAGCGTATCGGATGCTGAAATTAAGGTATGATGGGTATCATTTTAGTCCTATGAGAACGGATGTTTACAATCCGTTTAGTCTGTTTTATGCTTTTAGCGAAGGGACTCTTGGGGATTATTGGTTCAGAACGGGTACCCCGATGTATCTGATACGTTTGTTGGAAGGCTCGAGCATCAATATGGAGCAATTATTGAATGGCGTGTATTCCGATGATTATTTCATCGATTATCGTGCCAACACGGAAGACCCTCTTTCTATGATGTATCAGAGTGGGTACTTGACCATCAAAGATGTTTTTCGACAGGTAGATGGAAGTTTGCTTTATCGGTTGGACTACCCGAATATTGAGGTTAAGCGAGGATTTGTCACAATGCTTTGCAATAATTATTTTAGGAGTCGAGAGGATGCAGGGGGAGTGGCGCAGAAAATGGTTCGTTGCCTAATTGAGCACCGATTGGATGATATGCGCGTTTTGTTGGACCAATATCTTACCTCGATTGATTATGAGATGCGCAAGGACAAGGAGTATCATTTCCAATATACACTTTATCTCATTTTCAGCCTAATGAGTAGTTTTGGGGTGGTGGTGGAAAGGCATAATAGCCAAGGCCGTTCTGATTTGATTGTCGAAACTTCGAAGTATGTGTATATTTTTGAGTTTAAGTTGGGTGGTTCGGCAAAAGAAGCCCTGAAGCAGATAGAAGAACGACAATATGCAAAACCTTATTTGTCGGATTCGCGTCCTGTTAAGAAGATAGGAGTTTCTTTTGGCCGTAAGAGCGGCACGATTGATGATTGGCGGGTGGAGTGAGGTGATGCAGAAGCGTTTTAAGGATACGGTGTAAAAGATATTCAAAATGAATAAAGCTGAAACTATCAACATTCTTTGTGCCACAGACGAAAACTATGCTCCGTATTGTGGCATTATGCTGACATCTTTGTTTGAGAGCAATAAGGATTATCATTTTGTTGTGTATATTTTTGAGGATGGAAGTGTGACCGAAGAGAATGTCAGGAAGTATCAACGCTTGGCAAAAAAATACAGGAACGAGATTGTTTTGAAGACAGTTAATGAATCATTGGTTGAAGGCTTCCCCTTAAAAGAAAACTTTCATATTACTCTTCCAACTTATTTTCGTTTGTTGGCAGATAAAGTGTTACCAGAAGAAATTCAAAAGACTATTTATCTGGATTGTGATGTTATAATCGTTGGCGATATTCTACCTTTATGGCAAATGAATGTGGGCGATTTTGCGATGGCTGGAGTGATAGATTGTACCAGTTGTAGACTCTTGCATTGTGAAAGACTATGCTATGATTCTAGTTATGGTTATGTAAATGCTGGTGTGCTATTTCTTAATTTGGACTATTGGAGAGTTTTTCTGTTAGAGAAAGATTATTGGAGTATGTTCGCTCGAATCAAAATGACAAGGTCAAATTGGAATTTATGGATCAAGATGCCTTGAACGCATTATTATATAAAAACAAAATGGTTTTGCAGGAGAGATTTAATTTTCAGGTGTGTATGTTTGAGAACCAGTTTTTTTGGAGTTATTCTAAAGACTTTCAGCGCCATCTTATTGAGGAGGGGAAGAACGCTTTAATCATTCATTATGCTGGCGGATTAAAGCCATGGAATTACAGGCGTTATGGAGGTCCCTTTTTCTCTGAATGGGAGAAGTACCGTAGGAAATCATTATGGAGAGATTGCCGAAACATTGAACCTTTAAAAAAACATGTTAAACACATGGTGAAACGGTATTTGTTCCCTGGATTGTTCAGAAAGCAGCATCCTGAATGGGTATTGACGAATGAAACCAAGTGTTATTATCACTGAAATGGTATAAAAAGATAACACCCATGTTAAATCATATAATTATAGAAAACAAAACCAATTGTTGCGGATGTAAAGCTTGTGGTGATATTTGTCCTAAAAAGGCAATATCTTTTACAGTGGATGTAGAGGGCTTTTGGTATCCGGAAGTGGATGCATCCAAATGTGTGGATTGTGGGTTGTGCAAGAATGCGTGTCCGATAATAAATGTTGATTCTATAAAGAGAAACGACTTGTCACAGTCGGTTTGTTATGCCGCAGAAAACAAGAACCTTGAAGTGGTTTTTGATAGTAATTCGGGAGGTTTGTTCTCTGCTTTAGCAGATAGAATGTATCGCGATAAAGGATATGTGGGAGGAGCGATTTTCAATGAAGACTTTTCGGCTCTAGGGCGGTGAACCAAAAGCTTTGATGATGTGAGGTGTGTAGACAATAGGTTGGGGAAGTGAAGTAGTAGTATAGAAGTGTTTTGATTTATTGTAGTAAAAGTGAATAATAAAAACAGATTGTATTATGATGAAAGTTGTCATTTTAGCAGGAGGTATGGGGTCTCGTATTACGGAAGAAAGCATCTTTCGCCCGAAGCCGATGATAGAGATAGGCGGAATGCCAATTCTATGGCATATTATGAAAGAGTATGCCTATTACGGACATACAGAGTTCATCATTTGCGCTGGTTACAAACAGGAATATATCAAACAATGGTTTGCCAACTATTTTCTCTATACGAGTGATGTGACATTTGATTACACTTATGGTAAGAATGATGTTATTGTTCATCAGAATTATTCCGAACCTTGGCGTGTGACGATTGTAGATACAGGCTACAATACTATGACGGGTGGGCGTATCAAACGTGTTCAAAAATATGTTGGCAATGAGTCTTTTTTTATGACTTATGGTGATGGCGTGTGCGACGTGGACATTAATGAATTGTTGAGCTTTCACAAGTCTCATGGGAAACTAGCAACACTGACAGCTGTCAAACTGAAACAAGACAAGGGAGTGCTTGACATTGAGGGTGGGGCTGTAAAATCGTTCCGTGAAAAAAATCTTGCTGACGGTGCGCCTATCAATGCCGGCTATATGGTTTTGCAACCCGAAGTTTTTGATTTGATTGATGGCGACGAAACAGTCTTTGAAAAAACGCCTCTCGAAAAACTTGCTGACAAAGGAGAATTAATGTCGTACATACACGAAGGATTCTGGCAGTGTATGGACAACATCCGCGAAAAAAATACGTTGGAAAGACTCTTGCAAGAAGGCAAGGCTCCTTGGAAAAAATGGGAATGGGAGGTTCCACAACAAAAACTTTAATTAGAATTACGACATTGTATGTCAAGGAAAGAAGAATTGAAGAAACAAATTTTGGATTTGACGAGGGAATACTATCAGACAGTACACGCTCCACAACCCAAATTTGAACCCGGCAAAACAAGGGTAAATTACGGCGGGCGTTTTTTCGATGCAGAAGAAATGGTCAATCTCGTTGACTCCTCATTGGATTTTTGGCTAACAGCTGGTCCATGGGCGCACAAATTTGAGACTCGTTTCGCACAATGGCTGGGCGTTAAATATTGTTCGCTATGTAATAGTGGTTCATCTGCCAATTTACTTGCATTCAGTGCATTAACAGCTCACGAACTGGGCGATAGGGCAATCAAACGTGGCGACGAAGTAATTACAGTGGCAGCGGGTTTTCCAACGACAGTGGCATGTGTTGTTCAATTTGGTGCAGTACCAGTGTTTGTGGATATGAATGAGGATGAAGGCAATATTGACACATCTCAACTTGATGCCGCATTCAGTTCCAAAACGAAGGCAGTCATGATAGCCCATTCTTTGGGCAATCCTTTCAATCTTGAAGCTGTTGTGAAATTTTGCAAAAAACACAATCTTTGGTTGGTGGAAGACAATTGTGACGCACTTGGCTCCGAATATTTCATTGATGGGGAATGGAAAAAGACTGGTACCATTGGTGACATTGGAACAAGCAGTTTTTATCCACCACATCACATGACAATGGGCGAAGGTGGTGCCGTCTATACTGACAATCCTGAACTTGACAAGTATGTGAAGAGTTTCCGAGATTGGGGACGCGATTGTTGGTGTGTAGGTGGTGTAGACAATACTTGCGGATGCCGTTTTACCAAACAATTTGGAAACCTTCCCGTAGGTTACGACCATAAATACGTTTACAGCCACTTAGGGTACAATTTGAAAGCGACTGACATGCAGGCTGCGATAGGTTGTGCTCAATTGGAAAAACTGGACTTTATTGTGAGCTGCCGCCGCAATAATTATCAGACTATGTATGACGGCTTGAAAGGCGTTAAAGGACTATTGCTGCCTGAACCTCAAAAAAATAGTAGACCAAGTTGGTTTGGATTTTTCATCACAGTAAAAGATAATGCTGGCTACACTCGAAACGAGTTGACAAGTTATCTCGAACAACACAAAGTGCAGACACGTAATCTCTTTGCAGGCAATTTGCTTATGCATCCCGCATTTGCAAGTTACGAGAATGGCAAGGACTACCGCACAATCGGCGATTTGCCTGTAACAACAAGCATAATGAACAACAGTTTTTGGCTTGGTGTATATCCTGGAATGACAGCAGAGAAGTTGCAGTATATGATTGACACAATCAAGACATTTGTGTCTACAAAAGCATAGCATAATGATTGACATTTTCGATAATTTCTACCGTGGCAAACGTATCCTCATTACGGGTCATACAGGATTCAAGGGCTCGTGGTTGAGTATTTGGCTGCAACGATTGGGAGCGGAAATAATTGGCGTTGGATTAGAGCCTTATTCGTGCAAAGATAATTTTGTGCTTTCTGGAATTGGCAAAATGATTGAAGCTGACATCCGTGCCGACATTCGCGACCTCGATAGGATGAAACAAATTTTTGCAGAATATCAGCCGGAAATTATCTTTCATCTTGCTGCACAACCGCTGGTGCGTCTTAGTTACGACATTCCGGTAGAAACCTATCAAACCAACGTGATGGGTACAATCAACGTGATGGAGGCAATTCGCAAAACCGATAGTGTGAGAATTGCTGTAATGATTACTACCGACAAATGTTATGACAACAAGGAACAACTGACTGGTTACAAGGAAGATGACCCATTTGGCGGATACGATCCTTATTCAAGTAGCAAGGGTGCATGCGAAATTGCAATCCAAAGTTGGCGACGCAGTTTTTTTAATCCTGACGATTACGGCAAAAAGCATCATGTAAGTCTCGCAAGTGTCAGAGCTGGCAATGTAATAGGAGGCGGTGATTGGGCAAAAGACCGCATAATTCCCGACTGCATAAAGGCTTTGGAGGCTGGTAATCCGATAGAAATACGTTCTCCGCAGGCTGTACGTCCGTGGGAGCATGTTTTGGAGCCGTTGAGTGGATATATGTTGCTCGCTCAAAGAATGTGGGAACAACCAACACAGTATTGCGAGGGTTGGAATTTTGGACCCGAACAAGAATCGGTTTCCACTGTTTGGGACGTGGCTACCGAGCTCGTAAAAAACTATGGCAAAGGAGGGCTCAGGGACTCTTCCAACCAGAACGCTGTCCATGAGGCAAAACTCCTGATGCTCGACATCACAAAGGTAAAGACAAGGTTGGGCTGGCAGCCTCGATTGAACATACATCAGAGTTTATCGCTTGTAGCCGACTGGTACAAACGTTACCGAAATGAGAATGTTTATCGGCTATGTTTGGAAGAAATTGAAAGTTTTTTGGCATAATTGAATAAAACGAAACAAGGAGATAGAGCATATTGCTGGGCGTTGATGAATTTTGGTGTGATATTCTACAAAATATGTGCTGGCAAATGCGCCATTCGTAAGTGAAAATGTGTGATAAATAATGCAGAATAATAATCCTTGCTATAATGGATATAATACTTTTTTCGAATGATTAAAGTATCTGATTATATAATAGATTATTTGCTAAGGCAAGGTGTCCATGATTGTTTTATGCTTGTTGGTGGCGGTGCAATGCATTTGAATGATTCTGTAGGAAAACATCCTGAAATGAACTATGTATGTTGTCTTCATGAACAAGCATGCGCTATTGCAGCCGAGAGTTATGCTCGCTGCAAACGAGATTTAGGGGTCGCAGTTGTTACAACTGGGCCTGGGGCAACCAATACCATAACTGCAATTAGCGCAGCATGGATAGAATCAACATCACTATTTATTATTAGTGGACAGGTAAAAAGAGCTGATTCGATAGACGGTACAGGCGTAAGGTCTATGGGAGTTCAAGAAATAGATATTATTCCTATTGTTAAACCAATAACGAAATATGCTGTAAAACTAAATGACCCTGCGAAAGTCCGTTATGAAATGGAAAAATGCGTCGCAATAGCTCGCCAAGGGCGTCCTGGACCCGTTTTACTTGATGTACCTTTGGACGTGCAGGCTACGATAGTTGACGAAGATTCTCTGATTGGTTATGTAGATACATATCAAGAGCCGCAGATTAGCGACGAAGATTTGGCATCCGTTATATCGCTGATTGAACAAGCAGAACGACCAATATTATATGGTGGTGGCGGTATCTACATGAGCAATGTTGCGGAAGATTTTGTGAAAATGGCAGAAAAACTCGCCATTCCCGTATTGACCACTTGGAATGGCGTTGACATCATAGAAGACGAACATCCTCTGTATGTCGGCAGACCTGGTGGCATAGGACAGCGTGCCGCAAATTTCATTGTTCAAAGTTGTGATTTGTTAATAACTATCGGCACTCGATTGGCATCTCTTCAAACAGGATTCAATTACGGAGACTATGCGCGAAATGCAAAAATTGTGATGGTTGACATTGATTCAAACGAGTTGAAAAAAGAAAAACTGCATCCTTATTTGTCAATTCAGTGCGATGCAAAGAGTTTCATAAAAAGATTATTATGTTCAGATATAAAAATAATAGACCGTCATCAATGGCTTGCAAAGTGCAGAGAAGTTAATAATAGATACCCTGTCTTAAATCCTGAATGGCTGAAAGAAACGGATTTCGTCAATTCGTATTATCTTGTTGATTCTATTTCAAAACAGATGACATCTGACGATGTGTATTGTGGTGGACGAGCAGGAACGTGCGTCGACACAATCATTCACGCATTCAAGGTAAAAAAAGGACAACGTGTTATCGCGACCAAAGGTCTGTCGTCAATGGGATATGGGCTTCCTGCCGCTATAGGTGCTGCTATAGCCAATCCAGGCAAACGTATTGTTTGTAATAATGGTGATGGTGGCTTCGTTATGAACATACAAGAACTTGCTGTCGTCAAAAGGCTAAAACTACCAATAAAGTTTTTTATTCTTAATAATCATGGTTATGCGACCATCATGGCAACACAAAACAATGTTTTTAATAAACATTTTGTTGGCTGTGACTATAATTCCAACCTTTCATTGGGAGATATAGTCAAGATAGCCGATGCATACGGTATAAAGACCTTTTCGATTGCTGACAACAAAATGATAGATATTGTTGTCAGACAAGTGTTGGATTATGACGGACCAGTAGTTTGTGACGTACACATCTCCATTACACAGCCAATTCAACCCCGTCAGGCAAGTTTCAAAAACGCCGAGGGGCAAATGCAATCTCGTCCGTTGGAAGATATGAAGCCATTTTTGGATAGTGAAGAAATTGAAGATATCTTACGAAAAATGTCGAGTGCCATAGTGTAATTTATCTCTATATAAGAATGAGCAAAGAAATAGATTCTACTATACTGATTACAGGAGCAGGTCCTACTGGAGTTACTGGTCGTGCATTTAAGGAATACTTTGAAGGCAAATATCAAATATTCACTCCCAGTAGTAAGGAATTGGACTTGACCGATGATTTGGCTGTAAATACTTTTTTTGATACTCATAAAATAGACTTTGTGATTCATTGTGCCACATTTCGTAGTAACATAAACAAAACTTTGCATTTTGTAGATGAAGAACTTGAAAGCAATTTAAGAATGTATTTTGCATTGGCTTCACAGTCAGAAAAATTCAAAAAGATGGTTTATTTTGGCAGTGGTGCGGAATACGATAAGACAAGAGATATTATTAATATTGCAGAAGAAGAATTTGGGGAAAGACTTCCTAAAAATAAGTATGGGCTGGGCAAATATATTATGAATCAACATTGTCGTAACACCAAAAGCATATATAATTTGCGTTTATTCGGTACTTTAAACAAATATGAACGTTACACAAAAAATGTAGTAAGCAATCTATGTGCAAAGTCAATTTTAGGTTTGCCACTGACATTAAAACAGGATTGCAAGTTCAGTTGGGTGGACATTTCGGATGTATGCAGGGCTGTCGATTACATATTAAACAATGAAGTAAAATTTCACGATTGGAATGTTGGATTGCCACGAAAATACAGTTTGTCAGAGATTGCAAAATCAATAGGACAAATTGCAGGTACAAATTCAACTGCAATATTTGAATTAGAAGGTATGAATAAAGAATATACATGCGATTCAAATAGATTTCATTCTGATATTCCTATCACAATGACCACTATTAGTGATTCGTTGATTAGTATTTATAATCATTTGGCAACCCATAAAGATAGTCTCAGAATGAATAATATAGACACTCGCTGGGGCAGCAAATGATGTCTATTGATATTTTTGTCACTCCAAACCAATTGATGAAAGAACAGGATGTTGGGATTGTGTATGATGAAGAAAAGAGTGGGCAAATTATTCAAGAGGCGGTAAGATGAAAGAAAAGCCAATTCTATCAATATGTATTCCAACATATAATAGAGCTGATGTTTTAAGAGGCTCTTTGGAATGCGTTTATAATCAATTGCAGGACATTGATTTGTCTGAGGTGGAAATATATGTGTCTGACAATTGTTCGTCCGACAACACTTGGGAAATAGTGGATACTTTTATCAAAAGAGGTCTACCTATAAAATATAATAGGAATCAAGAAAACCTACTTGCTGCTGGGAATTTTTTGCATTGCATAAATTGGGCTTCAGGGAAATATATTTATTTGCTTGGTGATGATGATTATTTGCTTCCTGGTTCGATAAAACTATTGCTCGATGCTTTAAGAGGGAAAGAATATGGCCTGTTGTTTCTTAAAAATGAAGAGCATGAAAATACGGGTTTAGTCATGGAATATGTGGATAAAACTGAATTTGTAAAAAAAGTCAGTTATTATTACACATTCATAAGTGGATGTGTTTTTAGAAAGAGCATTGTAAAAGATATTGAAAATCCAATCCGATATAAACCGACACATTTGCTCCAAATGCCTTTTTATTTGGAGTCAACAATCAGTTTTAATTGTAATGCTATGCTTTTTGGCAAGGTATTGCAAGTTGGGGTGGCTTCTGATTCAAATGGAGGATACAATTTCTTTGACGTGTTCGTCCATTGGTATTTGGAGATAATGAAAGAGTACCTCGGTGATTGTGATAGTATTAGCCCTGGAATTATTGCTTTCTTGAAAAAAGATATTTGGCCTTTTGTATACAGATACTCTGTACGGATTTTGGTCCATAAAGATGTCGGAATTTTCAAATATAAGAATGGATGGAAAATCCTTATTAAATACTATGGGCATGAGTGGTATTTTTGGAGAAGTTGGATAGGATTTGTTGTGGGATATGCCAAACGAAAGATGAAAAAAATGTTGAAATAGTATCTGTAAGGGTGCTATTAACCTTGCTTTCTTCAGTTGGAGGCAGTTGTTTTGCTTAAGGTCTATTGCATACTTCCTTTATAAGAATTCCTCCAAATGACAAGAGTATATAGATTGGATTGCAAAACGATAGGATGTCTATTCCAATCTTGGTGATACATTATTTGATATTAGAGAGTCATGCATTGTTCTAAAAGAGTCATTATAGCCCATCCTAATGATTTAGGATATGTATATAATATCGAAAGTAAAATATAACCATATAAAAGTATGAATCCTATACGAAAAAAAATATTGGATTTCTATATCTCATGGAGGGAATGGTATGAAGCGAAATGGCTATATAGACATATAGCACGCAACCGCGATTACATATACAAAGAACGCTTACGCAAACAATTCAAGCGGGCGGATGGTGTGTACTTTGGGTCGGATATTATCACTCACGATCCTCATTGCATATCTATCGGGGATGGAAGCTATTTTTGTCATCATGCTATTTTGACCGCATGGTGTGAATATCAGGGACAAGTTTTTCAACCTGACATACACATTGGAAAAAGAGCTTATGTTGGAGAATATTCTCACATTACCGCTATCAATAGAATCTCTATTGGTGATAATCTTTTAACAGGAAGATGGGTGACGATTACAGATAATGGTCATGGTGATAGTGATTATGAATCGTTACTAATCCCTCCTATTGATCGTCAACTATGCAGTAAAGGGGGGATCACGATTGGAAATAATGTGTGGATTGGAGACAAGGCAACTATTCTGGCAGGGGTCACTATAGGTGATGGTGCTATCATTGCCGCAAATGCAGTGGTAACAAAAGATGTGTCTGCATATAGCATAGCTGCTGGCAACCCTGCAAAGATAATAAAACAAAACGTAATGGGATAATAACGAATATGTTCTCAAAACTCAAACGCAAGGCCAAAGACCTTCAATGTTGGAAAGCACGCCATCGCCTGTTCTCGTGGCCATCGTATGGCAAATGGGTGGAAGAAATCCATCAAGATAAATCACAGTTTGTTCCGTTTACTGACAAACCATACGAACGCAAAGATGGAGACCCGAAAATATTTGCATATTACCTTACCCAATTTCATGCCATACCTGAGAATGATGAAGCTCATGGCAAAGGCTTTACGGAATGGACCAATGTGGCTTCCGCACAACCGCATTTTGTTGGACATTATCAACCGAAAATCCCATACGATTTGGGGTTCTATAATTTGCTTATGCCAGGTGTTATGGAGCGGCAGGTTGAGATGGCCAAAGCGTACGGTGTATATGGTTTCTGTTTCTATTACTATTGGTTCTCAGGAAAGAAAGTTTTGGAGAAACCATTGGAGTACTGGCTTGCGCATAAAGAGATAGATTTTCATTATCATTTCTGTTGGGCTAATGAGAATTGGTCGAAACTGTGGGATGGAGGAAACCAAGAGATTATTCTCAAGCAAGAATTGAAAGAGGGAGATGCTGAAAGTTTCTTTAATGACATGTTGCCCTATTTTCAGGATTCGCGCTATGAGAAAATAGGTAATAAACCTATCTTGATGATTTACAGGCCGTCTTTATTCTCTCGAGATGTGTTTTTGCATTTTGTTGAAACGCTCAATGAACTAGCGAAGGGTTGTGGATTCGATGGAATGTATATATATGCATCTAATGCGTTTGGTTTTAACGAACCGACAGAATATGGTTGCAATGGGTTAATAGAATTTCCACCTCATGTTTTATCGGCGCATTGTCAAGAGATTCGTTCCATTGATCGCCTTATTTCAGATACTGATTTTAAAGTAGGAGACACATCAGTTTTAATAGAAAAAAAACTATATCTTACAAAGACGGACTATCCTGTATATAAATGTTGTTTTCCGTCATGGGATAACACGCCTCGCAAGGCGTGGTCGAAAGGATGGTGTTTTGATTTGACCGACAGCGGTTTTGCCACATGGTTAACAGACATCCTAAAATGGACAAAGGATAATTATGCTCCCGACGTGCAATATGTTTATATCAATGCTTGGAACGAATGGGGAGAGGGCGCAATCCTAGAGCCAACACTTCGATATGGATATAAATCGCTTAGTATCGTAAAACAATGTTTGGAAAGCCTAAGAGAAAAATAAGTCAGACACCTTTGGTTTCTGTTATCATCCCCAACTACAACCATGCTCGTTATCTCAAGCAGCGATTGGATAGTGTATTCAATCAAACATATCAGAACTTTGAGGTGATTATTCTTGATGATTGTTCTACGGACAATAGCCTTGAAATAATTGAAAAGTATAAGGATAATCCACGTCTCAGCCAGATTGTGGTTAATGAGGCCAATTCAGGATCGACTTTTAATCAATGGGACAAGGGTATCGGACTTGCAAATGGTGAGTTGATATGGATTGCAGAGAGTGATGATTATTGTGAGTTGAACTTGTTAGAGGAATTGGTAAAAGCATATTCATCAAGAAAAGATACTGTATTGGCCTATAATACAACTATAGTACTTTGCGACGATGGTTATGAGGCAAACAGGCTTTACATTGGAAGAAACCAATACATGTCAGGCAAACGATACATAAAGCATTATCTTACTTTGTTTAATTGCGTAATGAATGCCAGTTGTGCTATTTTTAGCAAATGTGCCGCATTAAATGTAAATCAGGACTACAAGCAGTTTATCGGGGCAGGAGATTATTTTTTTTGGATTGAAATTGCCAAACAGGGAAATGTGGCAATTGTTAACAATAGGTTGAGTTATTTCTATAGGCATGCAGGAACTGTTACATCAAAGAAGGATGCGGATGGAACAAATCAGAAAGATGAGAAAAAGATAATTGATTATATATCCTCAATTATTCATATTGGATATTTGAGGAAGCGATTGATTTTTGCTTATCATAGACAGAGGCATGATCATGGAGGATACCTGTCAAAAGAAATTTATAAAGAAATAGCATCTTTATGGCAATTTGACAAATACAATACTCGTTTTGACAGCTTTTTGTTGACTAATGCGAGACGATTGTGCAAATACTTCAATTACTATGTCTAAGGAGAGTGCAATTATACAAGAGGTTGTTATTTTTGAAAATGAATAATATGCCTATCATATCCATCCTTGTTCCTGTTTATAAAGTGGAGCCTTATATTGCAAATTGTATTCAATCGGTGATGAGGCAGACTTATCAAGGCCTTGTTGAGTGCATTTTGGTGGACGATTGTGGTTCGGACAACAGTATAGAAGTTGCTGAGAAGTTAATTGCAGATTATAAAGGATCAATCGAATTCAGCATAATTAAACACAATCATAATCGTGGTCTTGCAGCGGCACGTAATACGGCAGTGGCAGCCGCAGATGGAGATTTCCTGATCCATGTAGACTCGGATGATTGGATAGAACCTAACATGGTGGAAGATTTGGTTAGAACACAACAAATGACAGGGGCGGATATTGTTTCATGTAATGCTATTGTGCATTATCTGGATGGAGAGGTGCTGTTGGAAGAGCCAGACTATTCCTCCAAAGACGAAATGATGCGAAGTGTGATAAAAATGACTTTGGATCATGTAATATGGCGTAGATTAATTCGGACATCGTTGTATAAAGATAATAATGTGTTTGCAGTTGAGGGAGTCAATATCGGAGAGGATCATTATACCCTTCCACGGCTTCTTTATTTTGCAAAATCTTTTTCAAAGTGCGATGAAGCGTTGTATCACTATAATTGTACAAACGGAGATTCTTATATGCGGATGTCGTCGTCTTCTTTCGGACATATTAAGTATCGAAATAATAGGGATTCAATTAATATTTTGTTGGATTTCTTTGTTGAACATGACAAGGAATTTTTGGATGAACTTTATTCAATAAAAGCTCGATATGTTTATAATCAGTTTTTTCCTGTGTTAAAAGAGGGAAACGAAGAGGCATATTATGAGTTGACCAAGGATTGGAAATCCATTGACGATGCATATAAACAATCTATGGGACTCAACCGTAGGAGAATAATGTTGTTAAATGGAAAATATGCCTTTAATAGAACAAGGGTTATTTTAAAAATAGTTTTGAAGAAATTATTTGGAATCCGGAACTATGAATTGTAATAATTCTATAGAAAACATAAACAACAATCTAATCTAATGCAAAAACTCTTAACGATAGTAATTCCTACCTATAATATGCAAGACTATCTGGAACGATGTCTTGATTCCCTTATTGTAAAACCTGAGTTGATGGGACAACTTGAAGTGCTGGTTGTCAATGATGGCAGTAAGGATAATTCATCAGCAATCGCTCATGAGTACCAAGATAAATATCCTACTACTTTTCGTGTAATTGACAAGGAGAACGGCAATTACGGTTCTTGTGTGAACAGAGGCTTGGACGAAGCGCAAGGTAAGTACATCAAGATTTTGGATGCAGATGATTGGTTTGACACAGAAGAATTTGTGTTGTTTATGCAAAAGTTGGGTGGTATTAATGGTGTCGATATGGTGTTGACGGATTTTCAAAGGGTTTCAAACAAAGGAGAGGTCTTGGAGAATTGTAAGTTTGGATTGGAATATGATATCCCTTTTCCATTCCGGCAAATGAATAATATGGAGTATTTTGCACATCATTCCATTACATATCTTACACGGTTGTTGAGAGACATCAATTACCACCAAACCGAAGGCATTCCTTATACTGATAATGAATGGATGTATTTTCCTCAATTGTATGTAAACCAGGCTTTATATGTCAACAATAATGTTTATCGTTATTGTATTGGACGTGAAGGTCAGACTATGGATCCACAGGTAAAGTTGCGGAATGGTAAACATGTGATAACCTTGTTAATGAATATGATAAGATATGTTTCAGATATAACAAGTGATGTTAAAGTTGGGTTTTCTTATAAAAGATTGGAAAGCTTTATAATTCATTCGAGCAAAGGGTTGTATAAAGATTTTTTGGTAAATATGGATGAAAAAAGTTTTGATTCCAATATTCTTAAATTATATGATGGTTTTCTGTATAAAGAACGAAAAGACATTTATGATTTAGTCGGTAAGGACTTGAGGTTGAAAGTGGTGCCTGTTCATTATGTGAAGTATTGGAGGAAATACGGAAAACGTTTTCCTGTTGATAGGTTTAAGGTTGTTTATCGAAAATTAAGATATGGAAAATGAGTTGAAGATATCTTTTATCATTCCTGCATATAATGCTTCTGGTACGATAATTCGTTGCTTGGATAGTATCTATGGCTTACTTATCAATGAGTCGGATTTTGAAGTAGTCGTCATTGACGATTGCTCAACAGACAATACGGTTGAAATGGTTAAGGAATATGCTTTGCAACATCCTAATTTGGTTTTGCTTTGCCAGCCTGAGAACCATCGGCAAGGGGCGGCAAGAAACAGAGGTGTCGCTGTTGCCAAAGGGAAATACATTGTTTTTGTTGACAGCGATGATGAGTCTTCAAAAGGGGTGGTTGATGCAGTTCGGCTGGCGGAAGAGATTTGTCTGGATATGGTTGCTATGCGGTATTCTAAGTTTGGCAATGATGGCGATGATAGGAAAGATGCAAGTTTGCTTTATGGCAAAAATGATTTATTCAATGGAATTGAAATGCAAACAAGATTTCCTTTTTGGAATACAGGCCCTTGTGCTTATGTTTATCGAAAATCATTTGTGGACAAGATTAACTATAGTTTTGCCGAGGATGTGCTTTATGAGGATTCCGATTTCGTCAATGTGCATCTCTTTTATGCAACGCGAATGATGTATTGTGATGAATGTGGATATGTTGTTCACTACAATTCTACTTCAACCACACATACTTTGTCATCCAAGCATCTCTGTGATTATGCCCTGTTGGGAACCCGAATGTTGAAGTTCTATGAAAGTATAGAAGATAAGGCTTCGATTTATGCAGATGGAATTCTTGAAGGGGGGAGTTATAATATTATGAAAGCGTTCAACAAGTTGTTTCGCTTGAAGTCTTCTAATGAGGTTCGTGCATTTTATGACAGATTTGATTCCCATTGTGACAGAAAGTTGCTGCTTGGATACCGCAAACCTTCCTATTGCTGGACTCGATGGACTCGATTTTGTCTAAAACATCGTGAAATGGCTGTTATGGTAATGACTGTTATTATTCCGTTTGCAAAAATACGAGAAAAAATTAAATGAAATCATTCGACTACCTCATCATCGGTTCCGGCCTGTTCGGTGCTGCTTTCGCACATTTTGCAAAGCAAGCAGGCAAGAAATGCCTTGTCATAGACAAGCGGCCCCAGTTGGGCGGCAATGTGTATTGCGAAAATGTCGAGGGTATCAATGTTCATAAATATGGTGCTCATGTTTTCCATACTTCCAACAAGGTGGTTTGGAATTTTGTCAATAGCATTGTGCCTTTCAATAGGTATACAAATTGTCCGGTGGCAAACTATAAAGACAAGCTCTTTAACCTGCCTTTCAATATGAACACCTTTTACCAGATGTGGGGCGTCACTACACCTGAAGCGGCCAAAGCCAAAATTGAGGAACAACGAGCCGAAGCAATTGCTGCTTTGCAAGGACAAGAACCATCAAATTTGGAGGAACAGGCATTGAGTCTTGTTGGGCGCGATATTTATGAGGCTCTTGTTAAAGGCTATACGGAAAAGCAGTGGGGGAGGTGCTGTTCTGAACTACCTGCATTTATCATCCGCAGATTACCGCTTCGTTTTGTGTTCGACAACAATTATTTCAACGACAGTTATCAGGGCATTCCTGTTGGCGGTTACAACAAACTGATAGACGGTTTGTTGGATGGCGTTGAAACCCGAGTCAATTGTGATTTCTTCGCCCATCGTTCCGAATTGACGGAATTGGCAGAAAAGGTGGTTTTTACTGGCCAAATCGACGAGTACTATGATTTCTGCTTTGGTCATTTGGACTTTCGCACGGTGTCGTTTGAACAGGAAATCAAGGATACGCCGAATTGGCAGGGCAACGCAGTTGTGAATTATACAGATAGAGAAATCCCCTATACTCGCATCATCGAGCATAAGCATTTCGAGATGTTCGGTCAGGCGGTGTACGATTGCTCCAAGACCGTGGTTTCGAGAGAGTATAGCACGGAATGGAAGCCTGGGATGGAGCCGTATTATCCGGTTAATGACACCAAAAACAATGAATTGTATCAAAAGTACAAGGCTTTGGCCGACCAAGAGGAGAAGATTATCTTTGGTGGCCGTTTGGCGGAGTACAAGTATTACGATATGGCACCTGTCATCGAGCAGGTGATGAAAATGAGAAATAATATTTGATATGTCAACAGCAATAGAATTCAACAACATTAGCAAATTATACCGCTTGGGACTTGTTTCGAGTGGCACTTTGAGCAACGACCTGAAACGATGGTGGACGATGAATATCCTCCATAAGGAAGATCCATTTATGAAAGTGGGTTCAGTCAACGACCGCTCCAAGGCAGCCGATAGCGAGTATGTCTGGGCTTTGAAGGACATCGACTTCAAGGTGGAGCAAGGCGACGTGGTCGGCATTATCGGAAAGAATGGTGCCGGGAAGAGCACATTGTTGAAACTGCTTTCGCGCGTGACAGGACCTACTACGGGAACTATTAAAGCCAAAGGACGCATAGCGAGTTTGCTTGAAGTAGGGACGGGCTTCCATAGCGAGTTAACAGGCCGAGAAAACATATATATGAATGGAACCATCCTTGGCATGACCAAACATGAAATTGATAGAAAGATTGATGAGATAGTCGATTTCTCAGGCTGTGAACGCTATATTGATACTCCTGTGAAGCGTTATAGTTCTGGTATGACAGTTCGTCTTGGCTTTGCTGTGGCAGCGCATTTAGACCCCGAAATTCTTGTGGTGGATGAGGTGTTGGCCGTTGGAGATGCCGAATTTCAGAGAAAGGCTATAGGCAAGATGCAGGATGTGGCGAAGGGAGAGGGTAGGACTGTGTTGTTTGTGAGCCATAATATGGCGAGTATCAGACAATTGTGTGTTCATGGTGTGATATTGGAAAATGGTTATGTGAAAGCCATTGGAGAGGTGAACGAAATTGTTGACCAGTATCTTGAACAAGAGACTTTACGAGGTGAAGAAAACCATGAATGGACGTTAGAGACAGGTCCTAAGAAGGGTTCTATTACGATATTGAAATCTGCCATCGAATACAAGGGAAATAGTTTAGATTCGATGATGCCTTTTGATTTGGTGTATGAGTTTTACAATCATGAGGATGGTTTGACATTGGCGGTGAATCCGCACGTGTATAATTCTCAAAGCGTTTGTCTTTTCAATATAGAAACAGAAATGGAAAGACTTTCCAAGGGATACCATAGGGCTGTGTTTCATGTGCCGGGGGGATTGTTCTGTGCTGGAAATTATAGGGTTGATAATATGTTTGTGAATAGAAATACTTGTTACTATTTGGACAAAAATGCTCACCGTTTTGAAGTTCTGAATGGACGTGATGATTTCTTTGGGCATTATCTTGGCGTGTATTATCCAACAATGGTTACCAAGGAGTATATTCATGGTGAGTTGGCAAAGAAATGAGAACACCTGATTTGATACATCTCCCCCAATTTCTCGACGATAGAGGCAATCTCTCTTTTGTCGAAAACGAAGCTCAGATTCCTTTTACAATCCGAAGAGTGCATTGGATTTACGATGTGCCAGGAGGCGAAAAACGGGGAGGATTGGCGTACAAGGAAACGGAAGAGTTCATCATTGCTCTTTCAGGTAGTTTTGATGTAGTGGTGGATAATTGTGTTGAGTGTCAAAGATTTTTCTTGAATCGTTCCTATATGGGTGTATATATACCAAAAGGATTGTGGCGTTCCATT
>JAEEGL011126664.1_pt1 | contig 30615 bp, 22 predicted proteins | sample 9134231 | NCBI WGS metagenome assembly JAEEGL01 (sample SAMN16246548, study PRJNA631951) | gut metagenome | biome: gut microbiome; feature: rumen; material: fiber-attached | host: Bos | place: Iran: Karaj | collected 2018-10 | reverse complement strand
TGGATTATTAGTTACTGTGCCAGGAAACTGACTTGCAGTGGAGCGATGCGACGATAGCCATCTTCATTCATGTGCAGCTTATCTTTCTGATAGAACAGTTCGTAATTATGTTCATCAACGTCTTGCATACTAAACTGGTCTAACACAGGAACTCCATGATATGCACAGCACGCTTTTTGGGCATCCACATACTGGACAAAGGTTTGTCCGGTAAGGTTAGGAGCCGTTGAGAAAGGGTTGTGACCAGCATCTTGACCGAAAAAGCGGAGGGAGGTGAAAAAATAAATCTTGGCTTGCGGGTTCTTTTCACGCAACCGCTTGATGCAGTAATTGATACCGCCACATTGGGTATTGAGTTTACCCTCATCGTAGTTGTCCAAGGCTGTATAATCCAGCGGGTTGCCACTAGGACGACTATTGACGTAGTCATTGGTGGATGCCCAGAGTATGTAAATATCATATACTCCTGCCTCATCAACCTGTTTCTGGAGCGAGCAACCCTGTTCTATAGAAAAGCCAGCACCACCAACGCCGTATGTAACTACCTCTGTTCCTAATTGGTTGGCCCATTGCTGCTTGGCAGCATCAGACTCTTTATTGACTGATAGTGATCCGCCAAATACGGCAATACGTTTTCCATAGTTGGCAAAACCCTTATAAGGACTTTCTTTGGCAGCTTCAGCATCAGGAAACAGGTGATGTTTCTCGGGTTCTGGACGAAGGGAAGCTAAATAAGCCTGAATCTGTTCTGGAGTAGGTGGAGTTCTCTGCTCTTGTGCTTGTAGCACCGATGACAATAGCAAAAAAGCAGGGAGAAGAAGTAATAATTTTCTCATTTTAATAATGTATTAGTATTTCTATTGCAAAAATACGGAAAAAAGTATGCAGAACAAAAAATGTAGCTTTATTTATTCAAAAAGGGTGAAGTTATAAGAGTTGTTTTTGATTTTGGAAAAAACTTATAAGCATTTATAAGGGTAAATGCTATGCCTCAAAATACTGTAATAAACGATGATATATAGGATGCTGGTGCAAGAGTTGTGGCACTCCTATAAGGAACAACTGCTTGCGGGCACGCGTGAGCGCCACATTGAGCTTGCGGTCGATAAGGTGACCATTGTCTTCGGTGAGGTTGCTGAGTTGCTCTAACTGCCAAGGGCGGTTAACGCAGAAACTATAGATAATGACATCGCGCTCGCTTCCCTGATAGCGCTCAACAGTATCAATGGTGATGTCGTTCAGCGCAGGGATGGAGAACTTGGCCAACTCGCTTCTGATCAAGGCTATCTGACTGCGATAGGGAGTGATAATACCTAAGGTATGTTGCGCATCGAAGTCATCTGTCTGTTGGTAGATAGTTGCCGCTATCTCTGCAGCAATCAGCGCCTCGCTGTGGTTCACCTTATGGGAGTACTGCGGGGGCTCTAACTCCGAAGGGATGAACCGTGTCCGCTGTATCATCGTTTCTGTCTGATGGGGCAAGCCAACGGGTTGTAGTTTGCCCTCATAGAATGCATCGTTGGCAAACTTAGCCACATCGGGGTGCATGCGGCCTTGCTTGATCAACATGTCACAAAATTGAGAATTGAAACTTTCTGGAGCAGCGAGGGCAGAGACAAGCTCGCTTGATCTATGCCGAGTCGCGACAGAATTGTTACGAAGTAAAATTGAGAATTGAGAATTCTGTGACCTGTAGAGTCGCTCGAAGAGGGAGTCTTTGAGGTTGGTGAGACCCATAGCACGCAGCAGAGGACTCTTGACTTCAGAAACGGATGATGGTTGCAGCACCACTGCCGGCAATTGTTTGTGGTCGCCTATGAGGATGAACTTATCGATGGCATCCCTACCCTCACCATCTTTCAAGCAGAGCAAACCCAACAGCTGGGGCTCGAGTATCTGGGTTGCCTCATCAATCAGAGCAACATCAAAATGCTTGATATTGAACAAGGAGGTGCGGGCAGAAAGCGTAGAGACAGTGCCGACAAAGATACTGCAACGCTCCAACAGCTGCACCACCTCACGACGATTGGTACAGGCAGTGACCTGCTGCTCAAGCAGGTACGAACGATAGGGCTCTGCACAAGCTGCAGACGTGCCAATGCGGAGATAATCAACACTCAACTTACCCAGCATCTTGCAAATCTCATCCACTGCCCTATTGGTATAGCTTAACAATAGTATTTGTTTGCCGCGCTGATGAAAGGCATCTACCATGCTGCGCAGCGCCATAGAGGTCTTGCCTGTGCCAGGAGGACCTACCAGCAAGAAATAGTCTTTAGCAGCTAACGCCTTCTGGGTAATGCGTTGAAAATCATCCTTCGCTTGCCGGATGGCTTTATCATAGCGGGCATCATGCATAGGCTGGCGTTGTCCCAACAGCAAGTCACGCCGCTTTTGTGAAGCTTGCAAGAAAAATCCCAGACCTTGATACATAGAGCGGAAGGTGGTATCCATGAAATCGTGCTCAAAGGCATAGAGAGTATCAGCCGGCAACACCTTATGATTCCGTTGGGGTTGGCGAAGGGTTATCTTCCAATTTCCATCCGGACAGATTTCTTCAATCGAGCCTTTGAACAGCAGTCGGTTGGTGACATTGGCATCAAAGGTATCACGTCGGTAGAGGACAACAGCATCTCCCTCCCGGAAGTTTGGTTTCGCACGATTCTTAAATTCAACTTCATCTTTTTGGGTTCCTAAAATCAAGTAGGGGTTAAGAATGTCATCGGCATGATTCTCAAGGAGGTGGAGATCTATCACTATTTCGCCTGCATCAATCTTCTCATCAATGGTGTCAAGCCACTGGGCAGCCTGCCCTTTCCGGCCTTCATAATCGGAAGCACCAGCTGTTTTAGCTGTATATAGTTCACGAGTAATGAAATTGTAAAGCGTATAGAAGTAGCTGCGTTCCAATGCGGTAAGTCGTTGCAGGCTATGTTGGAAGGCGGCAATTTGCGGCTCTTGGAATTGTATCCACAACTTGCTGCTTAGCCGTTGCTCGTTGAGAGTTGATGGGTTGACTTGAGCAAGTACGTCAGCTGTATAGTCTTCATCATCATGCGCTTGTACTTGGTAATCCATCGCCACAATACGGTTGCGCAAGTTGATGATGCGGTGTACCATCGTCCACGAAGGACTGGCAGGATAAAGCATGGGGTAACGAGTGTAAAGCAGGTATGCCTTAACGTGCCGATGGTCGATGCCCATCGTATATTCCAACATGGCCTGGTAAAGCAGCATCTGCACCAGGTTGTTCTCACGAGGCAACACATGTCCGGGCATGGTAAACTCATCGGCCTTTCCTGATTTCATCTCAATGAATGCATGCATGTCTCGCTGCATATAGTCGAGACGTCCCTGTATGCCCAAGGCCTCGCAGATGTATGAGGGTTCCAGCACCGCATCTGATTTATCCAACTGATAGCCAGGCTCACGGAAGGTAACAGAAACGGTTTGCCGGATATTGTGAAAATGCTTCTGGCAATCTTGTGCCAGTTCGCGCTCCTTGACGGCATCTTTCAAGGCAATGCAGGCAGAGATGCTGACAGGATGTTGGCGGAATGCCTTCATCATACTTTCCTTATAATCGGGGGCATCATTGTTAATCCATTCGTCGAGGAAAGTGTTGGCAATGTTACCCAAGATAAGCGGAACAGTATTCTCTGATGGGGTGAGTTTGGAAAAGATGTAATTGGCAGGATGGGCGCCATAGTTCTTATAGCACTCTGCCAACGAACTCGCATCCATCAGATAATCGGGTTCCAATACAATAAATCGAGGTAGGAGGGCACCTGTTTCATCAATGCTTACATCCAGGAGGTTAAGCTGTGCTTGTGGCCACAGCAACTGTACGGTGTCATTAAATTCAGCATTGACATCAACGACAGCATGACGGACCCTCAACGGTTCTTTGGCCATTGGTTCGCCTGACTGCACATAGAGGTATTGGTCGTCTTTGTGCAGGAATGTGACCCTAATGCGTTTCATTGGTTGAAACGACCATAGTCGTAACGGATACCACTGATATCAATAGAAGATTGTGCAGCGGCTTTGGCTGCTTCTTCGGCTGCCGCCTTAGCAGCTTCTTCGGCAGCTTTGGCTGTTTCCTCTGCTATGCGTGCAGCTTCCTGAGCCGCTTTTACTGCTTGCTCGGCAGCCTTGCGTGCGTTCTCAGCCGCCATTCGGGCCTGCTCGACAATGCTATTGGCAGATGATGGGATATCTGGGGTAGCTGGTATGGCATCTGACAACGCCTCAACAGATGACTGAATGGCTTCAGCAGCCTCATCGGCAGCGACCTGACGTTGGCTCTCAGCATAGTAATTGCTAAGGTCTGGCATCGCCTCAGGATCATCGTAGTAAGGCGTTTGCAAAGCCTCTGGTTGATTGACCACCTCCTCCATATAGGGATTCTCCAAAGAGGATTCTGCAACAGGGGTTTCTTCTGGAGTTGTTTCAGCAGGGACATTCTCTGTAGCAGGTTCGGCAGAAGTTTTCATCGTTGGAGTTTCAGCAGTAGCCTCATCTGAAGCAGTTTCAGCTGTAGCTTCACCCGAAGTATCTGAAGGTGTATTATTAGTTTCCTTCTTTTCTTGAGGCAATTCTTCGGCTTTCTGCTGTTCCGCATCAGTAGGTTGTTCCTCTGCTTTCTGCTCTTCAGACGAAGGTTCGTCATCATCTACCTCTGGGCCTTCCTCCCAATAGATTTGATCGTCAATGATAACCATGCGAGGTTCACGCTTTTTCTTCTTCACCACCGTCGCCTCTTTAGCTTCTGCCAAAGCATCCTTGATAGACGGGTCGGTATTAGCAGTCAGTTCCTTGACAGTATCATCGGCAGCCTCTGCCGTTTCTGCGGCCACTCCAGCTACACCAGCAGCTGCCGCTTTGTCAATGCGCTCTTGCAAAGCCTTATTCTTCGCCTCTATCTTCGCCTGTTCTGCTGCCTCACGTTGAATACGGAATGTTTCATTGATGTCCCTTTCTTCAGGCTTTATTTGTTTTGCCTCAGCAGCAGGTGAATCGGGATCACCACCACCATCTGGTTTTTTCTCCAAAGCAGGTATCGGATCATCTTTTTTCCCGCCGTTGTTTTTAGAACTTGACGAAGAAGTTTCCTCTTCGTCATCTTCATCTTTACTCTCCTTGATCATAAAGATACTCAGTTCGTAGAGAGCGTAAAGCGGTAACGCCACAGCAGTCAGTGTAAATGGGTCACCTGTAGGTGTGATGATGGCAGCTGCAATGACAATAATCACTGCAGCATGACGACGATACTCGCGCAAAGTACTACGTGTCAATAAGCCAAAAAGCGAAAGTAACCATGTTACCAAAGGCAACTCAAAAGCAATACCCATCGCTAACACCAACATCATGAAGTTATCAATGTATGAGTTAAGCGAGATAAGAGTATCGATATTATCACTCAAATCGTAAGTAGAGAGAAAACGCAACGCCAGTGGATAGACCATAAAATAGCCGACAGCCATGCCCACATAGAACATGATGTTGCCTAAGAGCAGTGCCTTGCGTACGCCTGCTGCCTCATTAGGATAGAGAGCTGGACGGATGAACAGCCAAATTTCCCAGAAGATATAGGGAACCAAAATAACAATAGATAGCACGAATGATGTGGTGAGATGCACAAAGAAAGGTGCAGCTAAGTTGATGTTCTGCAGTTTGATGTCAAACCGCTGGGTAAAGAAGTCACCCGTCAAGTTGAACATCTCACCTATCTTTCGTAAAAAACCGTAGAAGACAAAATTGTCGTGGCACGGCCCCATGATAACAGGGTCGAAAATGTATGGCATAGCGATGAAGAAACCTATCGCTAACACAAACCACAATCCCACAATACGGACCAATGCCCAACGCAACACATCAAGGTGTTCCCAAAATGTCAATTCTCTGTCTTCCATGATTTAATGGATAATGGATAACAAAAATCTGATAATTACTATTATCAATTTTCAGTTTCCCATTTTCAATTAATTAATCTTTCTTTGTCTCTTTGTCTTCTAGTTCCTTTGTGGCGTCGTTGATTTCGTTCTTTGCTTCATTAACACCGTCCTTAAAACTCTTAACGCCCTTACCAAGACCCTTCATCAGTTCTGGAATTTTCTTGCCACCAAACAACAACAGGATGATCAACGCGATAATGATCCACTCTGAGCCCGAAGGCATAAACATTAACAGTAAATTTTCCATAATTTTATAGTTTTTAAGTTGTTAATAATAATCTTAATCTTGGAAATATATTCGTTTCACACGATTACTTAGGCTGGTAAGTACCTCGTATGGGATGGTATCCAACGCATCGCTTAGTACGGTTACAGGCAAATTGTCGCCAAATATTTCCACCTTATCACCTTCCTTGCAATCAATGTCAGTAACGTCAATCATACACACATCCATACAGATATTACCCACATATGGAGCCTTCTTGCCATTAACCAGACAATAGCAGTTACCATTACCCAAGTGACGGTTCAAACCATCGGCATAGCCGATAGGTATGGCAGCAATGCGTGATGGTCTGGTGAGATGTCCCTTACGACTATAGCCCACCGTTTCATCAGCTGGTACATCATGCGTCTGCAAGATAGTGGTCTTAAGGGTACACACATTATGCATCACAGCATTGGTAATCGGGTTGATGCCATATAAACCCAACCCCAAACGCACCATGTCCAATTGGATACTGGGGAAACGTTCAATGCCTGCCGAGTTGCAGATATGTCGCAATATCTTATGTGAGAAGGCAGCCTGCAAATCATTGGATGCTTTGAGGAATGTATTCATCTGTCGGCAAGTAAATGCATCAAACTCATCTGAGTCACTACCCACAAAGTGGGAAAAGACCGATCGGACAATCAAGGCATTCTGACTTTTCAGTCGTTTAATCAATGCTGGCATATCGGATGGATCAAAACCCAGTCGATGCATGCCTGTATCTAATTTGATATGAATCGGAAAGTTGGTAATACCTTCTTTCTCGGCAGCATCAATCAACGCCTCTAACCAATGGAAGCTATATACTTCAGGTTCCAGTTTGTAGTCGAACATGGTCTTAAAAGCTGTCATCTCTGGATTCATAATGAGAATGTTGGCATGAATGCCAGCCTTACGCAGTTCAACTCCCTCATCAGCAACAGCTACAGCTAAATAATCCACACGATGCTCTTGTAAGGTACGCGCCACTTCGACGGAACCGGCCCCGTAAGCCGACGCCTTGACCATACATACCATCTTGGTAGTTGGCTTTAGCAAACTGCGGTAATAGTTAAAGTTTTCTACTAAAGCACTCAGGTTTACTTCTAAAATCGTTTCATGTACTTTCTTCTCTAAAACCTCCGTCAATTCTTCGAAACCAAATTTTCGAGCGCCCTTAATAAGAATAATCTCATGATCCAGCTTCAGCTTACGCTCGTTGATAGCTTCCAGCAAATCGCTGGTAGAAGTGAAGAATGCACGCTCGATAGAAAACTCGTCGGCACAGGAAGCTATTTCCTCTCCTACTCCTATGATGCGCTGTATTCCTTTGCTGCTAAGCAATTGTGCCACCTGACGGTAGAGGGTGAGAGCCTTTTTGCCAGTCTCCAAGATGTCACTCAATATCAAAGTGCGCTTCAGCTGTTTGTCCTGCGAACGACGGTACTGGAAATCCAATGCCAATTCCAAAGAGGTAAGGTCAGAATTGTAGCTATCATTAATAAGCAGGCAGTTGTTCTTGCCCTCCTTCACCTCCAATCGCATGGCTACAGGTTCCAAATGAGCCATACGTTCAGCTATCTTCTCGGGTGGAATCATCAAGTAGCAGCAAACACCTAAGCAGTGCAGGCAGTTTTCTATCGAGGCATCATCGATGAAAGGTAATGTAAACTGATTCACCATATCAAGGTAGCGATAGGTAATCTGGGTACTATTCTCGCCTTTTTCAACTTTACTAACATATAACAGGCGGTCAGCATCCTTACGACTCCATGCTAACGAACGTGTGGCAAGCAACGAATTGTTCACACAATTATTGATAAAATCATCATCACCATTATAAATTACAACGTCACTGTCCCTGAAAAGTGTCAACTTCTCCATACACTTCACTTGACGCGAGAAGAAATTCTCCTGATGTGCCCCACCAATATTGGTAAGTACTCCAATGGTAGGCTGGATGATGTCGTGTAAAGCCTCCATCTCACCTGGTTGGGAGATGCCTGCTTCAAAGATGGCGAGTTCGCTGTCTTCATGCAATTGCCATACAGAAAGAGGTACGCCAATCTGTGAATTATAGCTGCGCGGAGAACGTACTACTACCCTATCTGGACTCAGCAACTGATGTAGCCATTCTTTCACGATGGTCTTGCCGTTGCTACCTGTAACACCTATTACTGGTATATTGAATTTCTTCCTAATACTTTGCGCCAACTTCTGCAAGGCGGTGAGTGTATCAGGCACCAGCAAGATATTGACATCCTTTAAATTAAGGGCTTCTACCTCACCATAGTCAGAGCGAGCAACTACAAAGTTACGTACGCCACGCTGGTATAATTCGTTGATATAATGTGCGCCACTATTGCGCTTAGTTGTCAAGGCAAAGAACAAGGTTGCCTCAGGGAAACTAAGGGAGCGACTGTCTGTCAATAGCCAATCGATAGTAGCAGGGACATCACCTACCCTGTATGCACCCATCTCTATAGCAATCTGTTCAATTTGGTAAGACATAATTCTTTTTCTTTATCGAAGTCAAAGTAAGGATATTTTTCTGAAAGTGTTTCTATTTTTAACACTATTTGATGTAAAAAACGCACATATTCTTCTGATTCGGGATGCAATGGGCGATGTTCCATCATTTTTTTAATTTCTTTAACACTTTGCATCGTCTTAATTGCATCAGCAGTAAAACTTGTTTCTAAGAAACGTTGCCACACATATTCTACAGCCTTGTTAGAAAGGTGCACCAAATCGTCAGCATAGAAACGATAATCGCGTAACTCATCTATCAGCAGTTCGTATGTTGGAAAATAAAGTACCTTGTCAGGGTAAAGTCGTTTCAGTTCATCTATCGCCAGTAAAAGCGTAGACTTGCTAAGCTGGTTCTCATGCAAGCCATCTCGAATATGACGGATAGGACTGACAGTAAACAATACTCGACAATTGGGGTTCACAACCCAGATGGCTGATAAGAGCGATTGGTATTCATCAACAATTTCGTTTACCTTTAACCGTCTTCTATTAAAAAGTCTGTCAGGCAACTTATGACAATTCGCCACCACCTTTTCTGTCTCTTTCCATTCATAGACATAAGCAGAACCAAAAGTGATGAATAAACAAGAAATATGTTTCAATACATCATGACAACCACCGAGCGAACGTTGGATGTTTTCCATCAATCCCTCTTTTGTGAGAGCTGAGAAATCTCCATGGAATGAAAAACTGTGCCAACATCCCTCGTGAAAGATGAAATCTTCCCCCATAGGGAATTTATTATCGAGTAACATGCACAGGGAAGAAGCGATGCTCTTGGGATTGTATAACACCCCAAAAGGATTGAGTCGGCATCGCAACTTGGCCTCTTGCAAGCGTGTTCCTATCTCGGTAGCGAAACAAGAGCCCATGAGCAGCAGGGCATCATTATAATCCAACTGAGGAGAAATATTATTTATTTCTACACTTGTAAAGAGGTTCATATTGATATTTTTTCTTTATCTTCGTGCAAAGATAACGTTTATTTATGTATTTTTGCATCCAAAGTGGTAAAATATGAATGAAGAACAATCAATATATAATCTGCTTGAACAAATTAATGACCCTGAAGACCTACGTAGAATTCCTGTGAAACAACTTCCCCAAGTTTGCAAGGAACTAAGGAACGATATCATCAGAGAGGTTTCTCGCAACCCAGGGCATTTTGGTTCTAGCTTGGGCACAGTAGAACTGACCGTAGCTTTACACTATGTTTTCCAAACGCCCAAAGACTTGATTGTTTGGGATGTGGGTCATCAAGCTTATGGACACAAGATACTGACTGGCAGGCGTGAAGCTTTCGCCACTAATCGCCAGTTCAAGGGCATTCGTCCTTTCCCTTCTCCAGAAGAAAGCATTTACGACACCTTCGCTTGCGGACATGCGTCGAATTCCATTTCTGCTGCTTTGGGCATGGCTGTAGCTGCTCAACTCAAAGGGGAACAAGACAAACATGTGGTGGCAGTGATTGGCGATGGTAGCATGAGTGGTGGATTGGCTTTTGAAGGACTTAACAATGCCTCTTCCATGCCTAATGACTTGCTGATTATTCTCAACGACAATGACATGTCAATCGATAACAGCGTTGGTGGCATGAAGCATTATTTACTGAACCTAACTACTACCACTAGCTATAATCAGCTGCGTTACAAAGCATCAATAGCCATGGAGAAGTTGGGCTTGCTCAACGAGAAACGTAAGAAGATGCTTATCCGCTTGGGCAATAGTCTCAAATCAATCGCCGCTAACCAACAAAACATATTTGAGGGGCTAAACATTCGTTACTTTGGGCCTATTGATGGACACAATGTAGAGGAAATTATCCGTGTACTGAACAACATCAAGGATATGAAAGGCCCCAAATTGTTGCACCTACACACAAAAAAAGGAAAAGGGTTTAAACCAGCAGAGGAAGATCCTGCTTTTTGGCATGCCACCAGTAAGTTTAACCCAGAAACGGGCGAGCGTATTCCAGAAAACACTGACAACTTACCACCTAAATACCAGGATGTTTTTGGTGAGACTTTGGTGGAGCTTGCCAAGCAGAACGAAAAGATTGTGGGCATCACGCCAGCTATGCTGCAAGGCACTAGTCTGAACAAATTGAAGGAAGAGTTCCCTGATCGCACCTTTGATGTAGGTATCGCTGAAGGACATGCAGTAACGTTCAGCGGAGGTTTGGCGAAGGAGGGCATGCAACCATTTTGTGCAATTTATTCGTCTTTCCTACAACGTGCTTTTGACCACATTGTTCACGATGTGGCTTTTCTAAAATTACCAGTGGTATTCTGTATTGACAGAGCAGGCATCGTTGGTGAAGATGGTCCTACGCATCACGGGATGCTTGATATGGCGGCATTGCGTTCTGTCCCTAACCTAACCATTGCTTCACCAATGAATGAGGTGGAACTACGTCACTTAATGTACACGGCCCAATTACCTAACAAGGGGCCGTTCGTCATCCGTTATCCTAGAGGACGTGGCATGACTACCGACTGGCGACAGCCGATGAAAGAGTTACCTGTTGGTAAAGGCAGGAAATTGAAAGATGGCGAAGACATAGCAATCATTACCATCGGTCCTATTGGTAATATAGCGGCAGAAGCTATTGCTAAGGCTGAAAAAGATAAAGGATTGAGTATTGCTCACTATGATTTGCGATTCCTCAAGCCAATAGATTCAGAGATGTTGAATGAGATAGGTAAAAAATTCCATCGCATCGTTACCATAGAAGATGGCACACGAAAAGGAGGCATGGGAAGTGCTGTCCTGGAATTCATGGCCGACCAAGGCTTTTCTCCTTTGATTAAGCGTATCGGCTTACCTGATTCTTTCATCGAGCATGGTGCTCCAGAGGAACTTTATCATCTATGTGAAATGGATGAGGAGGGCATTTATAAAACATTGATTAGTATATGAAAATCGTTATTGCAGGAGCAGGAGCAGTGGGCACTCATTTAGCCAAACTGCTATCGCGTGAGAAACAGGACATCTATTTAATGGATGAGAGCGAAGAGAAGCTCAGTGCTCTGAGCAACAATTTCGACCTCATGACAGTTGTTGCCTCCCCTATATCTATTAAGGCTTTGAAAGATGCTGGAGTTTCTGATGCCGACTTGTTCATCGCTGTTACTCCTGACGAGAGCACCAACTCAATGGCCTGTATGTTGGCACGTAGTTTAGGAGCAAAAAAAACGGTGGCTCGCATCGATAAGTATGAGTACATAGAACCCAAGAACCAAGAATTCTTCAAACGAATGGGCATCGGCTCTTTGATTTATCCGGAGCATTTGGCTGCCAAAGAAATCGTATCTTCTATCCGTATGAGTTGGGTACGCCAATGGTGGGAGTTCAGTAATGGCGCATTGATTCTTGTGGGTGCCAAGATGCGTGAAAAGGCTGAAATCCTGAATATCCCTCTGAAGGACTTGGGTGCAACTGATTTGCCTTATCATGTCGTAGCCATTAAACGTGGTAATGAAACTATCATACCTGGTGGTAACGATGAAATCAAACTCTATGACATCGTCTATTTCACCACCACTAGGAAATATGTTCCTTATGTACGTAAGATAGCTGGCAAAGAGGACTATCCCGATGTACGGAGCGTAATGATCATGGGGGGCAGTCGCATCGCCATACGAACGGCTATGTATGCCCCTGATTACATGCAGGTGAAGATTATTGAACAGAATGCCGACCGTTGTCGTTTCCTTACGACCGTATTGAGTGACAAGACAATGATTATTAACGGAGATGGTCGTGACTTAGATCTGCTGCAGCAAGAAGGATTGCATAACACAGATGCATTCGTGGCACTAACGGGAAATAGTGAAACCAATATATTGGCTTGTCTTGCTGCCAAACGCGTGGGAGTGGAAAAGACTGTGGCAGAGGTTGAGAACATTGACTATATCAGTATGGCTGAAAGTCTTGACATCGGCACCGTCATCAATAAAAAGTTGATTGCCGCATCACACATCTATCAGATGATGCTAGATGCCGACGTAAGCAACGTGAAATGTCTGACTTTCGCTGATGCAGATGTGGCCGAGTTTACCGTAAAAGAAGGCGCACGTGCCACTAAACATATGGTAAAAGAATTGGGACTACCTCGTGGTGCTACTATTGGTGGTATGGTACGTAATGGGGAAGGTATCCTGGTAAGAGGTAATACACGTATTGAAACAGGTGACCATATAATGGTGTTCTGCCTAAAACAGACAATTCAGAAAATCGAGAAGTTTTTTAACTGATGATTAACTACAAAGCCATCATAAAGGTCATTGGCAACTTGTTGCTACTAGAGACAGTCATGCTGCTGCTATCAACAGGCATATCAGCTTATTACCATGACAATGCCCTGATGAGTCTGCTTATGACAGCTGGTCTTACAGGCATTACTGGCTCACTTATGTCTTTCTTATGCCGTAAGAGCCCCAAAGTCTTTACCCGTCGTGACGGCTACATCATGGTAACTGTTTCTTGGTTGCTCTTTGCTCTATTCGGCATGTTGCCTTTCTACATCCAAGGACATATTCCATCGGTTACCAATGCTTTTTTCGAAGCTATGTCTGGCATCACCAGTACGGGAGCAACTATCCTTGACGACATTGACAGCATGCCCCATGGACTTCTTTTCTGGCGCAGCATCACGCAATGGTTTGGTGGTTTGGGCATCATCATCTTCACCATTGCTTTGTTGCCTTTCTTAGGAGTTAGTGGTCTTCAGATGTTCGCAGCAGAGGTGAGTGGTCCTACTCACAACAAAGTAACACCTCGCATCGGTATCACTGCTCGTTGGATCTGGAGCATTTATATTGGTATCACAGCCCTGCTCTTTGTCTTATTAATGCTAGGAGGTATGGGGGGCTTCGATAGCATTTGTCATGCCCTTACTGCCACAGGAACAGGTGGCTTCTCAACTCATCAGGAAAGCATTGCCTACTATCATTCTTCTTATATTGAATACGTGATTATTGTTTTCATGTTCATTTCAGGTATCAACTATAGTCTGTTGATTCTCTTTGTTAGCGGCAAATTCAAGAGAGCACTGAAAGATAGTGAATTAAAATGGTACTTGATGACAGTCATCGTTGTTACGTTTACCTTTACAGCTACATTGTGGGCAAGTCAGGACATGGAGGGTGAGGATGCATTTAGAGACGCTCTCTTTCAAGTGGTATCACTCCAAACATCCACAGGCTTCAGTACCTGCGACTATATGCTCTGGCCTTCTGCCTTGTGGGGTATGTTATTGCTCATCATGTTGGTTGGCGCCTGTGCTGGCAGCACTTCAGGTGGCTTGAAATGTATTCGTATCTCAGTGTTGTGGAAGGTTCTGATGAACGAATTCAAGCATATCCTCCATCCCAATGCTGTGCTCCCTGTGAGAATAGACAAGCAAGTGGCCCACCCTTCATTGCTCAGCACTGTTATGGCATTCTGTTTCATATATCTACTCATCATATTCGGCAGTAGCATCTTCCTCTCTTCAACCGGAATTGATTTTATGGAAAGTGTTGGCTGTTCTGTATCAGCACTTAGCAATATCGGACCAGCTCTTGGCAGCTACGGTCCTTCTAGCACATGGAACAGCATGCCCGATGCTGGCAAATGGCTCATGAGTTTTCTAATGCTACTTGGCCGCCTAGAAATCTTTACCGTTATCCTGCTCTTTACCCCCAATTTCTGGAAACGCAATTGATTATTATTGCATAAGAATTGTGTGTATTTTCTACATTATCATTACCAACTTATTAAAATAAGTATTATCTTTGTGAGGTAATATTCTTATTTTAAGGCAATGAAAAATACAATTATTTTGGCAGGTTTCATGGCGATGGCTTTGTATGCCTGCAATTCACAAGAGGGAACAAAGACTGCATTGACACAGTCGGGGTTAGACCCACAAAAGTTTGAAACAAATGTTGACGGGCAACAGACACATCTTTACACGCTCACCAACAAGAATAATATGGAAGTGTGCATCACCAATTTTGGTGGACGTATTGTGTCAGTTGTTCTTCCCGACAAAGATGGTGTACTAAGAGATGTAGTACTGTCTTTTGACAATATCGACGACTTTCAGAACAACGCTAGCGACTTCGGTGCCAGCATTGGACGCTACGCCAACCGTATAGCAGGTGCTAAATTCGAGTTGGACGGAACAACCTACGAGTTGCTTGCCAATGATGGCGACAACTGTTTGCATGGAGGTCCGAAAGGATGGCAATACAAAGTGTTTGAAGGCAAACAAATCAGCGATACTCAGGTACAACTTACACTAGACTCTCCCGATGGTGACATGAATTTCCCTGGCAAGGTAAAAGTACAGGTTACTTTTACCTTGACGGATGACAATGCTATCGACATCAAGTATAGCGCTACTACCGACAAAGCGACTGTAATTAACATGACCAATCATTCTTATTTCAACCTAAGTGGCGACCCAACAAAAGACAATTCAGACCATGTGTTGTATGTAAACGCAGTCAACTACACACCTGTTAATGCAAAACTGATTCCATTGGGTAATATTGAAAGCGTGAAGGGTACACCTATGGACTTCACTACCCCTAAGCCTATTGGCCAGGATATTAACCAAATCGACTTTGAGCAAATCAAACTCGGTAACGGATTCGACCATAACTGGATATTGAATACCAACGGCGATATCACACAGCTAGCTGCCAAAGCTACTTGTCCTGCCACTGGCATCAGCGTGGAAGTTTATACCAACGAGCCTGGCATACAGGTATATACTGGCAATTTCTTGAATGGAAGTGTGAAAGGCAAGCATGGTATCGTATATAATCGTCGAACGGCGGTTTGTCTTGAAACGCAACATTTCCCAGACTCACCTAACCAGCCTCAGTTCCCAAGTGTAACTCTGGAACCCGGACAGACTTATAATAGTGAATGTATTTATAAATTTTCAGTTGAATAATTAATCTTTTTTATGGAACTACTCGACTGGATCGTTATTGCAGCCTTTTGCTGCGTTTTAGCTGGTATCATTGTTTGGGTACTGAAAAGCAAACAGAATAACTCTGCCGATTATTTTTTAGGCGGACGAAATGCTACCTGGATTGCTATCGGTGCCTCTATCTTTGCTTCTAACATTGGTTCTGAGCACCTAATTGGTTTGGCTGGTACAGGTGCCTCCAGTGGCATGGCAATGGCACATTGGGAAATCCAGGGTTGGATGATTTTAATTTTAGGTTGGGTGTTTGTACCTTTCTACAATCGCAGTATGGTATATACCATGCCTGAATTCTTGGAAAAGCGCTATAATTCGCAATCACGTACCATATTATCAATCATCTCCCTTGTCAGCTACGTATTGACAAAAGTGGCTGTCACAGTGTATGCTGGCGGTCTAGTTTTCCAACAAGTATTTGGCATCGACAAACTTTGGGGCATCGACTTTTTCTGGATTGCAGCTATCGGCTTGGTATTAGTAACAGCTATTTATACCGTACTGGGAGGTATGAAATCTGTACTTTACACCTCTATTCTTCAAACACCTATTTTGCTGTTGGGTTCCCTTATCATCCTGGTATTGGGTCTGAAAGCCTTAGGTGGATGGGATGAGTTGATGAGCATTAGTAGTGCTGTAACCATCAACGAATATGGTGACCGAATGACAGACCTCATGCGAAGCAACGATGATCCTGATTATCCTTGGCTTGGAGCGTTAATCACCTCTGCTACCATAGGCTTTTGGTATTGGTGTACCGACCAGTTCATTGTCCAGCGTGTGCTCTCTGGCAAGAACGAAAAAGAAGCTCGTCGAGGTACCATCTTCGGTGCCTACCTGAAAATGTTACCAGTATTTATCTTCTTAATCCCTGGTATGATAGCTTACGCAATTAATGTCAAATTAGGCGGCAGCTTCCTACCCGTAGATACTAACGGACAAGTTTTGAGTGACGCAGCCTTCCCTACCCTAGTTGCCAAATTATTGCCTGCTGGCGTGAAAGGTCTCGTGGTTTGTGGTATTCTGGCAGCTTTGATGAGTTCGCTGGCATCACTGTTCAACTCATCTGCCATGTTGTTCACCATTGACTTCTATAAACGCCTACGCCCTAAAACAACTGAAAAGGCTTTGGTACGTATCGGACAAATTGCTACAGTAGTCATCGTATTATTGGGTATCCTTTGGATTCCTATCATGCGAAGCATAGGCAATGTACTCTACAACTACCTGCAAGATGTGCAATCAGTACTAGCTCCTGGCATTGCTGCCGCTTTCCTCTTGGGTATCACATGGAAACGCGCCTCTGCCAAAGGTGGCATGTGGGGGCTTATCAGTGGCATCATCATCGGTCTGACCCGTTTGGGAGCCAAGGTGTATTATACCAACGTACCTGATGCTGCTCAGACTTGGTTCAAGAGTGTATTCTATGATTTCAATTGGCTCTTCTTCAGTGGCTGCATGCTAATATTCTGTCTACTGGTAGTCATTGTAGTGAGTATGTGTACCGAAAAACCTGACGAGAAGAAGATTCAAGGACTGGTATTCGGAACCGCTACCCCTGAGCAGAAAGCGGCTTCAAGGGCAAGCTGGAATTATTGGGATGTTATCCACACCGTTATCATCCTCTCACTGACAGTTGCTTTCTATATTTATTTCTGGTAATTAATACCTCTTGCTTATGGAACAACAATATTACAACGAATACTCCAAATTCCTATTAGTGACTGATTGTGTGGTTTTCTGTTTCAAGGATAACCAACTTCAGGTGCTGTTGGTCAAAAAGGACAGTGAACCCTCTAAAGGTGAATGGTGCCTACCCACAGAATTCGTCAACGAGAATGAGAGCGTTGACAACACCGTTCGGCGTGCATTGGCTGCCAAAACAGGATTGGAAGATATTTTCATCGAGCAAGTAAAATGTTTCGGTGATTTGAATCGTGACCCCTATGCTCGTGTCATCTCTATCATGTACTATGCCCTCATCAACATCCAACTTTATGACGAGAAGCTGAACAAGCGTAACGATGCCAAATGGTTTCCTGTAAAAGAACTACCTGTCATGATGTACGATCAGAATGAGATGGTTGAAGCTGCTATTAAGCGCATGAGATATAGGACGATGGAGAAGCCTGTAGGTCTGCGTATGCTTCCTCCTTTGTTCACCATCTCTCAACTACACAAGTTGGTAGAGGCCATTGAGGATAAACTACGCGACAAGCGCAACTTCCGTAAAGTGGTGGAAGAGGCTTATTATATAGAGAAGACTGATAAAATAGACAAATCCAGTTCTAAAAGAGGAGCGGCTCTTTATCGATTTAATCAGCGGCTTTATGACCATTACTTGAAACATAAACTGTAATATGCTCGAAGAATTAAAGCAGCAAGTATTTAAGACTAATCTCGACTTGGTGAAGCATGGTTTGGTATTGTTCACTTGGGGCAATGTCTCTGCCATTGACAGAAACAACAACTTGGTAGTTATCAAGCCAAGCGGTGTGAGTTATGAAACCATGACACCGGATGATATGGTAGTGGTAGATCTTGATGGTCGTGTAGTAGAAGGCAACTTACGCCCTTCATCTGACACGCCCACTCACTTGGTACTTTATAAAGCGTTCCCTTCCATTGGTGGAGTAGTACACACCCATTCTACCTATGCTACAGCGTGGGCACAATCAGGAAAAGACATTCCCAATATTGGCACCACACATGCCGACTATTTCCATGACGCCATCCCTTGCACGGCTGATATGACACGTGAGGAGGTGGGAGGCGATTATGAATTTGAAACAGGTAATGTCATTGTCAAAAGATTCGAAGGCATTAATCCTGAACATACTCCAGGAGTGCTGGTGAAGAATCACGGACCTTTTACCTGGGGTAAAAATGCAGATCAGGCCGTATATCATGCTGTAGTACTAGAAGAGGTGGCAAAAATGGCGGCTATCGCCTTTTCTATCAATCCCAACCTTACCATGAGCGAGTATCTAGTGGAAAAGCATTTCATGCGCAAGCATGGACCTAATGCATATTACGGACAAACAAAAAATAAATGATTATTAATTTAAAATTTAATACCATGATAAAAGCATTTGAGAATTTCGAGATTTGGTGGGTAACTGGTGCACAGTTGCTCTACGGAGGTGAGACGGTGAAGATTGTTGACAAACACTCTCAGGAGATGGTTGACGGACTGAATGAAAAAGGTATTATTCCCATCAAGATTATATATAAAGGTACTGCCAACAGCGAGAAAGAAGTGACCGCTATAATGATGGCTGCCAACAATGACAAGAAATGTGTGGGCATCATTACTTGGATGCACACTTTTTCTCCTGCTAAAATGTGGATACATGGCTTGCAGCAACTCAAGAAGCCACTACTTCATTTCCATACACAATACAATGCCGAGATTCCATGGGATACCATGGACATGGATTTCATGAACCTGAACCAGAGCGCTCATGGTGACCGTGAATTTGGACATATTTGTGCTCGTATGCGTAAACCTCGTAAGGTAGTTAGCGGCTATTGGAAAGATGAACGTCCTCAACAGCAAATTGCAATTTGGGCACGTGTGGCAGCTGCTTGGGCAGATGCCCACGATATGCGTATTTTACGCTTTGGCGACCAGATGAACAATGTGGCAGTGACAGATGGTGACAAGGTAGAAGCAGAAGTGCGTTTAGGTTACCATGTAGATTACTATCCTGTCAGTGCACTAATCGACTATTATGTGAAGGTGACCGATGCAGAGGCCGATGAATTGGTAGAAGAATACAAGAAGCTCTATACCATCAAGATTGACGAAAGTGGCGAAGAAATATACTGGAAAAAAGTACACAACGCTGCTAAGCAGGAGATTGCCATTCGTCGCGTGTTACAAGACGAGGGCGCTAAAGGCTTTACCACCAACTTCGACGACTTGGGTGAAGTAGATATCAATGATCCCAACTTCCTCGGTTTCGACCAGATACCAGGCTTGGCATCACAGCGTTTGATGGCCGATGGTTTTGGTTTTGGCGCTGAAGGCGACTGGAAATCGGCAGCTCTCTATCGCACTGTATGGTTCATGACACAGGGTCTGCCCAATGGCTGTTCATTCCTGGAGGACTACACCCTGAATTTCGATGGTGAGAAATCCAGCATCCTGCAATCACACATGTTGGAAATCTGTCCTCTAATTGCTGCAGATAAGCCTCGGCTGGAAGTTCACTTCCTAGGCATTGGTATCCGTAAAGGATTTACCGCCAGATTAGTATTTGATTCTAAGATTGGCAAAGGTATCACAGCTACTATCGTAGATATGGGTAACCGATTCCGTCTGGTCGTTAACGATGTGGAGTGTATCAAACCAAAACCACTTCCTAAGTTACCAGTTGCCAATGCATTATGGATTCCCATGCCAAACTTTGAGATTGGTACTGCTGCTTGGATTATGGCTGGCGGTACACACCATAGCTGCTTCTCTTACGACATTACAGCTGAATATTGGATTGACTATGCCGAGATAGCAGAGATAGAAATGTTACGCATTGACAAGGATACTACTTATGGCAATTTCCGTCACCAGTTGCAGTACAACGATATTTATTATATGTTGAATAAGGCGTTGAAATAAATCTATGAACGCAAAACAAGTTATCGAAGCAGGCAAGGCCATTCTTGGCATTGAATTAGGTTCCACTCGCATCAAGGCGGTACTCATTGACACAGACAATAAACCCATCGTTCAAGGGAGTCATACATGGGAGAACCAACTTGTAAACGGATTATGGACCTATAGTGACGAAGCCATCTGGAAAGGATTGCAAGATTGTTATGCCGACTTGCGCCATGAAGTGGCAGCACAATATGGAATAGAGATTGAAAGCCTTGCTGCCATAGGTATCAGTGCCATGATGCATGGCTACCTGCCATTCGGAGTGCAGGGCAATATGCTGGTGCCTTTCCGTACATGGCGTAACACCAATACGGGTGAGGCAGCTAAAGCACTCTCTGAGCACTTTGTCTATAACATTCCTCTTCGTTGGAGCATCTCTCACCTCTATCAGGCCATACTCAATGGCGAGGAACATGTAAAAGACATAAGCTATCTCACCACTTTGGCTGGCTATATCCATTGGCAGTTAACAGACAAGAAGGTGCTCGGCATTGGTGATGCCTCTGGTATGATTCCTGTTGATCCTGAAGCCAAACAATATCGCCAAGACATGGTGGAGAAATTCGACCAACTGATAGCACCTAAACAATTAGGATGGAAGTTGCTCGACATCCTGCCCGAAGTAGTAGTTGCTGGCGAAGATGCTGGCTATCTTACTGAAACAGGAGCCCTGCGTCTCGACCCTTCAGGTCACCTGAAGAAAGGCATACCATTCTGTCCACCAGAAGGTGATGCTGGTACAGGAATGGCAGCTACCAATGCGGTGAAGCAACGTACAGGCAATGTTTCGGCTGGTACGTCATCCTTCTCCATGATTGTACTTGAGAAAGAGCTCTCCAAACCCTACGAGGCCATTGATATAGTTACTACTCCTGATGGCAGTCTAGTGGGAATGGTGCATTGCAACAACTGCACCTCAGAAATCAATGCTTGGGCTGGGTTATTCAAAGAATACCAGGAAATGCTCGGTATACCAGTAGACATGGGAGTTATTTACGAGAAACTCTTCACCAAAGCATTGGAAGGCGATGCCGATTGTGGTGGACTCTTGGCTTATAACTATGTCTCAGGCGAACCAGTCACTGGCTTTGCCGAAGGGCGCCCTTTGTTCATGCGCACTGCCACCGACAAATTCAACTTGGCCAATTTCATGCGTGCCCAACTCTATGCCGCCATTGGAGTACTGAAGATTGGCAACGACATCCTCTTTCAAAAGGAGCACGTAAAAGTAGATCGCATCACAGGACATGGTGGCTATTTCAAGACCAAAGGCGTAGGACAACGTATGTTGGCAGCAGCATTAAGTTCCCCTATTTCCGTCATGGAAACTGCAGGCGAAGGGGGAGCTTGGGGTATCGCACTGTTGGCATCCTATTTGGTAAACAAAGCACAAGGACAATCATTATCCGATTTTCTTGACCAACAGGTGTTTGCCAACAATAAAGGAACAGAGATAGCACCTACTGAAGCTGATATTATAGGTTTTAATAAGTATATTGATCAATACAAGCAGGCTTTGCCTGTTGAAGTAGCTGCTGTGAAATTCAAAAAGTAAGATTATGAAAAGAACATTCACATTATTAATTATGGTAGCCGTATTGGCTATGGTTAAAGCACAGACAACGGCCGTGTTACATGCCGACCAAGCTGGCTCAGTCATCCCTAAAGAAATCTACGGACAATTTGCCGAACACTTAGGCTCCTGCATCTATGGTGGTCTATGGGTAGGCGAAGACTCTCACATCCCAAATACCAACGGTTATCGCACCGATGTGCTGAATGCTTTGAAAGCCCTCAAAGTACCAGTATTGCGTTGGCCTGGTGGTTGCTTTGCCGACGAATACCACTGGATGGATGGCATCGGTCCTAAGGAGAACCGTCCAAAAATGGTGAACAATAACTGGGGTGGTACCATCGAAGACAACAGTTTTGGTACCAACGAATTTCTCAACCTCTGCGAGTTGTTAGGCGCTGAGCCCTATATCAGCGGTAATGTAGGCAGTGGCTCGGTAGAAGAAATGGCAAAGTGGGTGGAATACATCACCTCAGAAGGTGATTCCCCCATGGCTCGTCTGCGTCGTCAAAATGGACGCGACCATGCTTGGAGAGTGAAGTATTGGGGCGTGGGCAACGAGAGTTGGGGATGCGGTGGCAGCATGCGTCCTGAGTATTATGCCGACGTCTATCGCCGTTATGCCACTTATTGCCGTAACTACGATGGCAATCGCTTGTTTAAGGTAGCCAGTGGTGCAAGTGACTACGATTACAACTGGACCAAGGTGCTGATGGAGAATGTGGGCAACCGTATGAATGGCCTCTCACTCCACTATTATACTGTTATGAACTGGAACCATAAGGGCTCTGCCACACAGTTCAATGAAGAAGATTACTACAAGACCTTGGGCAAGTGTCGTGGTATTGAGGAGGTCATCAAACGCCATATCGCCATCATGGACTTTTATGACCCCAATAAGAATGTGGCTTTGATGCTTGACGAATGGGGCACTTGGTGGGATGTTGAGCCAGGCACCAACCCTGGTCATCTGTTCCAACAGAACTCTCTTCGCGACGCTATCGTGGCATCCCTCACTTTCGACATTTTCCATAAATATACCGACCGTCTGAAGATGGCGAATATCGCTCAGGTTGTCAATGTGTTGCAATCTATGATATTGACCAACGATAAGCAGATGACGCTCACTCCTACTTATCATGTATTCCGCATGTATAATGTACATCAGGATGCTACCTTCTTGCCTATGGATATCCAGACATCAACCAAGGAAGTGGAAGGTGGCTATGGCACCCTTCCTATGCTCAGTGGCACAGCTTCACGTGACAAGCAAGGCATAATACATATTTCTTTGTCGAATGTTGATTTGCAAAATGCCCAAGAAGTGACCATCAACCTGCAAGGTATGAATGCCAAGAAGGTAACTGGCGAGATTTTAACCTCTGCCAATATCAACGACCATAACACATTCGATAAGCCCGACTTGGTAAAGCCAGTAGTTTTCAATGGCGCCACCATCAGTGGTAACGTACTAAAAGTAAAGCTTCCTGCAAAATCTATCGTAACGCTAGAGTTGCAGTAAGTTAAAGAATAAGCATACTTATATTGGCATTTCACGTGTCATTTCCGTAACTTTGGCTATGCCCAAGTTAATCGGTTTCGGCTTAAAAAATATGCGAGCATATTTTGTTCTGCACTCTACTTTTAGTAACTTTGCAAAAAAAATAAAATATCTGATATGAATGACAAGAAAGTAATGAATCTGGCAGCTGATAACATCCGTATCCTGGCTGCATCAATGGTAGAGAAAGCAAAATCAGGCCACCCAGGCGGTGCCATGGGCGGTGCAGACTTTATCAACGTGCTCTTCTCTGAGTTTCTCATTGACGATCCAGACGATGGCGCTTGGATGTCTCGTGATCGCTTCTATCTTGACCCAGGTCACATGTCACCTATGCTATACGCTCAACTCATGCTGAAGGGGCGTTTCACCATGGAGGAACTGAAAGAGTTCCGTCAGTGGGGCAGTCCTACCCACGGCCATCCCGAGCGCAACCTGCAACGCGGCATTGAAAACACCTCTGGCCCATTAGGTCAGGGTCACACCTATGCCGTAGGTGCAGCTATCGCAGCCAAGTTCTTGCAGGCTCGCTTTGGCGAGGTGATGAACCACACCATCTATGCATACATTTCAGATGGTGGCATACAAGAGGAAATTTCACAAGGTGCAGGCCGTGTGGCTGGAACTTTGGGTTTGGATAACCTCATTATGTTCTATGATGCCAACGATGTTCAACTTTCTACCGAGACAGAAGATGTGACCACCGAAGATACTGCCAAGAAATACGAAGCATGGGGGTGGAAAGTCATTACCATCGATGGTAATGACGTAGATGCTATCCGTCAGGCTTTGAAAGAGGCGCAAGCAGAAGACAAACGTCCTACCCTTATTATTGGTCACACCATTATGGGTAAAGGTGCCCGTAGAGCTGACAACTCTAGCTATGAGGCCTGCTGTGCTACTCATGGTGCGCCATTGGGAGGCGATGCTTATATCAATACCATCAAGAACTTAGGTGGTGACCCTGCCGATCCATTTAAGGTAGCTCTTGAGGTAGCTGAACTGTATGCAAAGCGAGATGCCGAACTCCGTCAGATTGTTGCCGAGAAACGTGCAAAGCATGCTGCTTGGGCAAAGGAGAACCCTGAGTTAGCAAAGAAACTTGATTTCTACTTCTCAGGCAAGGCTCCGAAGATTGACTGGATGAAGGTGCAGCAGAAGAAAGATGTGGCTACCCGCAATGCTTCATCTACCGTACTAGGCATGTTGGCTGAACAGGTAGGCAATATGGTAGTATCATCTGCCGACCTAAGCAATTCCGACAAGACCGATGGTTTCCTAAAGAAGACCCACGCTTTCAAGAAAGGTGATTTCAGTGGTGCTTTCTTCCAGGCTGGCGTGGCAGAGCTCACTATGGCTTGCATCATGATGGGTATGTGGATGCACGGAGGTGTAATACCTGCTTGTGCTACTTTCTTCGTATTCTCTGACTATATGAAGCCAGCCATCCGTATGGCAGCTTTGATGCAGATACCTATCAAGTTCATCTGGTCGCACGATGCCTTCCGCGTAGGCGAAGACGGTCCTACCCACCAACCCGTAGAGCAAGAGGCACAACTACGACTGATGGAACGTCTCCAGAACCACAGTGGCAAGAATTCTATGTTAGTGCTCCGTCCTGCTGATGCTGACGAAACTACCGTAGCTTGGCGTATGGCGATGGAGAACACCGATAGTCCTACAGGTTTGATATTCTCTCGCCAGAACGTTGAAAGTTTGCCAGCTAACAACGACTATGAAGAAGCTATGAAGGGCGCTTACATCGTAGCTGGTTCCGACAACAATCCCGATGTGGTGTTAGTGGCTTCGGGCTCTGAAGTCTCTACCCTCTTGGCGGCAGCTAAGTTGTTGCGCATCGACGGCATCCGTGTACGTGTAGTATCTGCTCCATCAGAAGGCCGATTCCATGACCAGCCAATAGCTTACCAAGAGTCCATTATCCCAAGTCATCTGAAGAAGTTTGGACTCACGGCAGGTCTGCCTATCACCATAGCCGGACTATTAGGTAACAATGCCAAGATATGGGGTATGGAGAGTTTCGGATTCTCGGCTCCTTACAAAGTGCTCGATGAGAAACTGGGCTTCACTGCTGATAATGTATACAGACAAGTTAAAGAAATGATACTATGAAAAAAATCGGTTTATGTTCCGACCATGCCGGCTTCGACATGAAGGAACATGTAAAAGAATGGTTAAAGAGCAGAGGTATGGACTTTGTGGATTACGGAACCTATACCAGCGAGAGTTGCGACTATCCCGACTATGCTCATAAATTAGGTCAGGCCATCCAGAATGGCGAGGTTGATGAGGGCATTGCCGTGTGCGGTACAGGCAATGGTATCAGCATGACGCTCAACAAATATCCTAAAGTACGTGCAGGTCTGTGTTGGAACCGTGAGGTAGCTCGCTTGGTACGCCAGCACAACAATGCCAATGTCCTGGCTCTTCCAGGCAGATTTGTGTCACTTTACGATGCCGAACGTATTCTTGCCGAATACTTTGACAAGGAGTTCGAAGGTGGCAGACATCAGCGCAGAATCGACAAGATTCCAATTCCAGGAACAGTATAAATGAATAAACCCCGCCATGGCGGGGTTTATTTTATCTTGCTACAGCTTCTATCTTATCCATATTGCCAAGTTCCATCAACGTCAGAGCCATCCACCTTACAGCATCGTGCGACAGGTCGAAATCGATGTAATCCATTGTATCGCCAGGCACATGATAAGGGATACTTACCGTTGAGCCAAAGGCAAACGGAGCTGCTGTAGGTACTCCTTTCACAAAGAAGTTGGCTTCATCAGTACGTGGACGAGTTACAATTTCATCCCTGCCCACTGCCTCTCTGAACGGACGGTTCACACTACGTTCCATCGTTGATTTGAATATGTCGAACAACGAACTATGTTTTTGGGCAATCCTTATGCCCATACCATAGCCAGCTGCAAGGCAGTCGATGTTAATCAACAGTTTGTGATTCTCCTGTTTCATGATAGGGTGATTAGCCATATAGTCACTGCCAATCAACCCTGTTTCTTCTCCACCAAACAAGGTAAACACAATTGTTCTGCGAGGCTTGTAGCCAGAGGTAGCCACTGCCTTGGCAGCTCCCATGATAATAATACTGCCCGATGCATTATCCTGCGCACCTGGACAAAGGTAAGGCTGCAGACCGATATGATCCAGATGAGCGCCAATCGTTACATATTCAGGTGCCAGCGTAGGGTCTGTGCCACGCATAATACCCACCACATTGCAGCCCTTTCCTTCCGGATGCCACTCGGTAATGGCCTTGATGTCGGCCTTCTTATTGATAGCAAACGAATTAGGCTTCATGGTCTTAATCATCTCAGTCTTTACCTTTGCATAATCTTTGCCTGTTCCTGAGAAGATATCTCTTGCCACACTGTCGCTCACATTGCAATACACAAAGTTCTTGTTATAACCAGGATTAGGGTTACCCGCTGTTGAGATATACAGCATACCTGCCGCTCCATGCTTCGTGGCATTGGTCATCTTGAAGCTATGGTACTGATATGGCATCCAAGCCTTCTGCTGAGTCGGATCTTGTCCTTGATAAGGCACATCGCGCTCGCACACCACGATCTTGCCTTTCACATCCACACCTTTGTAGGAATCGTAGCCCAATTCAGGAGCAGTAATGCCAAAACCCACATACACCAAGTCAAGTTGTTGCAGAAAACCTGTATCTGAGGTGCCACCTACCATATAATGGTCTGGATAGTCATATTGTTTTGCAATCCACTGGTCGCCTTGCGGCAGATACAAGGTGAAATAACCACCCTCCTGTGGCATCACATAGGGATGGTCAAAACTCTGGAAGTAAGTACCATTGTCGCCACCAGGTTCCAGTCCCCACATCTTGAACAAGTCAGCAGCATACTGCGCGGCTCTCTGGAAACCTATATCACCTGTCAACCTGCCCCTGCATTCCTCAGAAGTGAGGAAAGCCATCCATTCTTGCAGATCTTTGGTTGAGGTAGCATACATCGCTTTCTGTTGTGGTGTAGGCACTACCTGCTGGCCTGGTTGACTAAATACAAACACATGCGCCATAAGAGACAACATGATACTCATAACTACATTCTTACTCATAGAAATACACCTTATTTATTATATTCACGCCAAAAATAAGCATTTTTTTATTCATATTGTGAGTATGCTATTACTTTTTTTTATACATTTGTGGTGGTATTTATTCCAAAGTATATGTTTAATTAAAACTAATAAAACCATGAAGAAATTATTTTTGTTAAGTATTTTTGCATTGGCTTGCAGTGCTGTTTTCGCTCAGCAACCTCAGCAGAGACCTCAGCAGAGACCACAACAGCCTCAGCAGGATGTTCGTAACGACAAGATTGGTGTAGGGATGACCCCTACTATGTCAGAGTATTGGGCACCCAAACCTCCAGTAGTAACTCCAGGCAACCAGGCAACTGCAGGTGCTCCATCAGATGCTATCGTTCTGTTTGACGGTACTGAGAAGTCAATGACTGACAATTGGGTAACTGTTAATATGCGTACCCAGGAAGCTGCTCCAGCTAAGTGGATTGTTAAGGATGGTGCTATGACTGTCAACAAAGATGTTCGCAATGGTGGCGGTAACATCCAAACCAAAGAGAATTTCGGTAGCTTCCAGCTGCACATCGAATGGTGCATTCCTGAGATGGGTCCTGAATTCACCAGCCAGATTCGTGGTAACAGCGGTGTATATCTGCAGAACATGTATGAGGTACAGGTGCTCGACTGCTACAATAATGACACCTATGTAAATGGTATGACTGGTTCTATCTACAAGCAGACTCCTCCATTGGCAAATGCAATGCGCAAGCCAGGTGAGTGGAACGTATTCGACATCATCTACGAGGCTCCTGTATTCAACGAAAACGGAACTTATAAAGTACGTCCTTATGTAACTGTTATTCAGAATGGTGTCCTGCTGCAGAATCATACCGAGATTCTAGGTACCACCGAGTATATCGGCTTCCCACAGGTGAAGGCTCATGGCGATGGCCCTATCTTGCTGCAGAACCACGGTGACCCAAGCCCAAGCATCAGCTTCCGCAACATCTGGATCCGCAAGTTGTAATATCAGAATTGGTCTAAATTACCCTTTTGATATCCTAAATAGGAAACAAAGACAAAAAAGTAGTTCTTTTTTGTCTTTGTTTCATTTATAATACCTATCTTCGCAGCAAATAAATGCATTAATAATTAAAGAATAAAGAACATGAAGAAATTTGCTTTTATGATGGTTTGCCTGATGGCAATGCTGTTTGTATCTAACAACACTTATGCACAGGACAAGAAGAATCCGTTTATCGGCGAATGGTTAGCTACATCAAGCACTCCTATTGGTGAGACTGAGATGACGATTGTTTTCGAGGAGAAAGATGGCAAGATTACTGGCTATATGACTTCCGAGGCAATGGGCGACGAGAAGATTCAATGCGAGGATATCAACACTGAAAAGGATGACGAGATTGCTTTCACCTTCTATGCAGCCATGGCAGGCATGAGCATTGACATGTATCTCACCCTCGATGGTGATGATGCAGCCAAAGGTGCCATGATGGGTCAGTTCCCTGTTGAAGCAAAACGTAAATAAACTAACATTAGGCCCAAACCTAATTAAGAAGGGCACACTCTCCTGAGTGTGTCTTTCTTTTATCCAATCCATGAAAGACTATCCCGACAAGATGACACCCGATGAGGTACGCAAGTTCCAAGCCGATGTACTGAACATTGTGGAGCAGATACCTCGTGGTAAGGTCACCACCTACGGCACCATCGCCGCCTGGGCAGGCTGGCCCAGTCACTCACGTATGGTGGGACGCACCTTACGCTATACCCCCGGAGCCGAACGTCTGCCTTGTCATCGTGTGGTGAACAAAGAAGGCCGCACTGCTCCTGGCTGGCTACAACATCGCTCTCTTCTATTATCCGAAGGCGTCACCTTTAAGTCCAACGGCCATGTTGATATGCAACGCTACTTCTGGGAGCCAGAAATATAATTAATCCTTTTTTCATTGCAAATTTGCAGGAAGCAAGCTATCATGTTTAACAATAAAATGTTAAACAGCGTTAATTCTATGCAAGGTTTCAAGATTCTGCAATTTAAGTGGTAGAAGGAATAATTAAAACTCTTAGTATTATGAAAGCAAAACCATTACTGATTGGCTTTACGGCTGCACTCTGCATTAGTGCCTGCACATCGAATGACAATAGGAAAGTGATTGATGTGGTACAAGAGCCTGAAATCGAGGAGCTTGTTGATAATTATAGGCATGAGGCACTGCCTATAACATTGACACGCTCACAGGAGGACATCAATACGCGACTGCAAGATTTTGGCGTACAAGTTTTCAAACAGATGTATGCTGCCAAACGGGCAGGAGATAATGTGCTGTTCTCACCATTTAGTTTAGACGTGGCATTGGGTATGTTTGCCAATGCAATGGACGGCAATACTTTGACACAGCTACTCAAGACCATGAATCTTGAGGGTTTTACAGTTGATGACCTAAACGACTATTATCAGATTATGCTCAAGGGTATCAAGGAAGCCGACGATCAAGTGGTGTTCAGCAGTGCCAACTCATTCTGGCATCATCTCTGGTTTAGCCCAATCGAGAGCTATGCTAATAAATTGAAGAGCTATGATGCCAATGTATATGCCATTAATCCAGGGAATGCTGAAGAGGCAGCGAAAGCCATCAACGACTGGGTGTCGGATAAGACCAAGGGGAAGATACCTACTATTATCACAAAGGAACAGATGAGAGAATTTATCTGGGCTTTGATAAATGCTATCTATTATAAAGGGGGATGGAAGTATGAGTTTGCAGAAGGCATGACTATCAACTATCCATTTACTACAGAAAGTGGAGAGACTAAACAGATAGATACGATGAGAATGACTAATAGCTTCCCATACCAGTCATACGATGGATACGGTGTGGCACGACTGCCTTACAACGATGGAGCCTTTGACTTTTTCGTGGTGTTACCTGATAAGAATGTTGATATCAACAAAGTGATAGACAAATTCCAATTTGAAGACCTGCTCGTCTCAG
>JAEEGL010991653.1_pt1 | contig 30615 bp, 27 predicted proteins | sample 9134231 | NCBI WGS metagenome assembly JAEEGL01 (sample SAMN16246548, study PRJNA631951) | gut metagenome | biome: gut microbiome; feature: rumen; material: fiber-attached | host: Bos | place: Iran: Karaj | collected 2018-10 | reverse complement strand
AATCTAATTTTACCATGTGGTATATATGGAAGATGGGAAGAAAATGATTAAGTTAAATGTATTATATGAAGATAATCATATTATTGTAGTAGAAAAACCTTGTAATATACTTAGTCAAGGTGATGCAACTGGTGATATTGATTTACTTAGTATGGTTAAAAGTTATATAAAGAAAAAATATAATAAACCAGGTAATGTCTATATTGGTCTTGTTCATAGATTAGATAGACCTGTTGGTGGAATTATGGTATTTGCAAGAAGTAGTAAAGCGGCATCAAGATTAAATAAAGAGTTTTTAGAACATAATGTTATAAAAAAGTATTTAGCTATTGTTCATGGAAAAGTAGAAGAGAGTGGTACTTTTAAAGATAAATTATTAAAATTAGATAATGGTAATACCATAGTTAGTGATTCTGGAAAAGAAGCAGAACTTGATTATAAACTAATTGAATATAATAAAGAACATGATTTAAGTTTAGTTGATATTAAACTAGGTACTGGTCGTCATCACCAAATACGAGTACAATTTGCCAGTAGAGGACACGCTCTTGTTGGAGATCAAAGATATGGTAAGTTAGATAATAAGCAAATATGTTTATATAGCTATTATTTAGAGTTTGTTCATCCGGTTAAAAAAGAGCCTATTTCCTTTACTTTAAAACCTAGTGGAGAATACTGGAATTTGTTTATAGACAGTATTGACAATGTCTAAAAATGTATAAAAAATAAAATGTTTGCATTTGCAAACTTTTTTTGTTATCATTAATATAGATTATAGAATAAAGGGAGTCGATAACGATGAGTTTTGATTTTGGTTGGTTTACAAGTCCTCCTGGTTTATTATTAACTGGTGGCGTTCTATTACTAGTGATAGCTTTAATAATGCTACTAGTATCATCTAAGAAAGGTAAAAAAGCTAAGAATCCTATTGAGGAAGCTAATACTACTGTAACAGAAGCTGCACCAGCAGCACCTGCGGTAGCTGATCCTAGCGCAATAACTCCAGTAGCTGCTGATCCTAATGTAGCAGTAACTCCTGTTGCTGATCCAAATATGGCAACACCAGTAGTAGATCCAAATGCTGGTATGGCAATGCCTGCAGATGGTGGAGTTCCAGTTGTTGATCCTACTGTAGTAGCGACAGCAGCAGCTAGTGTAGATACTTCTCCAGTAACAGTTGGACCAGAAGTTACAGCTGTTCCCGAAGCAGCACCTGTAGTAGATCCAGCTGCAGCACCAGTGGTAGAAGCTGCACCTGCAATGCCTGAGGTAGCACCAATGCCAGCAGCACCAGAAGTAGCTCCAGCAACTCCAGAAGTTGCAGCAGCACCTGAAGTAGCACCTGCTCCAACAGGAGAACCAACAATATATGGTGGAGCAAGTCCAGTAGTTGGAGATGTCAATGTAGGTCAAGATACAAATCGTCAAATATATGGTGGAGCAGATCCACTTCAAAATACACAACAAATTCCAATTGTACAAGCAATTGCTGAACCAGCAGCTGCACCAGTAGCCGAGGCTACACCTGCAGTTCCAGTTGTTGATGCTGCACAACCAGCAGCTCCAGCAGTAGCAGTACCTGAGGTGGCACCAATGCCAGCAGCACCAGAAGCTGCACCACAGGCACCAGTACAACAATAATACAAACAGCGCAAATGCGTTGTTTTTTTATTGTATTTTTGTTAAAATTATATAGTAGGTATAATATGAAAAAGAAAAAGATGAAAAGAATAAAAACTTATCGATTAATAGTCTTAATCTTTATCGCTATGTTAATTGGATATGGCGTGCTTTTAGCATTCAATAATTCTAGTAGTATTATTGCAGATTCATCTAAAACCATTGTTTATACTAGTTATGAAGATACTGATAAAGAAGTACCTTCAGTTAACATAAAGAAATTATCAAATGAAATAAATAATGAAATTAATAGTTTTGTTAAAGATTATTTAAATAAAGAATTTAATAATATATCATATCAGTATCAAATTAATGGAAATGTTTTATCGTTACTTATTACTATAGAAGATTATGAAATAGAAGGATCAACTGATATTAAATTCTTATCTTATAATATTGATCTAAAGAAATTAAAAAGACTTAATGATGATGAATTACTAAGTATGTTTGATATGAATAAAGAAGATGTAATAAAAGTTATGGATGATAAATTTAAAACTTTTTATGAAGATGAAAAATATAGTAGTTTTATTGATAAAAATATGTCATATGATAAATATTTAGAATTAAGAGAAATCAGTAATTTTAATGATGTTTTATATTTCTATATTGATAATTCTAAGCTAAATATATATGTTGATTATAATCAATCTTCTCCTATGGGACCTAAGAATTATTTTGCTGATATTGGTTATAAGTTTGAGGTGAAGTAATATGGTATTGAGTTGTAGTAATAATTTGGGTAGTTGTTGTAACGACCCTGGAATGTTAGTTATTTTGAGTGTTTTAGGTAAGATTGTTCAAATTATTCAAATAGTAGTACCTATAATATTACTATTAATGATAAGTATTAGTCTTACACAAATGTTAATTAATCCAGATGATAAGAAAAAAATGAAAACTATTAAGAACCAATTTATCGCAGCAGTAGTAGTATTCTTTATACCGATGCTTGCTAATATAGTTATAGGTATATTACCTGATGCTGGTAATTATAGTGTTACAGCTTGTTTAAAAGAAAGTAAAAATGTTAAAGTAACTAATAGTTCTACTTATATTAATCCCAATAAGAAGAAACCTACTAATGTAGTTGGTAATAGTAATGATTTTGAAAAGGGCGATAAGAAAAAAACAGAAGAGGATTCTACAGCTGCAGCAGCTGGTGAACAAATAACTGCCGGAGAAGCTGTAGTTGGAGATAATGGTGTAAAAGTTAGAGATAATATTTATCATAAGAAGGCAGCTATTACCAGAAAAGTAAATCGTCAAGATGTAGTTAATTATGCTTTATCTTGGAAAGGTAGATTAAGCTATAGTCATGGAACTACTGCTACTTTAAAACCAGGTGGTACATGTGACTGTTCACAATTTGTTTATCAAGTGTTAAAACATTTTGATGCGATAGAAAGTAATGCACCTTCAGTATATTGTAGTATGTGGGGATCTGGAAGTGTTAAGGGGACCACTCTTTATTCTGATATAAATAAGATAGGTCCTGGAGACGTAGTATATAAATATTATAGTAAATATGCTCAACATGTTGAGATATATTTGGGTAATAATCGTTCTGTAGGCTGTAATGGTGGTAAAGGTGTAAATGAAGGAGGAAATGTTAGTAAGTATTTCGAAACATTTATACATCTTAATGCTTATGATTAATTAAAAGAGTTTTCATACTCTTTTTTTGTGTTATAATGAATATAGGTGATAAGGATGAAGAAAGTTTCTATTCTCTCGTTACACTTAGGCTACGGGGGTATTGAAAAGAGCATAGTTGCTCTTGCAAATTTATTATGTGAAAAATATAAGGTTGAAATAGCTTGTACTTATAAGTTATATGAGAAAAGTGTTTTTCCCTTGGATAAAAAAATTAAAATTAAATATTTAACACAAGATATTAAACCTAATCGTGAAGATTTTAAGGAAGCAGTTAAGAGTAAAAAAGTAGTTCAAACTATAAAAGAAGCTAATTATGCTGCTAAAGTATTACGTCTTAGAAAGAAGACAATGGTTGAATATATTAAGAAATGTGATGCCGATATTATTATTTCGACACGTGATATTTTTGATGAATGGTTAGGTGATAATGCTAAGGAAGGTGTTATTAAGATTGGTTGGGAACACAATCATTATCATGATAACTTAAAGTATGCCGATACAGTTACAAGAAGTTGTAAGAAACTAGATTATTTAGTGTTAGTATCTAAATCATTAAAAGATTATTATTCTAAGAGATTAACTAAATATGGTTGTACTTGTTGTTATATTCCAAATATTATTGATAAGATACCTAAATATATTGCACCACTTGAAGCAAAACGTTTAATAACTGTAGGTAGATTATCAAAAGAAAAAGGACAATTAGATTTACTAAAAATATATAAATCTTTACATGAAAAATATCCTAGTTGGACTCTAGATATTATAGGTGATGGAGTAGATAGAGAAATATTAGATGATTATATTAAAGAAAATAAACTTACTAAAAGTGTCAAATTACATGGTTATCAAGATAAAGATTATATTGATAAAATGTTACATGATTCTTCTATTTATTTGATGACTTCACATACAGAGTCTTTCGGTATTGTTTTAATTGAAGCTATGAGTCATGGTGTTCCATGTATTGCATTCTCTTCAGCCGAAGGAGCCAGGGAATTAATAAATAGTGGAGAAAATGGTTATTTGATTAATAATAGAAATTTTGAAATGTTTGAAAAGAAAGTTATTGATTTAATTGAAGATAAAGATGTTCGTAAACAAATAGGTAAAGCAGCACGTGCTGGTGTTAAAAAATATACTAGTGATGTGGTTAAAGATGACTGGTTTAATTTACTAGAAAATGGTGATTTAAATGGCTAAAAGAAATATATTATTTATTGCTAGTACAGGAGGACACCTTAATGAGTTATTACAATTGTCTCCTATGTTTAAAGAACATGATTATCATTTAATAACTGAGAAGACTAAATCTAATATGTATTTAAAAGATAAGTATAAAAATAAAGTTAATTATTTAATATATGGTACTAAACATCATATGTTAACTTATCCTTTTAAATTATTAGCTAATTGCTTTATTAGTTTATATTTATATTTAAAAATACATCCTGATTATATAATTACTACAGGAGTTCATACTGCTGGACCTATGTGTTGTATAGGTAAAATATTTGGAAGTAGAATTATTTATATTGAAACATTTGCTAATATGGTAACTAAGACATCTACCGGAAAACTTATTTATCCAATTAGTGATAAATTTGTAGTGCAATGGGAAAGTATGAAAGAATTATATCCTAACTCAGAGTTCTGGGGGTGGATCTTTTGATATTAGTAATATTAGGTACTCAAGATAAAGTATTTCCTAGATTATTGGAACTTGTTGATAAAGAGATAGAAAAAGGAAATATAAAAGAAAAAGTAGTAGTACAAGCAGGACAAACTAAATATGAATCTAAAAGTATGGAAATATTCGATTTAGTTCCAGCTCCTGAGTTTGATAAATTATTAGATGAGGCAGATCTTGTTATTACTCATGGTGGGGCAGGCTCTATATTAGGGGCAATTAAAAGAGGTAAAAAGATAATAGCTTGTGCTAGACTGGCTAAATATAAGGAACATCATAATGATCATCAAAAACAAATAATTGGTGAATTTAGAAAACAAGGTTATTTATTAGAATTAGAAGATGGCGATGATTTAGGTAAATTACTAAAAGAAATGAAAAAATTTAAGCCTAAGAAGTTTACTTCTAATACTAAAAATATGATTAAAAAACTTAATGACTATATGGATCAAGATAATCATATATCTTGGTACAATAAATATAGAGAAGCACTACTTTATTTATTCTTTGGTGGTTGTACTACTTTAATTAATATTATTGTTTTTAATGTATTGCGATATATACATGTAGATTTTAATGTTAGTAATGTAGTAGCTTGGATTCTAGCCGTTTTATTTGCTTTTGTTACAAATAAGTTATTTGTCTTTGAAAGTAAAGTTAAGAGTAAAAAAGGTGTATTAAAGGAAGCTAGTAGTTTCTTTGGATTTAGAATACTATCTTTAATTATGGATTTGGCATTTATGAATATTACAGTTTTATTATTACATTTCAATGAATTCTGGATGAAGATATTAAGTAATGTTATCGTAATAATTGCTAATTATATATTTAGTAAGGTATTTATCTTTAAGAAAAAGGGTGATTAGATGAAGAAAAATGGATTTACATTAATAGAGTTATTAGCATCTATTGTAATATTAGGAGTTCTAATGATGGTTGCTCTTCCTAATGTATTTAGAATAATGACTGAGAGTAGGCAAGATACTTATCTTAGTGATGCTAAAAAGTTAATTAGTAATGCTGAATATAAATTAAGAACTAATAGTGATTATATTACTAAGCCTAAGAATAATAATTGTGTTGTTATGACAATGTCTTATCTAGATGGACCAGAATTTGATACTGCTCCTGAAGGGGGACAATACAATAAAGAATATAGTTATGTAGTTATTAAAAGAAATACTGATGGAACATATACTTATTATGTTAGTTTAATAGAAGATATGAATGCTGCTAGACGAGAAAGAGCTAAAAATAAAGCAGCCGATGGTGATGAATCTTATAAGAATATAGCTAAAGTATATAAAGGAATTTCTTTAACAGTAGAAAGTGATTTAAAGAAAAAGAATGCTCGTTCTTTAGTAAAGCCATTTAAGAAGAATGAAATAAAGAATGTTAAGAATATTAGTAGGACAGCAAGTAATGTAGCTACTGGTTGTAATCCAATTGACAATGCTACTAGCATTTATCTACATTCACTTGATCCCGAAGGGGCTCTTGAAGAACCTAGTTAGTAAAACAATACTAGAAATAGTATTGTTTTTATATACATTTTTTTAAATATTTGATAAAATTATTATATAGTAGGTGATAATGTGAAAAAAGTTGCTTATATAATTTTACTAATTAGTATAATTATGATTATGACAGGTGGAGTAACTTCATTTTTAAGTGGACTTAGAGCTGATAGAGAAGCTACTTATAATAGAATGGCTGATGTTAAAGATAGTTTTGAAGAATTTAGTACAGAAGTTAGTTTATTTGAGGACTATAGAGATTCTTTATATGAAAAATATTTAGCTAATCTAACATATGATACTATGGGTAAAGAAGATGCTACTATAAAAAAAGAATTAAAGAGTTATGAAGAAATGGTTGATTCTATTTATGGTAAAGCTAAAACACTAAGTAAATTATGTGATGATGTATATTATCCTGAAAGTAGTGTTAATAATAAATGTAGTAATTATAAAACTATTTATGAACAAGTTAATAATTATTTTGTAGATGATATTAAATCATATAATAATAATGTTAAGAAATTTAATGATTATCAGGCAAGTGTTAATAGTAATATTTCTTTAAATAAATATAAGACTAGTAAGGACTATATGGATTATAACGAAGATGGAACAGTAGAAGGAAAAGATGAATAGAGAAAAGACAAAGTGGTCTAAAAAAAGAAAGATACTTACGATACTTATCAGTTTATTTATTGTAGGTATAGGAAGTTTTCTATTCCTTTTTTATGGTCCTTGGAATGGATTTAGAAATTTTTGGATTACTAGTGCAATGACAACTATGAATCATAGATATTTAGCAGAATGGTTTTATAGTGATAAAACAATTAATAAAGTATTAAAAGAAAATAAAATAATTGAAGTAGATGAAGTAACAGATACTGATAGAATTAAATTTAGGAAATATACTACTTCTATATATAAGAATAAGTATGAAAAAGAGATTTTAGTACATGATCCTGATGAATTATATAAATTAATTAATATTAAAGGAAAGGGTTATCAAGGCTTTTTAGTGGCAATATATGATCCTTCTAGAATACATGTTGCGACTACTGCTTATATTGGCAAACGTGGTCAAGATATATTAACGGTAGCTAAGAGAGAAAAAGCTGTTGTTGCTATGAACGGTGGAGGATTCTATGATCCTGATTGGAATAGTAATGGGGCTCTTCCACATGGTACTGTTATAAAGGATTCTAAAATAATAAGTAATTACGATGATGCTAAAATGGGTGGAGGCTTTATTGGTTTTGATAAAAATAATAAACTTGTTTTAGGAAGAATGAGCGATAAAGAAGCTCTAAATAAAGGACTTCGTGATGCTATAGAATTTGGACCTTATTTAATAGTTAATGGTAAAAGAAGTTTTGTTAAAGGAAATGGTGGTTGGGGTATTGCTCCAAGAACTGCTATTGGACAAAGACAAGATGGAATAGCACTTTTCTTAGTTATTAATGGAAGACTTACATCAAGTATTGGTGCTGACATGGTAGACTTATGTGATATTATGGAAAACTATGGAGCATACAATGCAGCTAATTTGGATGGAGGAAGTTCATCAGAATTAGTAATCGAAGGTAAAATAATAAACACACCAGTTGCTGGTGGTAAAAATGGGTTAAGAGATATGGCAACTTTCTGGATAGTAAAATAATTACTATCCTTTTATTGGAGGTAACTATGGTATTGGATATTGCACAAACTTGTAGTGATCAAGGGCTTGGACAAACATTAATGTACATACATAAAATAATTACTATTATCCAAGTTATTGGTCCTATAATAGCTATTATTGGTTTGACAATTCTTTTGATAAAGATGATGACTAATCCGGAAGATAAAAAAGCTCCTAAGCAATTAAAAAATTGGTTGATTGCTTTATTAGTTTTATTCTTTATACCAATGTTAGTTAATATAACTATGGGAGTTTTAGGAGAAAAATTAACTGTAAGTGCTTGTTTTAATGCTACTAAGACTACTAATGGTAATTCTTCTTATATCGACCCTTATAAAAAAGATAGAAAGAGTATAATAAGTGATAGTACTTATGAAAAAGGAGATCCCAAACAGGAAGATAATGATAATACTAGTGGCATAGGTCCAGGAAATAGTAATATTGGAACTAGATATTTTATTGGAGATTCTAGAACAGTCCAAATGTATTGTTATTTACATGGTGATTGGAGAGGATCTACTATTTCTAATTTGGCAAGTGGATTATATGAAAGTAATGGAGATGTTTGGTCTAGTAAAGGATCTATGGGTCTTGATTGGATGAAATCTACTGGAATACCTAATATAGAATCTAAAATAAGTAGTGGTTCTGCAGTTATAATATTAATGGGTGTTAATGATTTATCAAATATTGATAATTATATTTCTTATATAAATAGTAAGGCTAGTACTTGGAAAGCTCAAGGAGCAAATGTATATTTTGTCTCAGTTAATCCTACTAGTGGTAGTTATAGTTATATGAATAGTAGTATTAATAATTTTAATAATAGAATTAAAAGTATAAGTAGTGTTAAATATATTGATACTAATAGTTATCTCCAAAGTAAAGGATTTACTGCTACTGATGGATTACATTATGATAAAGCAACCTATCAAAAAATATATGATCATGTAGTTAGTAATTTATAGTAAATATTACACATTTTTTAAGATGTGTAGGAAGTAAATAAAATAAAGGAACTTCATTGAGTTCTTTTTTTTGTTATGTTATAATTCATAATGTACGAGGTGGCTTTATGGCAAGGAAAAAGAAGAAAAGGAAACAAATTAAAGGTGGAGAATTATTCTTTTGTGTAGTTAGTCTACTATTAATGATTGCTTTATGTTTATATTTTGGTGGTAGAAGTTTTTATTACTATAGTAAGCAAAATGTTAAATTAAAAGAAGAAGCTCAAACTTTAAATGGTATGATTATGAGTACCTATAAGATAACTAAAGAGGGAGATGGACTTCACCAAGATACAGATGGTTATTATTTTAAAGGTAGTGTTTCTAATAATTATGTAAAATTTGCTAATAGATTATATAGAGTAATAAGAATTAATAATGATGGGACTATCAAAGTAATTAGTGAAGATAATAATGCTAATTATATGTGGGGAGATAAACCGAATTATAAAGATTCTATATTAAATAAATGGTTAGATTATAATAAATTATATTATGTAGGTGTCTATTATAATACATTACCTAATCCAGAAAAGTTTTTAGTAAAAACAAAATATACTGAAGATATATTAGATGGAAGTAAAATAAAAACAGGTGATAAAGAAAATGAAGCATATGTTACTACTTTAGGTATTAAAGATTATAGTAATGCTGATGGTAAAAATAGTTTTCTAAATATAAATAAAGCTTTTTGGATAATGGGACATGATAATAATAAAGAAAATTTATTTGCTGATACTGATGGTAGTATTAATACAACTGCGACATATGAAGCTTATGGAGTAAGAGCAGTATTTACTTTTAAAAAGAATTTAACTGTAACTACTGGAAATGGTAGTGTAGATGAACCTTTTGTTATTGATCAAGGGGAAGATGTTAATAAAGTTGGTAGTTATGTAAAACTAGGTAATGATACATGGAAGGTTTATTTTGAAAATCAAGATACTTTAAGATTACATCTAGATAATATTTTATATACTAGTACTTATAGTAAAAATAATAGTATTTATAATCCTAAAATTAAAAATAGTTTGGCTTATAAATTAAATAGAGATTTTATTAATAGTAAAAGTTATAAAGATGTTGTAATTAGTGATTATTATTATACTGGTGAAGTAAGTACTGATACTGATTATAATTATTTTAAATATTATCAGAAAAGTGTATTGTGTAAAGTTGGGATACTTAATATGTTTGATTATCATACAGATAATATGGATGACTATTTCTATATGACTACTACTAGTGATGTTGGATCTATGATATTTGTTCATCATAGTGACGGTACTTTAGAAGATGCTTCTGTTAATGATGTCAAAGGAGTAGTACCTGTAATAACTATTAAGAAAGCTAGTATAAAGAGTGGAGAAGGTACTAAAGATAATCCATATACAGTATAAAAGCTACAATAGTAGCTTTTTTGTTTGATAGAAACTAGATATGTGGTATAATTTTATTAGAGTAGGTGATTATATGAAAAGAAAAAAGACAAAATCAATGCTTATACTAGGTTTGTTATTACTAGGAATAACAGTAGGTTATGCAGTACTTAGTACTAATCTAAGTATTGCAGGTATAGGTACTATTAATAAGCCAACATGGGATATTCATTTTGAAAATATAGTACCAAAATCAGGAAGTGTGACACCTACTAGTGCTGCTACTATAAGTAATGAAGGAAAGACTGTATCTTATGCCGTAACATTTGATACTCCTGGACAATACTATGAGTTTAATGTAGATGTAAAGAATGCAGGAACAATAGATGGAATGATTGAAAGTATAACTTCTACGGTAAACGGACAACCAATAAGTAATTTACCTAGTTATGTAGAGTACTATGTAACATATAGCGATGGAGTAGAGATTGGGGAAAACCAATTGTTAACTGCTGGTAGTAAACTAACATATACAGTACATATTGGATTTAAGAGAGATATAAATCCAGAAGATTTACCAGGGAACAATCAAACATATAACTTAAGCATGGGCTTTACAGATACTCAAGCAGGATCAGAAGCTGCACCTAAGCCTACTTATGTTTATACACTTAATCCTAGCTCTAATCAAATTAAAATAGGTAATGCAATACCAAGTGGAATTACTACATATAATGATTATAACGGTTTTCTAGATGAATATGGTTTTGCCATATTTCTGCGACATGCAATTGTAAATAATAAGGTTGTAGAATCGTGGGTTGGTTTTACTCTTCCTGATGAGTGGGCTGCTGATATGCCTAATGGTCATGCTGGGACTTACTTTTTGAAAGGTGGAGATGGCGGCGCCGCTTATAACCAAAATACAACAACGTTATTATATGTTTTTGGGGCAGCCAATTGTAATGTGGATGAAAATGGAATTGGTTGTTATTATCCTTACCCAAGTGCATCTTCATCTGGAGTAGTGTCTTTTATAATATCTGGTGGTAATGGTTGCAGTATTTCTGAAGACGGTTCATCTTATTGTTCATATTAACTAATATAAAGCAAGTAAATCTTGCTTTTTTCTTGTATAATTTTATCTTTTTTTGTATAATTATATGGAGATATTTATTGGGAGAGGGAATATGGCTAAGAATAAGAAAAAGAAGAAAAAATTACGTCTAAAACTTAGTAAGATTACTATTCTTATCTTTTTATTAGATTTATTAGTTATAGATGGTTTAATTCTAATTAATAATGAAAATTTTAAAGCTTTTTGGATTCCTACTGCTATGACTACTATGAAACATAAGTATCTTGCTTATACTTTGTATGATGAAGATACTGTAAATAAAGTTATGAGTGAAAACTATATTGAGAAAGTCAATGAAGATGTTAACTTAGATGATATAGTTATCGGGGGAAATAAAAAGAGAAAACTTACAAGTAAATATGAAAAAGAATTATTTAATAAAGATGAAGGTAATGAAGTATATAAGACTATTAGAATTAATGAATCTAAATATAAAGGTTGGTTAATTGGTATATATGATCCAGCAGATGTTGAACTTGCAGTTAGTAGTAAATTAGGTAAAGCTGGACAATCTGTTAATACTTTAGTTAAGAATAATAAAGGACTTGTTGGTATTAACGGAGGAGGATTTGAAGATAAAGATGGTTGGGGTAATGGTTCTATTCCTTATGGAGCTATTATAAAAGATGGTAAACTTATCTGGACACATTCAGGTGGGTCTGGAGGTTTAATTGGATTTACTGATGAACATAAGATGTATTTAACTAGTAAAACTCCAGAAGAAGCAATTAAAGATGGTATGGTTGATGCAGTTGACTTTGGACCATTCTTAATCGTAAATGGTAAAGTTTCTAAAATCCATGGTGATGGAGGTTGGGGAACTGCTCCAAGATCAGTAATTGCTCAAAGAAAAGATGGTGTAGTTTTATTCTTAATTATAGAAGGAAGACTTCCAGGATATTCTACTGGAGCTACTATGAATGATGTAATTGAAATGTTACTTAGATATAAAGCATATAATGCTGCTAACTTAGATGGAGGAGCTTCTTCTACTATGTCTATTGAAGGTAAGTTATGGAACAAACCATCTGCTGGAGGAGAATATGGAGGAAGAACAGTTTCTAATGCTTGGATAGTTACTAATAAGAGTAATAAACCAGCAAAAGCTCCAATTAAAAATAATTATAAATAGAGTTTAAACTCTATTTTTTTATGTTATAATAAGTTTGAATCGAGCGTGGGAATATGAGAAAGAAAAAAAGGAAAGTAAAGAAAAAAGTTTTATTGTTTTTATTAATTTTTATTATATTATTGGGAGTTGGATGTTTAACTGTATTTGGTTTTAAAGCTAAATATGAAAAAGAAAAAGCAAAAGAAATAAAGGAAAGAGTTGCTGATATTAATAAACATTATAATGAAGTGGTTAAAGTAAATAGTGATACTAAACTATATTCTCTAAATAAGAAAAAATATGTAGATTCTGGAACTATAAGTAAAGATACTTTAATTAAACTAGATAAAACTAAAATAGATAAAGATACTAAATATTTTAAGATTAGTAATACTGATTATTATATTTCTTATGATAAGGTAGATCCAAGTAAAGAGAACATTGTTATTAATGATAGATATAAGAATTATTTATTATTTAATGAAAACATTAAAAGTAAGAATCCTGTTAAATTATATAAAGGAGATAAACTTATATATACATTAAATAAAGAATTAGATTTGCCTATTATTAAGAAAGATGATAGTGGATATTATGTAGAATATTTTAATGAATTATATTTAATAAAGAAAGAAGATGTTGAAAGTACTTACCAAAAGACTAATACTAATGAAGTTGAAAGTAGTGCTATTCCTGTTACTTGTAATCACTTTATATATTTAGAAGGAGATACTTCTTGTAATGAAATGATATGTCATCCTGAAAAACAAATTAGAGAAGAGTATCAATATTTAAAAGATAATAAGTATTTTACACTTACAACTACTGAATTAAGAGAGTGGATGGAAGGCAAAATTAGATTACCTGAGAAAAGTATCTTGATTACTATTGATGATGGAGCTAGAGCTTGGAATTTTATTCCTTTACTTGAAGAATATAAGATTAATGCAACATTATTTTTAATTACAGGTTGGTATGATTTAGATAGATTCCAATCTCCATATTTAGAACTTGCTTCACATACGCATGATTTACATGTGGGTGGAAAGTGTCCTGGTGGACAAGGTAGTGGATTAAAATGCTTAGATAAGAAGTTCTTGCTTGAAGATTTAAAGAAGAGCCGTGATAAGTTAAATGGTACAGAAGCTTTCTGTTATCCATTCTATGAATTTAATGATTATTCTACTCAAGTGATTAAAGAAGCAGGATTTAAAATGGCGTTTATTGGTGGTATGAAAAAGGTTACTAAAAAAACAGATCCTTATCATATACCAAGGATTAGTTTTAATAGATCTACTACATTAAACGAATATATTAACTGGATTAAATAGCTAATTTTATATTAGCTATTTTTATGTTATAATTTTTTTAGGTGAGTTATTTATGAAGAAAATAACAATAGGTCTATTTAATGATTCTTTTCCACCGATGGTAGATGGAGTAGGAATGGTTGTTGATAACTATGCTAGAAGATTGAGTAAAATAGCTAATGTATATGTAATTGTTCCTAAATATAAAGAATACTTTGATGATAGTACTTTACCATATAAAGTAATTAGATGTAGAAGTATAAAAGTACCGTTTATAGACTACTCACTTCCTATACCTAGATTTGATAGGAAGTTAAAAAAGAAAATAAAAAATATTAAGTTTGATATTATTCATATACATAGTCCTTTTACTATAGGTAAACTTGGTATAAGAATAGGTAAAAAGCTAAATATACCTATTATTGGTACTATGCATAGTCAATATAAACAAGATTTTATAAGGGCTGTTAAAAATAAATTTATTGCTAATATACTTACTTGGAAAATAGTTAGAGTTTTTAATAAATGTACTAAATGCTTCGCAGTTAATTCTGGAATGGCCAAATTATATTATGAAGATTATGGAGTTAAAGAACTTCCTGGAGTACTTAGTAATGCAACTGAGATGGAACTTGTTAAGAATAAAAAGAAATCCATTGAAAGAATTAATTTATTACATAATTTAAATAAAAATGATAAAGTCTTCCTATTTGTAGGAAGAATTAATAAATTGAAGAATATCTTTTTTATAGTTGATTGTTTAAGATTATTAAATTATAGAAAGTTAGATTTTAAGTACAAAATGTTATTTGTTGGTGATGGACAAGATTTAATAGAATTAGAAGATTATATAAGAAAAAGAGATATGACTGATAATATTATATTGTGTGGTAGTGTAAAGGATAGGAGTTTACTTAGAGATTATTATGCAAGAAGTGATATATTCTTATTTCCTTCATTATATGATGCCTCTTCTATTGTGCAAATAGAGGCTGCTAGTCAAAAAGTACCAACGATATTTTTAAAGGGTTCTAAGACAAGTAGTGATATAACTCATGGTGTTAATGGAATGATTGCTAAAAACAAAAGAGAATTTGGCGAAATGATTTATGAATTAATGACAGATAATGATTTATATCAAAAAATTAGTGAAGGTTGCTATAAAGATGTTTATAAATCATGGGATAAAGTAGTAGAAGAAGTTTATAAAAAATATTTAGAGTTTATTAAGGAGTAATTTATGGGATTAATTAGTAGAAAAAGAAAAGATGCTAGGATTGTTAAACCTAATGGAGCAATTGAAGGAATATTTCCTTTTATATTTGATAAGAAGGTAGATGCAGAGGTTTCAAGTACAATTGATATTGATATTGAAGAGTTATGTAAGTACGTAGATAAACAAAATAAAAGTGGGAAGTTAGAATATAAAATGACTTATTTTCATGCTATTCTTTATTCGTTTGGAGTTATATTCTTAAATAGAAATAAATTAAATCGTTTTATAAAGAATAAAACTTTATATGAAAGACCAATAACTAGTTTTGCATTTATGGCTAAAGATAAGATGAGTGATGAAGCCGAAGAAAAGATGATTTATATTGAATTAGATCCTAAAGATACATGTCTTACTATGAGTAAAAAGCTTGCTATTGATGTATTTAAATCAAAGCATTCAGGCGATAATAGTATGGATGATGTTATTAAGTTATTTTTAAAAATGCCTAAATGGTTACTTAGTTTAGTAGTAGGTTTTGTTAAATGGATGGATAAGAAAGGAATTAATCCTAAAGCTTTAACTGATGGAGATACTAATTATTCTACAGTTATATTTAGTAATCTTGGTAGTATTAAGTCTAATTCTTGTTATCACCATTTAAGTGAATATGGAACTAATTCTATTATTATTACTATTGGTACTATAAGAGAAGAAAAAGGTAGAAGAGTAGTTGATATGACATTTACTTTAGATGAGAGAATAGCTGATGGTTTTTACTTTGCTAAAAGTGTTAATATGGCTCAAGAAGTTATGTTAAACCCAGAATTACTTACTAAAGAATTGGGACAAAAAATAAATTTTGAAGATTAATATTATAATAGGTGAAGTCTATGAGAAAATTCATAATTAGTGATTTACATGGTAATGGAGAAGTATATGATTCTATAATTGCATATTTAGATAATATTAGTTTAGTAGATGATGTAGAATTATATATTAATGGAGATTTAATAGATAGAGGTCTTGATGGTTTTAGAATGCTTAATGATGTGATTGAGAGAATTAATGGTAAAGGTAATATCAAAATACATTATCTTGGAGGTAATCATGAATTAATGATGTATCAAGCATTAAAGAAAAGAAAACCTGGCCAATCAATAGATCATTGGTGTGATTGGTTGTTGAATGGTGGATGGATTATTGAAGGAGAATTAGATGTTTTAGAAGATGATTCTATGGTTGATTCTTATAGAGATTTTGTAGGAGAATTAGAAGTATATAAGAAATTTGATGAGAAGATTAATGGAGATAATATTTTATTAGTACACGCTAGTGCTCCAGATATAGTAAAAGAAAAATGCCACTTAAGAATAAAGGATGATAATAAAGAAATAGATGATATAGTTTGGAAAAGAGAGTGGATTGATATAGGTATTTTTGTTCCTTGGATTGTAGGAGAAAATGATTTAAGTAAAGAGGGATATTTTATTATTAAAGGTCATACTCCTTTGAAAGATATGCATGGTTTTATTTATAATAAAGAACAAAACTATTTAAATATAGCTGGTGGTTGTAGTTATTATGCTAGTGGAGATTTTGATGTAGATCATGTACCTTTAGTAGAAGTACATGATAAAGTACTAGACATATTAGTTTTCAATCATAATAATCAAATAATAGATGGTTATTACTTTGATGGAGAGATTAAAACTATGGCAGAAGCTGAAATAAAAGAAAAGGAAATATTCCTTGATCATAGTCTTGATAATAATGGAGAAAAGAACAAGCAATTAATAAAAGAAATACTTGCCATATAACAGTAATTTATTGCTGTTTTTTTATTGTTTTAAATAGATAAAAATGATAAAATGATTATAGATAGTAGACTTGGTATGAAAGGATTGATTAGATGAATAAAAGTGATAATAAGGGTTTTTATTGGGTTATAGGAGTTTTTGTTTTTTTAGTTGTCTTTATATGCGCTATTAATAGTGATGAAAGAGATGATGATAAATATGCTTATTCTGATAGAACTTTTTCAATTATTTCAAGTTCTGAAAATAAAATATTAGATCAAGAGATTAAAGAATTTGCTAAAAAAGAAAAATTTGATATACATATTGAATATGAAGATACATTAAAGATTACTAGAAGACTTAATCAAGGAGAGAGGTTTGATGCTGTTTGGTTATCAAATTCTATTTGGATGTATAGTATTGATAGTAGTAAAGTACATATTTCTGATACTAAAGCTACTAGTATTAATCCAATAGTATTTGGTATAAAGAAGAGTAAAGCTGAACAATTAGGTTTTGTTAATAAAGAAATATATACAAAAGATATCGTTAATGCTATATCTAGTGGAAACTTAAAATTTAGTATGTCTAATCCAGTTACTACTAATAGTGGAGCTTCTGCTTATTTAGGAATACTTACAACTCTTGCTGGAAATCCAGAAGTATTAACTAAAGATATGTTACAAAATGAAGAATTAAAAGATAAATTAAAAGCATTCTTCTCAGGAGTTTCTAGAAATGCTGGAGATGAAAGTTTCCTAGAAGATACATTTGTTAAAGGTGATTATGAAGCTGTATTTACTTATGAATCTTCAATTATTAATATTAATAAGAAATTAGAGTCTAATAATAAAGAAATATTATATGCTATATATCCAGTTGATGGAGTTGCTATTTCAGATAGTCCAATTGGTTATATTGATCAAAAAAATGAATATAAGAAAGAAATATATGATAAATTAGTAGCTTTCTTAACTAGTGATAAAGGTCAAAAGATTTTGGCTGATGTAGGACGTAGAACTTGGTATGGTGGTACTACTACAAAAGCTGATAAAAGTGTATTTAATCCTAATTGGGGAATTGATACTAATAAATATATTTCTCCTTTGAAATATCCTTCTACTAGTGTTATAAATGATGCTTTACTTTTATATCAAACAACACTTAGAAAACCAGTTCATGTAGTATTTTGCTTAGATTACTCTGGTAGTATGATTGGTGAAGGAGAAGAACAATTAAAAGATGCAATGGACTTTATTTTAACAGATAGAGCCGCAGATAATTTATTACAATTTGCTGGAGAAGATATTGTAGAAGTGATACCTTTTGCCAATAGTATAGATACAACTTGGAGAGCTAATAATGCTTTAGAACTTCCTGGTTTACTTGCTAAGATTAAAGATAGAAGTCCAAGTGGTGGAACAGCTTTATTCCCAGCAACACAAAAAGCCTTATCATTACTTAGAAGTGAAAATAGAGATAAGTTTAATACATCTGTAATAGTCTTAACTGATGGTGAAGGAAATATTGGATATTTTGATGATTTAGAAAAATATTATAAAGAATTAGGTGTTGAAATACCAATTTATTCAATTCAATTTGCTTCTGCTGACAGAAGTCAGTTAGAACAAATGGCCCAACTTTCAAATGGAAAAGTATTTGATGGAACAACTAGTTTAATTGATGCCTTTACTGAAGTTAGAGGATACAACTAGGAGGTGCCTTGATGAAGAATAAAGAAATAGCTTCAGCTGCTATAGGAGGAGTATTCTTTGCAGTTCCTTATTTAGGTCTTGCAATTCCACTTCTTCCATCACTTCTAATAGGAGCAGCAGCTTTTGGAGCCGGAGAACTTGCTTTTGGTGAAAACAAATTAACTTTAAAAGATAAAGATCCAAGCTTATATTTTGTTCTTGAAAAAGCCAAAAAACAAAATAAACATATTTTGGATATGATTCCTAAAATAGAAAATGAAAATATTCAAAAAGAATTAAATGAAATAAATGATTCAGTTACAAAAATAATTGATACTATTGAGAAAGAACCTAAAAAGTTAAAAAAAGTAAATAATTTCTTTGAATATTATTTGCCTGTGACAATCAAAATAGTTGATCGTTACGATGAAATAGAAAATCAAAAGTTATCGTCAGCTGAGAGTAAAAAGTTTTTTGAATCAACTGATAAGATGATAAAAGAAATTAATAAATCTTATAAAAAGATATTAGCTGAATTATATAAATCAGATATTGTAGATATGGATGCTGAAATGAAAGTGTTTGATTCATTATTAAAAGCTGATGGCTTTGATGATGCAGAAATAGATACTAAGAAGGAGGAAAAATAATATGAATAAGAAACAAATTATTGGAATAGTTATTTTTGTAGCTTTAGTATTAATTATTATTGGAGTAAAGGTATTTACTTCAGGAGGAACTGAAAATATCAAAGGATTAAAGACTGTTTATGTTGCAACTGGTGGAGGAAAAGAAGATTTCTTAGCTGATGAAGACGTTCAAAAAATACTAAAGAAAAAATACAAACTAAATGTTGTATTTGATAGTTGGAGTAATGGAAAGACAGTAGCATTACCACTTATTAGAGAATCTGTTGGATTAGGAGATCAAGGAATAGCTAATTCAATAGCAAGTGGTAATTCTAGTTATACTATTCATTCTAGTGGTGTAAGTACTTATGATGCTTTATTTACTTCAGATCAAAGATTCTATGATTATTATAAGTTACAACCTAATAAAGAAGCTGGTGAAGCTGATCGTTATCAAGTACAAGGAGGAAGTCTTACTCTAAATACACCAATTGTTATTTATAGTTGGGATAAGATAGTAGATGCTTTAATGAATGAAGGAATTGTTACTGAAAAAGATGGAGTTTATTATATTAGTGATATGAATAAATTAATGAATTATATCTTAGAAGGAAAGAGTTGGAAAGATATTGGTCTTAATGAATTATATGGAAAGATTAATATAGGTTCAACTGATCCAGTAACTTCATCTCCTGGAGCTACTTATTATGGATTACTTCTATCTACTTTGAGTGAAGGTCAAGTACTTGAAGAAAATGTTTCACAAAACTTACCTAAGTTAAAACAATTCTATGTTAAATCAGGATATATGAATAATACTCCGGCTGATTTATTTGAAAGATATTTAAAAACTGGTATGGGTGGACAACCAATGATAGTTGATTATGAAAAGAGTATTATTGATTTTGCTAATAGTAATCCAGATGGATTTAAACAAGTAAAGAAAAATATTAGAATACTTTATCCATCACCAACTATTTGGAATAGTCACTGTTTCGCATATTTTACTGATAATGGTAAAAAACTATATGAAGCATTTGATGATAAAGAAATTCAACAAATAGCTTGGGAAAGATATGGATTTAGAACTGGAATAACTGGTGGTAGTTACGATGTATCTAGTATAGGTATTGGAGTACCACAAGCAATTACTAGTACAGTTTCAAGTTTAAAAATGGATGTATATAATCAATTAATAGAATATTTAAAGAATGGAGAATAAGAATATGAATGGAATGGAATTAAAATTAGAAAGTGCAAAAGCAGAAAAGAAGGTAGAGGAGTTAGCTACTAGTGATGTTAAGTTAACAGATGAGAAAATTGAAGAAAGTCTAAACTATGATTTATTAAGTGCTGAAGAGAAAAAAGCAATTGATGAATTTGTAGAAAAAATAGATGTCTTTGATTCAACTCAAGTATTACAATTTGGTGCTGCATCTCAAGCAAAAATATCTGAATTTTCTGATTCAGTACTTGAAGATGTTAAAACTAAGAATACAGGAGAAGTAGGAGATTTACTTGCTAGTTTGGTAGCTGAAATTAAGTCATTTGATGGTGATATTGGAAAAGAACCACATGGACTTGCTAAACTTTTCTATAGTGCTAAAAAACAACTTGATAAGATAATTGCTAAGTATTCAAAGATTGAAAGAAATATTGATGTTATTGAAAAGGATTTAGAAAAAGATAAAATCTTAATGTTAAAAGATGTTGCTATCTTTGATACTATGTATCAAAAGAATCTTGAATATTTTAAGGAGATTTCTTTATATATAATCGCTGGAGAAAGAAAACTTAAAGAATTAAAAGAAGTAGAGTTACCAAAATTACAAAAACAAGCAGAAAAGTCTGGTGAACAATTAGATGTACAAAAAGTACACGATATGGAAAATACTATTAATAGATTTGAAAAGAAACTATATGATTTAAAAACTACTCGTGTTATTTCTATTCAAATGGCTCCACAAATTAGATTATTACAAAATAATGAAGCTGAATTAGTAGAGAAGATTCAAAGTTCTATTACTAATACAATTCCATTATGGAAGAATCAAATGGTTCTTGCTTTAGGAATAAGTAATGCTAAGAAGGTTTTAAAAGATCAACAAGCTGTATCTAATTTAACTAATGATATGTTAAAGAAGAATAGTGAAACTCTAAAACAAGGATCTATCGATATTGCTAAGGAAAGCGAAAGAGCTATTATTGATATTGAGACATTGAAGAAAACAAATGCTGATATTATTGAAACATTAGATTCAGTAATTGAAATCCATAAGAATGGTAGAATCCAAAGAGCAGAAGCTGAGAAAGAACTTCAAACAATTGAAAAAGAATTAAAAGATAAGATGTTAGAAATAAATATGGATAATATAAAATAAAACAAGTCGACTTTTTAGTCGGCTTCTTTCTAATAAATGAGGTGATTACATGAATAATAATTATTTAACAGATGTATATAGAGATTTCTTTGAACAAAGTCTTACTAGTAGTGAAGAAAGAGAAGTAGAAGTAGATTTTAATTTAGAAGAGATAGATAAATTATCAATTTCTGATGATAGTAAAGATTTATTAAAGAAAATAATTCTTTATATGAAAAAATATAACGAAGATAATAATAATTTATATTTAAATTTTCATTTCTTAGTTCAAACTAATAATAGAGAAGTGGAAGAAAAGATTATTGAATTAATAGAAAGTGCTTCTAATAAATTTAAATATGTTCAAGGTAATAATAGTTTAAAATTATCTTTTTATGAGATGGATGATTTAGATGAAGTAAAGAAAAAGATGGATGAAAATAACACTATTATTTTGAAAGATATTAAGGCATTAGAATTAAAGGAAGCTAACTATCAAAAGAAATTCTTTCATTTGTTAGAAGAAGTAACACTACAAAAGAAAATAATATTTGTATGTGGAAATAAACAGGATATAGATTATTTTTTTGAATTTGATGAAGAACTTAGAAATACTTCTTTCCCATTTACTATCGAGGAAGAAGTACTTGGAGTACAAGATGTTTATCAAGAAGTATTGAGTAATGTTGATAAAGATGGAAAATTAGATGATAAGTTTAAATTAGAAATACTTGATTATATTACTAATACTTATGAAAAAAGAGATTGTGATTATCCTAGTTATAGAGATAAATTATGTAGAGAATTACTATTAAATGGCAAAGTTCCTGAAGTAAAAGAAGCTAAAACTATTGATGAAATATTTGCTGATCTTAATGAATTGGTTGGTCTTGATAAAGTTAAAAAGACTTTACATGAATTAGTAGATTATATGAGTTTACGTGAAAAGAATAAAGACTTAAAACTTAATAATGTAAATCTACATATGGTATTTTTAGGTAATCCAGGAACAGGTAAAACGACAGTAGCTAGATTAATAGTAGATATTTTATATAATCTTGGTTATATAAAACAAAATAAGTTAATAGAGGTTAGCGTTAAAGATTTAGTAGCTGAATATGTTGGGCAAACTGCTCCTAAAGTAATGGGAGTAGTAGAAAGAGCCATGGGAGGAATCTTATTTATAGATGAAGCCTATGCTTTAGCTGCTAAAGATGGGCAAAACTCATATAATGCAGAAGCAATTGCTACTTTAATTAAAGCTATGGAAGATTATAGAGATAATTTAGTAGTAATATTTGCTGGATATACTAAGGAAATGCAAGATTTCTTAGATTCTAATTCTGGTATTGTATCACGTATTGGTTATACTTTTGAATTTGACGATTATACAGAAGATGAATTAGTTAAGATATTTGAAGGTATGATGAAGAAAGCTGGATTCAGTGTAGAAGAAGAAGCTATTAAGAAATTAAGAGAAATTATAAAAGAAAATAAAGATATGGAAAACTTTGGTAATGCAAGGTTTGTACGTAATATATATGAAAAGAGTATTGTAAAACATGCTCATAATACAAAAGATAAGAAACAAAAGAAAGTATTACAAACAATTACAGTCAATGATATTTCAACTGAAAACTTAATTATGAAATAATATTGTGCTATAATTGATATGTTAGGATAAGGAGGAAACTTATGAAAAAAATAATGGATGGTAATGAAGCAGCTGCTTATGTATCTTATAATTTTACAGAAGTAGCAGGAATATATCCAATTACTCCAGCTAGTCCTATGGCTGAAGTAACTGATAAATGGAGTAGTGAAGGTAAAAAGAATTATTTTGGAACACCTGTAAAAGTAGTGGAAATGGAAAGTGAAGCTGGAGCAGCTGGTATGGTACATGGTTCACTTCAAGCAGGAGCTTTAACAACTACATATACAGCATCACAGGGATTATTATTAATGATTCCAAATATGTATAAAATAGCAGGAGAATTACTTCCATGTGTTATAAATGTAGCAGCTAGAAGTTTGGCTACACACGCTTTATCAATATTTGGTGATCATCAAGATATTTATGCAACTAGACAAACAGGTTTTGCTATGCTTGCGTCATCTTCAGTTCAACAAGTAATGGATTTAACAGGAGTAGCACATCTTTCTGCTATTAAAGGAAGTGTACCTTTTGTTAATTTCTTTGATGGATTTAGAACTAGTCATGAATTACAAAAAGTTGAATTAATTGATACCGATAAACTTGGTAAATTAATTGATAAAAAAGCTTTAGCTGATTTTAGAGGAAGAGCAATGAATCCTAATAAACCTTCAATTAGAGGAACTGCTCAAAATGAGGATATCTATTTCCAAGCTAGTGAAGTAAGAAATCCATATTATGATAAAATTCCAGACATTGTTAATGAATATATGGAAGAAGTTAATAGACTTACTGGAAAGCATTATCAACCATTTAATTATTATGGTAGTAAGAATGCTAATAAGGTTATTGTTGCTATGGGATCAGTATGTGAAACTATCCGTGAAACTGTAGAATATTTAGTAAATAAAGGAGAAAACGTAGGACTTGTTGAAGTGCATTTATATAGACCTTTTAGTACTAAATATTTCTTAAAAGCATTACCTAAAACAGTTAAGAAAATTGCTGTACTTGATCGTACAAAAGAAGCTGGTAGTGGTGGAGAACCATTATACTTAGATGTAATTAAAACTATTAAAGAAATGGATGCTAGAGTATCAGTATTTGGTGGTAGATATGGTTTATCTAGTAAAAATACTACTCCAGCAATGATAAAAGGTTTATTTGATACTATGGATACTAGAGAAATGCATACTAACTTTACTCTAGGTATCAATGATGATGTTACTAACTTAAGTATTAACTATGATGAAGAGTTTAAATTACCAAATCATAATATAGAATTCTTAATATATGGATTTGGTAGTGATGGTATGGTTAGTGCTTCTAAAGATATAATGAAGATTACTGGTACTTATACTAATGCCAATGTACAAGGTTATTTCCAATACGATTCTAAGAAGAGTGGAGGAGTAACTATAAGTAACTTACGTTTTTCTAAACATGATATTCATAGTACATATTATGTTGAAGAAGCTAGTTTAGTCATTTGTACTAAAGATTCTTATTTGAGAAGATTAAAAATGCTAGATAAGATTAAACCAAAAGGTACTTTTGTTATTAATACTGGTAAAAGTGGCGACGAAGTACTTGCTATGATGAGTAATCATGATAAAAAGATATTACAAAGTAGAAATATAAAGATGTTTATTGTAGATGCAGATAAGATTGCTAGAGAAGCTGGTCTTCCTGGAAAGATTAGTGCTATTATGGAAACATTAATATTTAAACTAGGAAAGATAGTTGATTTTAACTTTGTAATTGATAAGATTAAAGAAAATTTAAAAGTTAAATTTGCTAATAAAGGTGGAGATATTGCTGAAAAGAATATTAAAGCAATAGACGCTTGTATGGGAAGTTTAGTTCCTGTAAAAGTTCCATATGTAGATTTTGTAGAAGAATTTAATGCCAAGAGAAGTCTATTTGAAGTAATAGATTCTATGGAAGGTGATAGTCTACCTGTTAGTAAATTTGTTGGTATTGCTAATGGTGAATTTGAAGCTGGAACATCTAAATTAGACAAGAGAGATAATTCTGATATGGCTCCAAGTTATTGTAGTGAGAACTGTCTAAATTGTAATTTATGTAGTTTGGTTTGTCCTCATGGTGTAGTTCGTCCATTCTTACTTGATGAAAAAGAAGTAATGGATGCACCAGAATCTGTAACTAGAAATTTAGTAGATGCTAATATCAAAGATAAAGATTATAAATTTACTATTGGTGTTAGTCTTAAGGATTGTACTGGTTGTGGATTATGTACTGAAGTTTGCCCTGGAAAAAATGGAGCAAAGGCTTTGGTTATGAAGATGAAAGAAGAACTATATGCTGATAATAAAGACAAAGAAGCTAAGTATTTATTTAAGGAAGTAACCGAGAAAAAAGATGCTATGCCTAAGAGTACTATTAAAGGAAGTCAGTTTATTAAACCTAAATTTGAATTCCCAGGAGCTTGTGCTGGATGTGGAGAAACTCCATATTTAAAACTATTAACTCAATTATTTGGAGAAAGAATGATTGTTGCTAACGCAACTGGATGTTCTTCTATTTATGGAGCTAGTACTCCATCAATGCCATATTCAATTCCTTGGGCTAACTCATTATTTGAAGATAATGCTGAATTTGGATTTGGTATGAGAATAGCTGATATTGCTATTAAAAATCAAATTAAAGCATTAATCACTGATAATATGGGCGAAATTAAGAAGAGTGAAAGAGCTATTTATAAAGCTTATTGTGAAAATATTACTGAAGAGACAGCCGGTGCTTTAATGGAGATCGTTGAAAATACTAATGTGCCTAGACTTAAAAAATTAAAAGACTTTATCATGCCAAAGAGTGTTTGGATGATAGGTGGAGATGGTTGGGCATATGATATTGGCTATAATGGAATAGATCATGTTTTAGCTAATAAAGAAAATGTTAATATTTTAGTACTTGATACAGAAGTATATTCTAATACTGGTGGTCAAGCATCTAAATCAACTCATACAGGAGCAGTTGCTAAATTTGCCTCTTCTGGTAAATTAACAGCTAAAAAGAATTTAGCTAAGATTGCTCTTACTTATCCACATGTTTATGTAGGAACTATTTCCTTAGGAGCTAATCCAATGCAAGCTATTAAAGTTATGCAAGAAGCTGAAGCTTATGATGGACCAAGTATTATCATTGCTTATGCTCCATGTATTGCTCAAGGCATATTAAAAGGAATGAAAAATAGTATTAATGAAGAAAAAGCTGCTACTGAATCAGGATACTTCCCATTATTCCATTTCAATCCTGAAAGTGGAGAGTTTAAAGTAGATAGCAAAGCAGACTTTACGAAGTTTGATGAGTTTATTCAAGGTGAAGATAGATATCGTTCTCTAGCTAAATTAAACAAAGATGGAGAAAAACTTTTAAGTGAAAATAAGAGACAAGCAGAGGATGTTTATAACTATTATCAATCATTAGTAAAAGAAGAAAAGTAAAAAATACTTTTCTTTTTTTGCAATATATGGTATAATATAGCCAAATTTAAGGGGTGATAATCATGAGTAAAATTAAATTAGAAAATTACGATGATTACGATTATGATCAAGACTTTGCCTATGACTATGATCAAGAGTATGATGATTATGAAGCTTTTAAGCAAGTACAAGAGGAAGAACCTGAAGTAGAGGTAAAAGTTGATGGACCAATTGAAAGACCAAGAAAACCATCTAATGAGTATTATGAAAAATTACGTGAACAAATAAATAAAGAAGTTGAAGAAGTAGATGATAGAAGAAGTTTTACTTCTAAAAAGTCTACTAATTATGATAGTGATACTTCTATTTTCGGTTCGCTATTTAATATTGTTATTTGGGCTTGTGTAGCTGTTGCTGTTGTATTATTCATTTATTTTATTATTACAAGACAAATAACTACGGCATTCCTATATGTTTTAGGTTTAGTAGTAGCCTTCTTTATAGGTTATGGATTAATGTATGTATTTGATACACTAATAATAGGAAGAGACTAATATGTCTCTTTTTTTTTCTAAAAAACAAAAAGACATGAGATTCGACCGCTCATGTCTTTTTACTTTCTATCTAAGAGAAGGCACCCCCTGAGGGCCTTCTCCAAAAAGAATAAAAAGGGGTTGGCTAGTGTGATACTAGCGACCAATTCGCCTAATACCGAATTGGTGATTACTATACTAATCGAAAAGCCTTATTTTGTCAATAAAAAAGTTAAAAAAAATGCAAAAAGTTTAAATATCTTTATTTATTGATATATATAGATATAAATATCTTTTTTTACTTTAAATTTTTAATAGATTATGATATAATATGCGAGAAGGAAGTGATACTTTTGGCTGAATTAAAAGACGTAAAGGGAATTGGACCGAAATCTCTTTCTTTACTTAATAAAATTGGTATTAATACAATTGAAGATTTAGTAACACACTACCCATTTAGATATGAATTATTAGAACGCAATGAACTTGGTAGTGTTGGAGACGGAGAAAAGATTGTTATAGATGGAAAAGTAGAAAGTATTCCTATTTTAATGCGGTTTAAGGCTGGACTTAATAAAATGAATTTTAGATTAGTTACACCTTCTGGAGTAGTAGGAGTATCTATATTTAATAGAGCTTTCTTAAAGAGTCAATTAACAGTAGGAACAGGAATAACTGTTATTGGTAAATTAGATAAAAGTAAGAATGTTATTACGGCATCTGATATAAAATTAGGTATACTTACTAATAAATTAAAAATTGAACCAGTATATCATTGTACAAGTGGTCTTACTAATAAGAATATGTCTACTTATATTAATATGGCATTACTTATGTATGGTAAGGATGTAAGAGATTACATTCCAGAAGAATATAGAGAAAAATATAATTTTTCAAATAAGAAGACTTCTCTTAATTTAATACATAATCCTAATACAATGGAAAAATTAAAAGAAGTAACTATTAGATTAAAATATGAAGAATTATTTCAATTTATGTTTAAAATCAATTATTTAAAACAACAAATAAAGAAAGAGCATACTGGATTAGAAAGAGTAATTGATCGAGAAAAATTAAATAAGTTTATGGATAAGATTCCATTTGAACTTACTAATGATCAAAAGAATGCTGTAGAAGAAATTATTAAAGATTTAGAAGCACCTAATAGAATGAATAGATTATTACAAGGAGATGTTGGTTCGGGTAAAACAATTGTTGCTTTTATAGGAATGGTTGCTAATTACTTGAGTGGATATCAAAGTGCTTTAATGGCACCAACAGAGATACTCGCAACACAACATTATCAAAACTTAGTAGATTTTTTAAAGAAGACCAAGATAGAAGTAGCTTTACTTACTGGATCTACTTCTAAAAAGGATAAAACGGCTATATATAAAGGATTAAAAGATGGTTCTATTCATATGGTTATTGGAACACACGCTTTAATTCAAGATGAAGTAGAATATAATAATTTAGGTTTAGTAATTACAGATGAACAACATCGTTTTGGAGTACATCAAAGAGCTAATTTACAAAACAAAGGAGTAAAACCAGATGTTTTATATATGAGTGCTACTCCAATACCTAGAACTTATGCTTTAACTATTTATGGTGATATGGATGTATCAACTATAAAAGAACGACCTAAAGGAAGACAAAAGATAGATACTTATGTTAAAGGTACTGCTGAAATAAAAGATGCATTACAAATGATGTATGATGAATTAAAACAAAAACATCAAGTATATGTAATTGCTCCTTTAATTGAAGAAAGTGAAAATAGTGGTGATTTAACTAGTGTAAATGAGTTAAAAGATCAAATGAAACTAGCTTTTGGTGAAAGATATAAAATAGATATTGTTCATGGAAAGATGGCAACAGCTGCTAAAGACATGATAATGGAACAATTTAAAGATAATAAGGTTCAAATATTAATTTCCACAACAGTTGTGGAAGTAGGAGTAGATGTACCAAATGCAACAACTATGGTAATATTTGATGCTGATAGATTTGGACTTTCTACATTACATCAATTAAGAGGTAGAGTAGGAAGAGGTACTAGTAAAAGTCAATGTATCTTAATTAGTGATAGTGATACTGAAAGATTAAAAATCATGGAAAGAGAAGATGACGGTTTTGTTATTTCAGAAGAAGATTTTAAATTAAGAGGACATGGAGATTTATTTGGTACTAAACAAAGTGGAGATATGGCCTTTAAGATTGCTAATGTAAGAAATGATTATAAAATTTTACTACAAGCAAAAAAAGATTCAAAAGAGTATTTACTTAATAAAGAAACTGATGGTGATGAGTTAAAACAAATACTTATTGATTCTATTACTAAAGAGTCATAAAATTGACTTTTGTAGGAATACGTGCTATAATATAGCGCGGTTATGTAAAAAAGGGGTTTAAAAACACAAGCATGACTTGTGTTTTTTTGCGGACAAAGGAAGGATAATATGACAAGAGCAGTTTTATCAGAAGAAAAAAAACAATTTTATGAAAATCTTGGTTTTGATACTAGTCTTGATGGATCTACTATGTTTGATGATCTAGTAGAAGAAGTTAGGATTTTATTAGATACTGATAATATAAATTATTCAACTATTATGAAATTATTACCTAGTATTGAAGTTGAATATTATCATTTCTATTATGAAGTAGGAAGAATGAAATATTTAGAAGATTTAAAAGCCTTTTTAGATAGTAGATTTATAGATAACAAGAGAAAAAAGAAAAGTAAGACTGAATATGTAAAGGTATTTGGTACTAAAGAACCAATTGGCGTTGAAAAAAGTATATATATAGTGGCTAAGTTATTAAACAAAGAAAGAAATTTACAAAAAGGCAATGTAAAAACACTTGTAAAGGAATAATCTTATAAAAGTAAAGTTTAAATTAATAAAATTTTTATATGATAACGAAATAGATATAAATAGTCCGTGTAAAGTTAAAAAAGTTAATTTGTAAGAATTGACTTTTTTTCTTACTATACTTTATAATTAAGGTGCGTGATGATATAACTTCACGCCGATATCTCTCATGATTTTTATATGAGAGTATATTCAACCGAACCCCCTGAAGAAGAGCCTAAAGGCTCTTCGCTTTTTTT
>JAEEGL015882681.1_pt1 | contig 30616 bp, 22 predicted proteins | sample 9134231 | NCBI WGS metagenome assembly JAEEGL01 (sample SAMN16246548, study PRJNA631951) | gut metagenome | biome: gut microbiome; feature: rumen; material: fiber-attached | host: Bos | place: Iran: Karaj | collected 2018-10 | reverse complement strand
TATCGACTTCCAAAGATCACAAGGATATAAAGGTCCGCGTTTTGAACTGAAAGTGAATACTGTTAATCTTAACGAGGGAAAATTTAAAATGGTCGATAAATGCTATAACAAAACGTTTCATCGATATGTTCCTCTGCAGTGGAACAATTCAAACTGTGAAATAAGACATTCATATTTGATCCAAGCGACTATTCTTTTGAACATGGGAAAATCATATTCAAATATCAGGATAAAGAAATAAAGGATAAAACCGAGCTTCCTGATGGCAGCAAGTTGTATTATGAAGCAATTAATGTTGATGACGGCTACTGGTTTCATGTTGAAATAAAAACCACCTCCTTCTGTTTATTATGATAAAAAGAATCCCGAAGGAAATATCCGTCGGGATTAATTGTAATGTTATTCTGTTTCCATTGATTGTTTTATGAAGAAAATGGCATTATTTACTAATTCAGATTAATCGTCAGTAAAATTGAATTATCCTCTAAAACTTCTTCAGATTCAATAGTCATGCCTTCTTCGAGGTTCTCTTTTACATGTTCATAGGTGTATGTTTGAACATTTAAACCATATTCTTCATTCAATTCTTCGAGTTCATTTTGCAAAGCATTTATTTCCTCGTTTGAACTAAGTTTTAAAATAAATGGTTGACCTGAAGATGGTCTTTCAAAAACCAAAGAACTCTCAGGACATGATGCCTTAATGGTGTTTGAATCAACTGCTGTCACCATCATACCATGTTCAGTTAATGTCTTATGAAGAAGATTAATATCAGTAAACTTCGTTTCAAGTTCACAAGGTGTTTTTTGCCGCTGAGCTTCGCTTAGCTTCTCACTGATATCTTCACTTGCCTGTTTTGCTATCATAATTACTGTAATAGCTAAAGGGACTAATGTTAATGATAAAGACATATCAAAGTATCCTTTCTTTAATTAAAAATCAAGAAGTCTTCCGCCTCTATTATTATTAATTGAATTCTCAGAATCTGAGGATGCATCAGGTTTTGATGGTTCTGAAGGCATTTCAGCTTCAGGCTCAATATTAAGAGACTTCATATCACTTCTTGCTGTAGCGGATACAGCTCTAACATTTGCCCATTCTCTTAAGCGCATTATTTGTTCCTTCTGTGTTACTGAAAGCGGAACGGTGCTTTGGATGGCATTGAAAAAGTCTTGTTCTTTTATGTTTCTTTGGTTAAAGAACGCTTCATATAAAGCGGAAATTACAGCCTGTTCAATCTCCGCGCCAACAAATCCGTCTGACATCCTGCTAAGTTTTTCAATAAACTGATTATCAATAGAAAGATTGCTGGCAACTTCTAAATTTTTTAGTCTCTTGTTAAGATGAACTTCAAATATTTTTTTGCGTTCTTCAAATGTAGGAAGATCCACAAAGAATATTTCATCAAAGCGCCCTTTTCTAAGAAGCTCTGGAGGAAGTGAACTAATATCATTTGCTGTTGCAATAACAAATACCGGAGCAGATTTTTCCTGCATCCATGTTAAAAATGTTCCAAAAACCCTTGTGCTTGTTCCACTGTCTCCGCTTGAACCGGTTCCGCCAAGACCTTTTTCAATTTCATCTACCCAAAGAATTGATGGAGAGACAGCCTCTGCGGTTGCAATCGCTCTTCTCATATTTTCTTCGGAACTGCCAACAATACCACTGAAAATCTTTCCCATATCAAGTTTAAGCAACGGTAGTTGCCAAATTGCACTCATTGCTTTTGCAGTAAGACTTTTACCACAGCCAGGGACGCCGGTAATTAAAACCCCTTTTGGAGCTGGAATGTTATATCTTTTTGCAGAATCAGACCAGGAATTATTTCTTTTAAGCAACCAATTTTTAAGGTTTTCAAGTCCACCGATGTCGTTAATATCAAAATCACTTTTTATAAACTCTAATATACCGGTTTTCTTAATAACCTGATTCTTTTCATCAAAAATTACGCTAATGGCTTCCCTGTTCAAGCCTTTATTTTTAACTATTGCTCTAGAAAATGCATTTTCAGCTTCCTGAAGGGTAAGACCTAGTGCCGACTTAGCTATCTTAACCTTATCTTCGTTCGATAATCCATCAGAAAGACCATTTTCATCAATCATTTGATTGAGAGTGTCAAGAATTTCGTTAACGGTAGGCAGCGGAAAATCAAAAACAGAAATCTCTTTCTGCATATCACTTGGAATTATTAACTCCGGAGATACCAATACAACATTTTCTCTAAACGAGCCTTCTCTCAAAACGGGAATAAGATCTCGCATCTTTCGTATTACAGAAAAATCAGCGGGCCTGTTGTTAGCACCGAAATAGTTATGAAGATCTTTGAAAATATAAATGGCATTTTCGTCATTTTTATCGACAAATTCAAGAGCTTTGATTGGTTGAACTGTATCGTTGATTTTTTTTCTTGTTTCAAAATCAACAAATCCATCTGTTTGAGTCCAGGAATAAACCTTTCTAGGCACTTTAATTATGTTCTCGTCTTTAGCGACCTCATTAACCAAAGCGCACGCTCTTGATTCTTCCCATGTTGGGATATATACAAACGGAAATCTCGCTTTAAAAAGATTGGCAAGTGAATTTTTTAATTCTTCGCTGAATTTCATTGTTCATTCTCCTTTGATGTATTAAAAAACATTGTGTTTCCCTGACCGTTAACAGTAATTTTTCCTGATGGAGAAATGCGTATTTCCAGTTGATTCCTTTCAAAATCCTCAATTTTATATCTCGATGTCAGGAAATGAAAGCGCTGGTTTTTTGAACCAATCATTGGGCGCGAAAAGTCTCTCAATTTTTCAACATATGGACCATCAATTAAGACATCGATTAATTTGAGAACAGGACGTAGTTTTTGATCATTTTCTATCTCTTCAATTGTATATCCTGAGAATAGCACAATTGATTTGCCAATTCCTTTTATCATAGAACAAAGCTCAATAAGAGAGTCAATTTGTTCAAGGGGTTCTCCGCCAAGGAATGTAACTCCTTCAGACTCTTTATCATTAGATATTATTCTAATGATCTCATCACAAGACTTTATTTCCCGTGGCTCGAAAGACCACGTTTCCTTTGCGAAGCACCTAGGGCAATGACGAGAACAGCCTTGAAGCCATATACATGTTCTAATTCCAGGCCCCTCAACTTTTGTTCCGGTTATAATACGGTTAATGTTCAACATTGTTAAAAATCTAGTTTTCTATCTGTTTTTTTTCCATTCTGATCAAAAGGTACATTGGAACAAACAATCTTATCTCTTAACTGAACTGCAAAATGAGGTTTAAGAGCGGCTACACTGAAAAATTCATCCGCATCCTTAAATCCACCGTTAGAGTTTCTGTAATCAATTAGTTTCTTAGCTAAAGCAAATGATATACCAGGTAATTTTTCAAAATCAGATTCACTACAAGTGTTTACATCAACGTTTTCAACACTTACATAGGAATTGGTAACAGGAGCATTGACCGTTTCTAACAAAGTATTATTCAAAGTTGGTTTGGTATCATTTAAAGCAACTTTAGTCCCGCATTTTTCACAAAAAGTTCCGGCAATTACAGAGGATCCACAATTTGCGCAAAACAGTGTATGAGAGGCCTTTTCAGGAGCACTATTCTCGGTATTTGAATCGGGAGTAAAATCAAGTCTGCCTCTGTTAACGGGTATCGTTGATTTATTATTTGATGAACTAACAGGATCATAATATTCATGCTGGATTTTTTCCTTAAGGCTGTCTTTACCGGTAATTTGAATTGCCTCAAGTCTAAGAAGATACTCTTTTCTTACAAGAAAAGAGTGAACAATAGAACAAACATAATATACCATCGAGATAGCCGAGTAATAAATATATATTTTGCCGCCAATCTCATTATTAATATATTGCAATAAAAAAACAATCGCAAACAGAATAGCATATAATGAACCAGCTATAATCCATTTTTTTTGCTTTGCTTTTGAACCAATATAAAAGAATCCAGCAAAACCGAACAAAAAGAAAGATGCTATAATCCATCTGGAATTCTTTCTTTCCCATTCTTTTGATTGACTTGTGATATTGTTATTTTCCATCTTATAATCCCTCGCTTTTATACATTAAGTTTCCTGTTTAATAGTATTATCCGAGGTGATTTGGTTTTCTATCTCATAGAATTCATCAGTATAATCAGAATCAACCGTTTTAGCCTCAGTGAGTCTTTCTACGACTCCAATATATTTTTCACACGATTTTCCTTTTATATTTTTTGTCTCGCTGTTAATTGTTCCATCTGGATTAATCCTAATTATCAATTGTTTTTTCAAGATAAAACCCCTCCATTTACTCTATCAAATAATTATGAGCAGCAAACCATGTTTCAAATCCGGTCATTTAAAACTACCGAAAAAACATATAGTCTTATTATCTTTGATAGTATATCACATATAAAAGCGTTATTTCAATATAATTAATAAAAAACAGGGTAATAAAAGAACTACTCTTTAGGAATGACGTGTTTTTGGGGGAGGACGATTGCTCTCAGCTTTTTAGAATTAATCCACCCATTAATTGTACGAACAGTATATCCAATTAAATTAGATACCTCAGTTGATGTGAAAATTTCTTTGTGAGAAGATAGTTTATCAGAATAATAATATTTTGCAGCATGGGCGTCAAATTCTGGCGGAAGGTAACTAACGAATTTCTTTCTATCAATTTCCCACGATTCACCGAACTTCTTTTTTCGGTCAGAATCATCCATACGTTTGTACCAATCATCGGGCGGTCTATACTTGCCGGGATCCTCATAATAATCTCTCAACCAAAGAATAACATCATCTTTCTTTATAGTGTAACAACGTGTTTTCCTTCCAGTGTATTCACATGGTACTAATCCACTTCTTAGAATCCACTCCGCTTTCTTTTTTGAAATATGACATAGTTTGTACATTTGCTCTTTGGTAATAATATCGGGATAGTTTTCAAACTCTTTAAGGATAATTTCAATTTCGATTTTCACATTATCATACTATCCGAATTATCCGGCAGCTTTTCCGATATGGGATTATTATAGTCAACTGTTACAGAATTGTTTGTTTCTTCGTCCGGAGCCGTAAATGGAAATTCGTTTTCTTTGCGTTCAGGATTGCTTTTATCCTTGCCGGAAAAATGACTTTTTAAAAAATTATTAGTTTTCAATTTTCTGTTTTCTCCCGATATATTTTATATAATTCCTTGTGCATACCGCCGCCGTCAATTATCCGCTATAACAATAAGTCTGTCCGATTCGGTAAGACATATTTCCCTGTCCGAATCCGGGTTGAGTTCAATCGTCTTTCCGTCAAAGAAGAAGCCGAGCAGAAGATATCCTTTTTCAAGCAGGTTTTCACGCAGGTCGGCTACCCGCATTTCCTGACCTATAAGCGCCAGATTTCTCATCGATTTGGTGTAAATCTCGCTACCGAAATTTGATAGGAATTCACTGAAAATGCGATAAAGCGACGGATTGTGAGCCAGCTGAGCAAGGATGGTTGATGTTGTGTTTGAAGAAATAACAAAATCAATGGGATCCTTTGTGTTAATCAGATTTCTGCTCTGTTCGCTATATAAAACAGATGTTATGGCGAGATTGAGATTATACCGTTTTTTAATGTCTCTTATTTTGAGCAGCGTGATGATGTTGTTAATATCGGCGTCCTCGGGAGGAACGGAGATGTCTCTGAGAAGAACCACGCTGTCGGCGTTCTTGATTACATTTTCCACATGCAGGGATGACGGAGCGGATTTAAGGCTTTCGAGAATCAGTTCGGCATCCTCGGGGATTTCATCCCTGATAGTTTCAACGACCTCACTGTCACCGAAAACAACTATTCTTCCGTGCTTAGAATTAAGGGTTTCGCCGTTGAATGTAACTTTGCTTGCCGGGGCTGATTTGTCAATACGGTATGCCGGCGCGGTCTCTGCGATGTAAATGAGACTGTCGCCTTCCTCATAAACGGTCGCCGCGTCGGGATTGATAAGTGTTTTTTTGCCCTTTTTAATTCCTATAGGTGTGCCTTTTGTGAAACAGCGTATTATTTCAACAAATGTCAGTCCCACGCATTCATCTATGGGGTTAATATAAATCTCTGAACCTTCAAACGATATAAGTTCGTTGAACGCGAGAGCCGAACCCGGTCTGGTGCAGCAATGGGCAACTATTCTGCCGATTGCGTCGTTCGCCTGAAAAATCATTATTCTTTTGTTTTTGGGAATAATGTAGTTGTCGTCCGTGACGGAGGCGATTATTTTTGATTCTTCCGGGGCGTTCATCATGGCGTTGAACGCGGCAAGCACGATTTTTATGGTACGGTGATTGTCCATGGGGCTTACCACAACCGACCTGCAGGTGTCAAGCGAACAGAATGTCAATTCGTTTTTGTCGGTGATATCTATGTTTTTGCAGATGAGACGCACCCGTTTCGGAATATCCAGATTGTTCTCTATCAGATCGTGCATCTGCGCCTTGTCTGTTTTTTCCGCAACAACAACAGTACATTTTTCCCCGTTGCTGCCGGCGATTATTTCCGAAATAAGCGTATATGAACCCGGTGTGAATCCCAGAACAACAAAATGTCCGCTTTCAATTACGGGCGAGTTGCCCTTTTGCAGTTCATCTATTTTTTCCTCAATAAGATTGCTTATGATACCGATAAGCACACTTGTGAAAAGTATGCCGAAAAGCGCGCCTGTGCCGCAAAGAATGAGATAGCCGATGTTCCCGTCTTCCGAGGAGGGAAACCATGCGTTGAGCGTGGCGGACGCGACATCCCACATTGATTTGAAAAAGCCGTCTTCATTCCAGTCAAAAGCGAAAAGCAGCCCTACAAGAACAACAATAACCAGAACCGTAACGACCGAGAGCATTTTTATCATTGCTCCGGCGCCTTTTTCCATTTGTCTGTCAAACCAGTATTTAAACCTGTTAAGCAAACCGATATACCCCCGATTGTTTATTGACCGATTTTAATCCGTATTAATCCGTTTTATGTCATTTTTTTGATGGAAGCGCTTCGCTCATTGCTTCAGAAGCGTTTCGTAATAAGCCGTGCAGAGGAAGGCGGACGCAACGCCGTCCTGCCCGAGAACCTCGGTGTAGTTTTCCTCATCGACTCCGCCGGAGCAGAAATACGGGTCGTAAAAACCGTCTTTGTCCTTTGTGCCGAGTTCCTTTTTCAGCACCGCCGCCACGTAATTCATCGGCAGACTGTCCTTCCCGGGGTCAACGGTATAAAACTTTTCGTAGCTTCTCGCGAGCCAGCCGACGCACCACGCTTTGAAAATCGGGTTCTCGTTCATATTTATATCGGCAGTGCCGTCCTCGTTTTGTGTTTCGGTAAACATATGCCCAACGGTCGCTTTGACGGTTGCCGATGTCAGGTCGTAATATTCTTTTTCGCCCGTGATCTCATAAAGAAGACTGCCGGCGTAAATCACAGTTGCCTGGTTGTATATTCCCTTCCAGTGATTTTTCGCCCCGTTTTCAACATTGATACTGTCAATAAACAGGTCATTTTCTCTGAAATTTGAGTTCATCCAGTCAAATATCATTCTGCCCTTTTCGAGATATTCCTCATTTCGGGTAAACCGATAAGCGAGCAGAAAAGCGATTGCCGCGGGGGCGTTTGAGCACGCGTTTTTGCTTTCATACTTTGAGGACCAGTATATTCCGCCGCCGAGAGTATTATCCCAGCCCGTCCACAGAAATACGAGATTGTCCTCAGCCGCTTTCAGCAGTTCGCTCCTGCCGAGCTGACCGTAGCCGAGCAGAAGCTGAATGCACACCCACTCGTTGTCGTCATAGTAATAATCGCCCTTGCCGCCGGGATATGAGTTATAATAGGATATGCCGCCGTATTCCTCCTGAGGCGCGGTGATGACTGCGTCTTTAACGAGATACCTCCCGAGCCCGTTTGTGAGCATATCGCCGTAATACGCCCTGAGGCGCAGACTGCCCGGGAAGAGTCTGTATGCGTCGGCGACGCTTTCAATAAGCGATGCGGCGGGCCACACATAAGCGAAGTTTGACTGACCCATATAATCGAGTGTTTTGTGGCTTGTAAGGTTATAACTTTTATCAAGTATTTTGAGCGTCAGTTCATATCCCGCGCGGGCGAACTCGTTGTTCACTATCGCGGATGCGTCATCGGCGCTTCTCCCCGCGAACAAGCCCGCGCTCAGGAACATTACGGCGCTCATAAATATTGAAAGCAGTTTCTGAAATACTGTGTTCATTGCAACTCCTCTTCAATGTCAGTCATCAAACATCATTTCCGCGAATTCCGCTTCGTCAACCCACGACGGGTCGAACTTCACTTTGGAAATGCGGGCGTTACAGCCGGGGCAGACCTTATACGGCTTCTTGGCATTGCAGCCGCAGGCGGAGCAGATGAATTCATCCGCTCTGAGATAATGTGTTTTCTGCAGCCAAACGGGCTCTTTTTTTCTTTTGCCGAATAAAGACATAGTGCCTCCGTTATTCAATACTTTTGAGAAGTCCTTCGCAACCCTCGTAAATATCCCTGTATGCCGTCTTGAAATCGCCGGAATACCACGGGTCGGAAACATCGCCGGGTCTGTCGGTATAATCCATAAGCATACGGATTTTTCCGTCTTTGTCGCCGCCGAAAATGCGGTTTACACCGCGGACATTGTACCTGTCCATACAGATAAACAGGTCATATTTTCTGTAGTCGTCCGCCCTGAGCTGAACGGCTCTTTTGCCGCCTGTCGAAAGCCCGTGCTGAGCGAGAATCTTTTTTGCGGGAGGATAGACCTCCGCTCCCGTGCCGTTCCACACGTTTTCATCGCTTGTGGCGCTCGACGCAACAAAAAACTCATCGCTTCTGCCGGCTTTTTCAACCATATCTTTAAAGATTATCTCCGCCATCGGGCTGCGGCAGATGTTCCCGAGGCAGACAAACATAACTCTTGTCATTTCTATTCATTTCCGAAATTTTATTTTAAATAATTATATTATATTCTTCTCTCTTTTTCAACAAATATTACCGCTTCGCTTGCCGGTGCTGTTTTGTCTTGAACGGCAGAGCTCATTGTGTTACAATAATAAAAGATATTGCAGGATTTACGGGGGAATGAAAATGACGTCTTTTTTAAGCTATATTGCCGCGCTGGTGCTGAGCGTATGCACGGCTCTGTCGTTCCTCTTTGTTTTTCCGCCGTCACCGCAGACTGAGTCGGTTAAATTCGCCTCATCGCTCGGGGCGGGCTGGAATCTCGGCAACACGCTCGAGGCGTGGCGCGTTCCCGAACCGGACGACACGGAAACCTGCTGGGGCAACCCGAAAACCACAAAGGAACTTATCTCGTTTATAAAACAGAGCGGCTTTGGAACCGTGAGAATACCCGTCACCTGGTTTCAGCACCTTGACAGTGACGGCAACATCGAAAGCGAATGGCTCGACAGGGTCAACGAGGTTGTCGATTGGGTGCTCGGCAGCGGAATGAACGCCGTTCTGAATGTTCAGCACGACGATCAGGACTGGCTTATCGCGAACAGTGAAAACGAGGAGCGCGCCTGCGAAACTCTCGCCTCAATCTGGGCGCAGATTGCCGAGAGGTTCAAAGATTATGACAATCGCCTCATATTTGAAACCATGAACGAGCCGCGGGTCGTCGGCGCAGATGATGAATGGGGCGGAAACGATGAGGGCAGAGCCGTTGTGAACTGCCTGAACCTTGCCGCGCTCAAAGCCATAAGAGAATCGGGCGGAAAGAACGCCGACCGCTATGTTTTCATCACCGATTACGCGGCGAGCGACCTTGAGGAAAACTTCACGGCGCTCGAAATACCCGATGACAGCCGCGTTATGGTGTCGCTTCACTACTATCCCGGCACGGCGCACCGCTCGGAGTTTGCCGACTGCGAGGAAAAACTCACCTTCGAACAGCGCCGCGACATCTACAAAAAACTGCGCGCTTTTTACAACGCGTTTTCGAAAAAGGGCGTCGGCGTGTGCATAACGGAATTCGGCTGGACGGACAGAGAGTACCTCGACAACCTCGCCGAAAAGGCGGATTACCTTGTGAGCACGGCAAAAAGATTCGGTTTCTGCTGTTTCGTATGGGACAACGGCCTTGATTTCAGCGTTATTGACCGTGAAAACCTCACCGTCGCTTACCCCGCCTACGCGGAGGCGATAACGGGGAAACGACCGTAAAAACCAAATAATTATAACAGCCCGTATCGAGCGATACGGGCTGTTTTTATGGCTTTATATTCCCCTGATTTTGTCAATGAGTGTTTTTATGAGTCCGGTTATGAGTCTGAACGGGCGGAGGATTGTGCCGGCTATGTCGTTGCGCCCGTAGATTCTGTAGGCGGAGTAACCGTTCTCCGCGCTGTACATAAGCTGATAGGCTCTCGCCGAAAGCGTTCCGTCATCGTTTTTCACTCCGACCGTCAGGTTCGCGCCTATGAGCGCGGGGTAGGGAATTGTGAGGGTGAAGCCGTCCATTGAATAATTCTTTATCGGAAGACCGTTTACGAAAACATAATCGACCTTGTCAAATCTGCCGAGGTCAACGGTTATGCCCTCTTTCGCGGTCTCCTCGGGCAGAACGGAGAGTATCTGCCTTACCATATAATCGTAACCCGACTGGGTGGGGTGAGTGGCGGTGAAGGTGTTGTCCTTGAAATCGCCGAGGAGCGACCAGTCGTTTTCGGTTGCCTGAACCTCGGTGTTCGCGACATCGGCATAAAGAACATTGAATTCCTTTGCCCATTTGCGGTACTGGTTGTTCATTTTGGTTGTAAGCCCCGAGAACAGCGAACCGAGAGGGATGACCGTTTCATCGGTGAGAGTCAGCTCGTTGAGAAGATTGAAGGAGCCGACCATAACGATTGTGGCGTCGGGATTGAGTTTCTGTATTTTCTTTATGAGACAGGGGTAGTATTCCTTCCAGTAATTAAAGCCGAAATTTATCTCTTTAATTGCGCTTGTCACAAGGTTGATTATTCCCTCGGGGCTGCTCAGGTCAAAGCTCGCGCCGCCCGCGAGACTGCCGCCGTTGGAGGCGATTCTGTAAACGCGGTAGAAAACATCGCACATACCGAGTTCCACGGTGATGAGATCGGCTTTTTCGATAACCTCGATTATATCGCCGCATTTGCCGCATTCGCCCTCAACATAGACCTCGCCCGCTCTTGTGCCGTCAAACGAGCCCTCCCAGCCGAAATAGCGGAGCATCTCGTCATAATACTGGTAGTCAAGCGCGGTGTCGGTGAAATTGTCCTCAATTCCGAGAAGGTCCATCATCATTCCGACCGTCATTCCGGGGTAGCAGAGAGGCCAGAAGTTGCCGCTTTTGTCGGTCATATCATCCGGAGCGTTGCAGCCGACCGCCTGCGAAATCTGATTGGGCACGGCACCCACGACATTGCGCAGAAAATACATATCGTACTGACCGCCCTCATATTCATCGTTGTTGATGTAGAAGCCGTCCGCGCCGCAGCCCCTGAACAGGCTGTCGCCAATGGCGAGGTAGCCGCCCTCTGCGCCGTACTGCTTGACGGTCTCTTTTGTAGCCGACATGCCCGTAAACGCGAAGCACGAAACGGTGATTATAACGCAAAGAACTACTGAGATTATTTTTTTCATATTTCTGCCTCCCTGTATGTTATTGTATTCTCTTTAAGAAAAACTCTTTTTTCTCTTCGTTGTCAAGTGAATGCACCGGCTTTATCTGCGCAGCGGAAGCGCCTTGAGAAACGCATTTTTCCGCCCACAGTTTATGTGTGCCGGGTTGCTGCTTTTTAACGGCAAGGCGCGAAATAAAGCCCTTTTCCCTCTGCGAGGGATAGCGCTTGTTGCACTGCCCCATATAATCCTCAATCTCGTCGATGTATTCGCCGAGGTCGATGCCGTTTTCGTCCTCATAAAGGAGAACATATCTGTTGGGCAGAACGCTGTCGTCCTGATAAAACAGCCAGTTTTCAACCGTGACGCCGTGCGCTTTTGAAATCATTTCGATTGTGTTGCGCGCGTCCTCCTCGCTGAATTTTTCGCCCGCTATGTTGAACATCTGCCCCTTGCGGAAAACGAAGGAGATAAGCGGACATTTGTTGCGAAAGCCCTTTACCTCGAGCACATCCTTGAGACGGTAGCGGTAAAGCCCCGCCTGATTGGTTATGAGTATTTCATACTTTCCACCTTCAACAAGGTCGCCTATGCCGAGCACCTCTCCGCTCTCGTCACCATAGGGGATAAACTCGTAATAACAGCTGTCCGTGAGCAGTTGCATATCGGTATTGCCGAGTTCACAGCACGCCGCAACAAGTGCCTCCGATGCGCCGTATATTGAAAAATCAAGCGGGATTCCTTCCGAGAGAGAACGAATGTAATCCGCCGAGGGCTTGAATGAGGCGTTGCCGATGCCGCTTATAACCGTCATATTCTGCCAGATTCTTTTGAAAAGCGTGCCGTCAAAGCCCTTTTCAAACTGCTCCCTGAGATATCGCGCTCTTTCGGGCATTGGCTTTATGCGCTTTTCAAGATACGCGCGAAGTTCCGGCTTCATCTTAACGCTTTCGTCAATCGTTCCCTTTTCAATATCGTCAACAATCAGCCGCCAGTTGTTTTTGAGATAAGCGACCTGGCTTACGTTTATGCTGAAAAACACCGAGAAGATGAACGAGGCGTCCTCATCCTGCAGGGCGAAGCGGTATATGTTATAGACATAGTCGCCGTCGTGAACATCAAAAAGATTTGCGCCCGGCACGGTGAGAATGAACGGGTAAAACCTGCCGTACTGCCGCGCGCCGATTTCAGCAATGTTGCTGCATATCATGCCGTTGGGCAGACACTCGTTTGTGGCGGGCGAGAGGAAAACTCCTCTGCCTGGCTTGTATTTTCCGCCCTGCTTTTCAAGGTACTCCGCGCCGAGAGCCAGCGCCCTTGTCCAGGTGTATTTGACATAGGCGTCAAGCGACGCGGCTGTTGCGGGTATGTATTTCGGGACTCCCGAGGAGCCCGAGGTTCTCGAAAAGCCGAGTATCGGGGAAGATACAAGAACATTCTTTTCGCCGTTTTTGATTCTCTCTATATACGGCGCGTAATCCTCGTAGCCCGATACGGGCACATTCCTTCTGAAATCCTCCGGCGATTTTATATCGCCGAAATTGTGAAGGCGGCCGTATTCGGTGTTTTTATTTTCATCTATTATTTTTTTAAGCAATTTAAGATTTTCCGCCTCAGGGTCAAAGGACGCTTTTTCCATGTGGCGGAGACTCGCCCTGCCCTTTGACACCATTATTCTCATTGCGGATGAACTCAACAGTTTGCGAAACATTTTGTAAGACCTCGATAATTGCCTTTGAATTTTATATAGTTATGATATCATAAATACGGGGGCAAATTCAACTGTTTTTAAATAAGAGCGTATTTCGGAGTTAATTATATACATATATACACAGAGTGCGAACCGCGCAGGCGCGTTGCCTACGGTCACTGCTGAATTTATACAACGCGTAGGGCGGGATGACCCCATCCCGCCGTTAACTGCAATCAAAACAGGGAACGCAGTTGAGCGTTCCCTGTGCTGTTTAATAATTTCAGCAAATTGATGTGAGAAGTTCCGCTATCGCTTTGCCGAGGATTTTTTCAATAAGTTCGGCGAAGAACGCCTTGAGACGGTCGAAGAAGCCGTTTTTTACCTTAACATTCATTGTGCCGCTTTCGGCAAGCACATTGCCGTCGCTGTCAATAATCTTTGCCTGAACGGTGTAGCTTTCGGTCGGGTCCTCAACGCCGAGGCCTTCGCCCGTGCCGACATCCTCGCCGTCCACGAACCAGTGGATTTCGGCGCCCTCGGGCATATCCGCGGTGCTCGCCCTGAATATCATATCATCTTTATAGCCGATTTCAGTGTTCTCTTCAAAATCGTCAATCCAAATAACCGGATCGGGTTTGTCCGCTTCGCGCTGATCCTCAACGGCTTTCTGAGTATCATCGACTTTGGCGTCAACAGCCGCCTTGTTATCCTCGAGCGACTTGCTCTCGTCATATTCGAGGTCGTCTATGTCTTTCTTTGCCTCGTCTATGATTTCTTTGACCGCGTCGCTGTCGCCGTCCTGAGCGAGCGCGTCGATTTCGTTTTTCTTTTCTTCTTTGTATTCCTCGAACGCGTCCTTGTCGGCGGCGAGTTCCTCGGCGGCAAGTTCCTCGTCGGTCTTGATATCGTCGATTGCCGCTTTCGCGTCCTCAAGCGCGGCCGCCACGCCGTCGATGTCTTCCGCGTTATCGACGGCTTCTTTACCGCTGCTCACGGCGCTTTCAAGTTCCGCCTGCTGTTCGGCTCTGTAGTCCTCGGGATCTTTATAATTCCCGAGTTCTTCCTTCGCCGCCTCTTTTGCGGCTTCGAGTTCCTCCGCGGTAAGTTCTTCATCGGTCTTGATATTGTCAATCGCCGCTTTGGCGTTCTCCAGCGCCGCCGCTACGCCGTCAACGTCTTCCGCGGAGTCAATGGCGTCCTTGCCGGCATTCACGGCGTTTTGGAGTTCCGTCTGTTGTTCGGGTCTGTAATCCGAGGGATCTTTGTAGTTTTCAAGTTCCGCTTTCGCTTCTTCTTTGGAATCCGCAAACTCGGCGGCGGCTTCCAGTTCGCTGTCCACATATCCGCAGACCGTGCAGGTGAAGCGGTCATCGCCTGTGTCACCGTACAGGTGCCCGCCGGTTCCCGTGCCCGTTTTGGGCGGCCAGTTTTCGTCTGTCGCCTCATTATCGTAAGCAAAGCCCTTGAGATGCGGATAAAAATCGTTCCGGCAGTGATTTGTCTTTACAAGCCAGGGGCTTGTTTCGCCGTCTTCACAGTCAAAGATCATATTGTCAAGCGCGGTTGCGCCCGTCATCTCAGCGGTGGAGAGACCTTCGGCATTTGTTTCGCTTCCGTTTCCGATTGCGGGAATATCGTTTAATATTTCGCTGTTATAATAACAGTATTCCACAGTGCTTGAACCGGTGTTGTAACCGACCACGCCGCCGGGATAAAATGAGTTGGCTGTTACACTTCCGATGTTGTAGCAATTCACAACGGTTCCGTCGTCGTTAAATCCGACCACGCCGCCGATATTCTTTTCGCCGGAAACAGTGCCCAGGCTGTAACTGTTTCTGACCGTGCCGTGATTGTTTCCTACCACGCCGCCTACACCGTGATTACCGGTTACCTTGCCTGTGAAATAACAGTTTGTAACTGTGCCGTAGTTTCTTCCTGCCACGCCGCCTGCGGAATATTCGCCTGATATATTTCCGTCTTCAATGCCGACATTCTGCACGGTTCCTTCCGAACCTACATAACCGAAAAGTCCGGAAAAATCTCCGTAAGCAGAAGGTGTTGTAAGCCCGGTGATGACATGACCGTCGCCGTCAAATGTTCCGCGGAAGAGATATGTGCTGTTCCTGCCGATGGGAGTCCAGGTGGCTGCGTATCCCGCATCGGACAGATCGTTTTTGCAGACTATATCCGCGGTAAGAACGGCGCAGGCATCGGGAATAAGATTCTCGCCGTTAATGCCGTTTACGGTAACGGCGAACGCCTTGAGTTCCTCATAATCCGAAATTTCAAACGCGTTGGCTTTCAGCACGCGGGCGGGCCAGACGGTTTTCTGTATGCTTTCCGCGTTTAACTGGTTGCCCGAGGGATCGGTATTGAAGCCCTTGAGATGCGGATAATATGAGTAAATATCGTCATCCGCCCTTGTAATCCACGGGCTTGTTTCGCCGTTTGAGCTTGAGAAAAACATATTGTCAAGCGCTCCCGCGCCCGTCATCAGATCTGTGGCGAGACCGCTTACATTTTCGCCGCTTCCGCTTCCGACGGCGGAAATATCGGATAATACAGCGCTGTCATAATAACAGTTTCCGACGGTGCCGGTGTTTTCTGCGGCAACGGCGCCGTACCAGGCGTTACCCGTGGGTCTGCCGGTATTGTAGCAGTTCTGAACCGTTCCCGAGGCGTTCCTGCCAACCACGCCGCCCGCGTAATCCGTGAACGCGGTGACATCGCCCGTGTTGTAGCAGTTACTGACCGTTCCCGAGGAATTGTGACCGGTTATACCGCCCGCATAAAACGTTTCCGAAATGACATTTCCGGTGTTATAGCAGCACGAAACACTGCCCTCGTTCAAGAATCCGGCAACACCGCCGGCGTAATTGCTCCCGGAACTGACGCTGCCCGTGTTGTAACAGTTCTCGACTGTTCCGACACTGTTGAAACCGACAATGCCGCCCGCGGAATCCTTCGAAGAATCTACATTTCCGGTGTTGTAGCAGTTTCTGACAGTACCGCCTGAATTGTAGCCCACAACGCCGCCTGCATATTTTCCGCCGCCTATCATTTCACTTTCAAGCCCCGTGTTGAGAACGGTGCCGTTTTTATCCAGGCAACCGAAAAGACCGGCGTAATTCGCTTCGTAATTTTCATAATAAAGCCGCGTTATTTTATTGCCGCAGCCGTCGAATGTGCCCTTGAAGGGTCTGCTTGTTGTGCCTATGGGAGTCCAGTCGTTCATTTCAAGGGTGTTTTCCGCGTCAATGTCGTTAAGAAGAACGGCACAGGCAGCATTGTTGTTTGCAAAGCGGGTAGAAGTGCCGTTGACTATTGCGGCGAATTCCAGAAGCCCCGAATAATCCGAAATCCGATAGGGGTCGTTCTCAGTGCCGGAGCCCGCAAGCTCACTGCCTCCGAGACGCAGCACAAGGTGCAGGGTTGACTCCTTCTGGATGTTGTAATCCGCGAGGGTGTGACCGTCCTCAAGCTGCTTGCCCGCGAAAATCAACCGCTGCTGATCGGGCGGGATGCCCTCTTTATCCTGAATCTTGGCTTTTACATTGTCAATTGAGTCTCCGGGTTCAACCTCGAGAGTGACGGTTTTGCCCGTAAGAGTCTTGACGAAAATCTGCATAGCGTCCACCGGCAGCGCGAACATGCCGGCAACAAGCATAAGCGACAGTAAAAGCGATATTGTCCTTTTTGCAGTTTTCATTTCCGTTTCCTCCTTTTGAGAGTAAAGCATTAACAATTAATATTAACATATCGGTATAGTGAGATACAAGGGTTTTATATAAGAAATATTTTTTAAGCGGCGATACACCGTAAAGCCCGTTTGTGCCGTGCGGGAAAATAACAGCAAAAAAACATCCACCCGCTTGGCGGGTGAATGTTTATTCTTTGAAAAAGATTTTAAATTGTAATCATAAACAGGCAGAAGTTCAGAATAATCCAGCCGGCGGCCGCGGGAACAATCTGCTTCGCGGTGTATTTTTGCTTTATGAACCTGCAGATGAGAAGACCGGTGAGGTGGATTACGCACAGCGCCGTAATAATCGCCGTGACAATGCCCGTAGGCCAGTTGGGCAGCACAAGCACGGGAAGAACTCCCGCGAAGCGGTAACTGACAAAACTCAAGAAGAAAACAAGAGTCATTATCACGGGCACGAACATACCCGCCGTGCCAGCGAGCGAGCGCAGAACGGGTTTCGGAGTTGCGCTCTGTTTAAGCATTGCAAATGTTGTGAAGAATGTGAGTATGAGCAGCGAGGGCGTGAGAACGCCGAGCGGAACAATGCAGTTAAACGGCAGATAGGGAAGGCTCGCGACCGAGTTCTGCCAGAAATAAACAACGCAGCAGGTTACTGTCAGCAGTAACGGGAAAAGCAGGTTTTTAACGGTTTTCATTTCGCGCCCTCCTTTCCGCGCATAATCGCGGCGTTTACTCTGAGCCACACAACGGGGCTGTTGCTGCGGGCTGTGTGCACAAGCGACAGGGGTGAGGCATCGGTGAAAGTATTGCCCGAGATAAACACATTCACGCAGTCGGCAAGGAAGTATGAGCGCCCCTTGCCCACATCATTGCGGAAGGCATTGCCGAGGGTTACGGTGTTGTTCCTGAACACGAAGTTGTTTACATTGTTCACAACCATAAGGTTTCCGCATATATCGCTGAACTCGTTGTTTTCAATGCATATATTCGTGAAGGCGTAGGAGTGGTTGCTCTTTTCAAGCAGTTTTGTTCCCACCTCTATAACCTCCGTGCCGATTACGGAGCACTCAACGAATTTGTTGTTGCGCACGGTTATATTGTCCGCTCCCGTGCCCTCGTGCCACACGCCGTTTATGTCCATAACTATTTTAATCGCGTTGTGAGTGGTTTTATAGAAAACATTGTTCTCCACCAGCCCGTCCGAGGTCTGGAGCAGAAGACTCCTTGCGCGGTGCTCGTGGAAGTAGTTGTTGCGTATAACATAATTGCTGCCGGTGTTGTATTTGTTGAAGAGGAAGCAGCCCTTTACTATGCTCTTGGGCAGGTCTTCACTGAAAGTGACCTCCCTGTAGCCGTCCTCCGATGTGCCGCATTTTTCGACTGTGGCGGTGATGTCGGTCAAATTGAAATTCTTATCCCTGAACACAACCGTGTCGCCTTCGTCAACATTCATTGAGCCGTCGGCTTCAAAAACTATGGTTCTGCCGCTGACGCTGCGTATAAGCCCTATGCCGCTGTTTATATTGATATCGTCGTCGCCCTGGCGGCTGAAATCGCAGTTTTCAATAAGGAAACAGCCGTCCGAGTCGCTGATGTGAACGGCGTCCGCGTCAAGCGATGTGCAGTGAATATCGGCTTTTTCCGGGTCGGGGCCTATAAAGATGTTGTTCAATCTGAAATGCGAGGTTTTTTCGCCGACTATAACTCCCATTCCCGTTCCGCCGTAGAGATTCAGACCGTCAAGGGTTATGTCTCTGCACGCCTCGTAAATATCGATGAGCGAGCCGCCGTAAGCCGTGCTGCGCAGAATATAGGAATTGCCGCCGAAATGCGCCCAGGCGCCGTTGTGCACAACGCGGATTGTGTCATCGCTGATTTTTGTAACACTTTTGATGACCTCGGGATTCTGCCCGTCATAGCTTTCAATATATGTGCCCTTCGCGCCGTAGGTGCCTGTTTCCGGGTCGCACTGGCTGACGGCGTAAAGCATATCCTCCCTCGCGAAATCGGGGTTGTCAAAGATGAAGTCAAGAGTGTTTTTCTCGCCTTTCACATCGACAGCGCGGGCGGTAGCGCCGAGCGGGATGTTATCCCAGTCCCATTCGAAGGTGAGGTTTTGCACTTTCACGCACTCGCAGTGCCTCAGGGTGAAGGTGCTGCTGCCGTAATCGTAGAGAATAGTAGCGCCGTTTCCGTCAATGAGCGCGTCTGTAATATTCTCCAGCAAAAGCGCGTCCGAAATACAATAAACGGCGCTGTCAAAAACAAGACGCGTGCCCGGATTCTCCCTGCAGTAGGCGAACGCGCTGTTGAGCGCCTCGGCGTTGTCCTCATTTTCGGGGCTTGCGCCGAACTGCGAAACGGGAACGGTTTTAAGCGCCTGCTCCTTCGGCGACTGGATAAAGAATCTGCTGCCGCCGATTCCGTTTACCTCCAGATAATCGCGCTTTTCGTCTGCCGCGGGAACGGGCTCAACAAGAACCTCCCGCTTCTCCGGCACAGGCGTCTGCCTGAATGCGGCGCAGGCAACGCACCCCGCCGCCAGCGCGACAATGCACAGAAGTATAATAGCTGTTTTTAAATGCTTCATTCCCGACTCCTTTCTGTCAGCCGCAACGGATTGATCTGAGCGGCTTGTATTTAATCATTTTGAAATATTATTTCTTTAATCTCAATGAACGCCGTTCATTGAAGAATCGTCGTAGGGCACGCAGTCGGTGCGGTCCTGAGTGAGGGCCAGTCCGTCCGCGTTCATTTCAATTATATACATCGCGTTGCCCGCGTAAAGCATCTGATTTTTGCCGTAGAAAAGGCGGGCGGAGGCGTTGCCGGGCAGCCACGCTCCTCTGCCCTCGGACATCGGGCAGAGTACATAATCGGCGCCTGCGTAATCATAAATAACCGCCACGGCGTTATAGAGATGATGGGGTGCCTGAAGAACATCGCACTTTATTTCGGCTTTGTCGTGGATTGAAAGGATTTTATCCTGTGCGAGTATGTTTATATCGCCCGTAACGAGGAAGCGCTTACCCGCCGCGGTTATACGGCAGACGGTTGAGCCGTCGTTCGCGTTGTCAACGGGAGTTTTGCCTGTAAGGGCGTTTACAGCGTCCTCCTGCGTGTAGAGAACATCAATCTGCACGTTGGCTATATTGAAACTCATTCCCGTATGCGGGCAGAGATACTGCACATCGGGGCAGAGCTCGCCGAGTCGGTTGCGGTACATATCTATTCTTTCATCGTGCTCAACAAGCGAGAGGGAGGGGTAATTGAACATCGCCCTTTCAAGATTGATTTCGCTGTGATAATAGCCGATGAGTTTATAGAAAAATGTCACATGGTCGCTGTGCCCGTGAGTGCCGTACCAGAGGGCAATGTTTACCTTTTCGCCCTCCCGCGCTCCGGTGATTCTGCGCATAAGTTTCATACACTCATCAATGTTTTTGTCGGATGACTGCCTTATCGACCCGCCGTCAATAACAATAAGCTTGTTGTCGGCGAGTTTTATTATATACATCATTCCGTTTGTGGAGTAGATGTCCTCGTCCTTGTGTTCACCGAAATCGGCATAGGGGTAATCGAACTGATAAACCGTTACGCCCTCTCCCTCGTTACTGGAATAGCCGAAATCTTCAAACACGCGGGTGTTGTTGTCCTCAATGATTCTCACTTCGTTTGTGTTCGCCGTGAAATAGGTGTAATATAGTTTTCCGTCATATCTGAACGCGTTGCAGGAAACCCCGCCGAGGGTGTTCGAATAAACATTTTCATATCCGGCGCTTTCAAGGTCTTCGCAGTATTTCTCATAGTCTTCGGCGGATGTGAATTTTACAAGTTCCATTCTGCTTTCTGTTCCCGTGGGGCCTTCGGCGTCGCTGAGGATGCCCGAGCCGTCAAGACAGACATCGTCGCAGATTCTGCCGCCCTCGTAAGCGGGAATATCGAGCGCCCAGTTACCGCCGTTCTGAACAATCCCGGCGGAAGCGAGGAATGTGTAAATGAATGTGAATATATAAGAAATAACTTTTACCACGGTATTACCGCCTTTCACTCGATAAGTTTTTTATCAAATTACAATCTTTACCGCCATTCGATGGGGCGTTCGATAAATGTAAGATTCTCCTTTTCGGGTATGAGGCCGAATGAGCACACTCTGTTTATGCCGTGTGATTTGAAAGCATCGTACAGTTCCTCGTTTGCCTGCATTCTCAGAGGATTGAGGAAGAAATACTTGCCTATGAAGAGGTTGGCTTTATAGTATTCCCAGCTGAGATCGGCGCACTCCACATTGAACTTCTGCTCCTCGGTTATATCGGCACCGAGCGCCTTGTTCCACAAACCGTCGAGTTTCGCTATGGTGTAAAGCGGATAGAAGCCCGACTGATAGTGCCAGTCGAAATCGAAGGCGTGCGCGGTGGCGCTTATCTGCGCGGTCTGTATGTCGATTATCTTTTTGATGAATGGCGCGGCCGCTTCGCCGTAATAACCTTTGAGAAACTCGTTCATCCAGTATTCCACATCGCAGTCAACATCCCACTGAACCTTGCACAACAGATAGTTGCGCAGCTCGTTGAACGCCGCCTCGTGCCCGTCGCCGCAGTTGTAGATATAGCCCGTTATGCCCGTGTCGCGCATATATTTCATTGTGGACTGCATTGTGCCGAAATTCGAGAAGAACTGGGCGGTGTTGAGGAAGTTTATTGTGTAGTCGTAGATATATGTTCTGTCGGCGATTTTTACCCAGTTCGCGAAATCGTTCGCGATCCGCGGCTCGTTTTCGCCGAAGAGATTATTGAAGGAATCGTCGCCGTCAACCGCTCCGCATTCGGTAAGCGGATGGCTTCTGCACGCCTTGTGCAGACCGCAGAGCACGGGAACAACATTTTTGCTGCATCTGAGCGTGAGATCCGCAGGAGGGCGGTCGGTTTCGTTGTAGGCGTAGAAGGTGAATGTGAAATCGGGATAATCGTCATCGAGAGCGTCGGCGAAGGCGTTGGTGAAAAGGATTGTGGGCGCCGAGACGCTGCCGTATTTTTCATAGAGCGCTTCGCAGGTTTCACACCGGCAGTAGTTCTCGTTATCCTTCTGACCTATATGAATATGCTTTGACGATTCTCTCGGGCAGTTTTCTATCGCCTGCCGCGCGTTTTCAACTGCAACGGGCAGAACATCCGGATTTGAAAGGCAGACATGGTCGGTTGTGCGCTTGCCGTCTTCGCCCAAAGCGAAATACTCGGGATGCTCTGTAAAAAGTGAATCTGGAACAAGCCGGTCAAGCGTCACATCCCACATAACAAAGGTGAGCGCTCCGCCGAAATCTTCCGCCTCGCTCCAGAAGGAGACATTCATTCTCGTTCTCGCCCTGTGCCTGTCGTTTGTGCCGGCGCAGTCGTTGCGGCGGATGGCGAAGGACGGTTCAACCGTGCGGTCGATGTGTGAATCTATTATGATATCCTTGCTTTCGGGAACTTTTTCAAGTTTCGGCGTAAACCAGCGCACTCCGAGATATTCCTCGAGAAAGGTGTAAACGCCGTAGAGCGTGCCGCGCTCCGAGCCGCCTCTTATGATAAGATGGGAGCCGTCGGAATAAATGAGAAAACCATCCTCTGCGAGACCGTCATCTGCGGGTTTGAGCGATTCGGAACAGGCGGTGTCGCCGAGCAGAACGGTGTTTTCAAAGTTCTGCGTTTCGCCTTCGTTTTTAACGGCAATACGGGCGCCGCAGATTTTGTAAACATAGGAAACAAACTCGTTCGCGGCTGTGGTGAGGCAGGGGCTTTCACCGTCGGGCAGAACAATGGTAAAATCCGTTTCGCCGTTTTCGGCAATATACATCGGCTCGGTGACCGCGGGAGGAGTATATTCCTTTCCGCCGTAGTCAACATCCGCGCTCACGGGCAATATGCCGAGGGAAAAAAAGATGACTTCGAGAAGAGAGATTATCGCTTTGAGCATAACAATTTCCCTTTCATAAATGTTTGATGATTCAATTATAGTGTATAAAGAGAAGATTATCAACAGTAAAATCCATCCGCCATTGACTTGAACGGCGGGCAGGGTTTATACTTTCTATATGATTGCAAAAAAGGAGGAAGAGCAATGCCTTCACTTTCCGAAAGAACACAGGGCTTTACCGATTCGGTAATACGCCGTATGACGCGTATCTGCATGGAATGCGACGCGGTCAACCTTTCACAGGGTTTTCCGGATTTTGACCCTCCCCGTGAAATACTCGAACGCCTCGCCGAGGTTTCAAAGGAGGACTTTCACCAGTACTCAATCACCTGGGGCGCGCAGAATTTCAGGGAGGCGCTCGCCGAAAAGCAGACGCGGTTTATGGGAAGAAAAATCAACCCGAACACCGATATCGTAGTGACCTGCGGCAGCACGGAAGCCATGATGGCGGCTATGATGAGCGTGGTGAATCCCGGGGATAAGGTGATTGTTTTTTCGCCGTTTTACGAAAATTACGGTGCCGACGCGATTCTTTCGGGCGCGGAGCCGATATATGTTCCCCTGCACCCGCCGGAGTTCAATTTCAACGCGGACGAACTTGAGGCGGCTTTCAGGCAGAACCCCAAAGCGCTGATACTCTGCAACCCCTCAAATCCGAGCGGCAAGGTGTTCACCCGTGAGGAACTGAAATATATCGCCGGGCTTGTTGAAAAATATGACACCTTCGTTATCACCGACGAGGTTTATGAGCACATAGTTTTTGAGCCGAACAGGCACATCTATTTCGCGTCACTGCCCGGAATGTGGGAACGCACCCTTTCGTGCTCATCCCTCTCCAAAACCTATTCAATCACCGGCTGGAGACTGGGATATATCATCGCCCCCGCGGAAATAATCGATGTTGCCAAAAAGGTTCACGATTTTCTTACCGTGGGCGCCGCCGCGCCCCTTCAGGAGGCGGCGGTTACGGGGCTTCGCTTCGGCGATGACTACTACGCCGACCTTGCCGCGAAATACACCTCAAAAAGGGATCTGTTCCTCAAAGGGCTTGACGATTTGCACATAGCGCACACGGTTCCGCAGGGCGCTTACTATATACTTCTCGATATTTCCGAATTCGGCTTTGAAAGCGACCTCGAGTTCTGCGAGCTTCTCGCGAGAAATGTCGGAGTGGGCGCGGTGCCCGGCTCAAGCTTTTTCCGCGAGCCGGTGAATCATCTCATCCGTCTGCATTTCGCTAAAAAGGACGAAACACTTTATGCCGCGCTCAATCGCCTTGAGGATATGCGAAACAAAATTCCTTACCGGAAGTGAGGAAAAACATAATTCTGCGTAAAAACACCCGGGGAAACGGTTTTTATTCCGCCTCCCCGGGTGCTGTGTTTTATTGATTATTCTGTCAAATAAAAGATTAATTATTGTGAATTACTCGCCGTCATAGTATTCACCGCTTTCTTCTTCTTCGTAATCATAAAACCCGTCATACGCGGCAAGGGCCTTCGCGAGCAGGTTCCAGTTGCCCGGATACGCGTTATATCCGCCAGAATTTTTCGCCCTTCTGTTCGCGAATTCTATATGCATACTCCAGGTTTCTCCGTCGAGGATGAGGTCGTTATTTTCAAATTCTTTGGGATATTTCATAACCCCGCACTCGCCGAATATTCTGCCGAACAGATTGTCCCATTCTTCTTCGGTTAAGGTTTTGGGGGCGAAATAATACTCCTCAAAAACATAAGCGCAGCCCTCACAGCGCACGGTTCTTTCCTCGCCGTTTCTTTCAAAAATCAGCGTTCTCGTTCCGAGATATCCGAAGGACTCCATCTCGAATTTTGTCACATTTTCAACAAGTTCTTTAACCGTCATTTTTACACTCCTTTTTCGTTTTTATTCGGGTTTCGCGGTTCAGATGTATTCTATACTGTCCGTCCGCAAACCGGGTCGCCCGCGAAGCGACATTTATAAAAAAGCCGCGGAGTTCTCCGCGGCAAAAAGGAGTGTTATTATATGCTGAAAATTTCAACGATTTTCAAAATGAAATAATAAACGCGATAGAAAATGAGGGTGAAGATGTTGCTCTCTTCCTTCATAACAAGCGTGTCGCCGGTGTCCTCAACGGGCACGAATTTCGCAACTGTCCTGTTCTCCTCGGTTCCCGTATTCGGGGAGTGAACGGACATAAGCAGCGTTCCGTCGTCCGCCGTGAACAGCATAGCGTGGCCGCCGTCCGGGCGATTGTCGTCTGCCCTGTAAAGTTCACCCGGCTGCTGCCTCCACTTTCCGTCGATTTTACCGTTTGATGACGAGGCAACCAGCACGCAGTATCCGCTCTCACGGAAATTGCTCCAGAGCATAATCAGCCGCCCGCCCTTTGTTTTATAGAGGAACGGACCGTCCGTGACAAAGCCGTTCCCGCGGTCTCCGTCACTCGCTTTGAAGAGCAGAACGGGTTCGGAAATGAAGGTGCTGAGGTCGTCGCTGAGTTTTGCCGCCATCATGGTACCAATGCCGTTTTCCGCCGAGGTCCACTCGCCCACATAAACCATCCAGGGCTGACCGTCCTCATCCACATAGAGCGTGCCGTCGATTGAGTCGCTTTCCTTCGGGGTTATATGACCGTCGGTGATGATCTCAAACGGACCGAGAGGGTTTGACGAGCGAAAAATTCCGACTCCCCGTTTGCCGGTAGCGGCTGAGCGGTAGGTGGCAAACAGATAAAAATCCCCTTTATAATAATGGCACTCGGGCGCCCACCAGTCGCCCTCGCCGTCACACGCGCCCTGAGGCTCATAAACCTTCACGGGCTCGGACCAGTTTTCAAGGTCGGTGCTGTAAACGCAGCCGTAGCCGTTTGACGCGAGCCCCGTTCCGTACATATACCATACTCCGTCGTGTTTCAGAACGAACGGATCGCGTACACGCACCCCCGTATTGACGGTTTCGTACGCCGCCGCGTTTGCCGCGGAAACGGGAAAAATCAGCGCTCCGCAAAGCAATAAAGCGATTAACGCCGCAAGACACTTTTTGATATTCATTGATGCCCTCCGAAAAAAGTTTATTTACTGTTCCTGTCAATCCACGCCATAATCAGGTTGACTATTTTTTGCTGTTCGGCTTCGGTCAGCTCTTTGTGCAGCGGAACTTTATACCATTTGTTCAGGCATCCGCGGCAGCAGCAGGCAGTGGCGTGCATTGCCCTGAAAACGGGATGCCCTCTCATCGGAGTCTGTTTTCCGTCATTGAGAGGTTCGGCGGGTGCCAGCCTCCGGCGCACAAAATCCTCCGCGTGGCTTCGTATTACTGCCTCGCCTTTTTCCTCAAGGTATTGCCTGTCCTTTTCCGTCAGTGAAAATCCCGACCGGAATTTCGAGCGTTCAAGTTTATCCAGCGCCTCGTCAATTGTCTGCATAACGGTCACCCGGTTTCAGAGTTTAGTAAATGTTTATGTGAATATTATAAAGCAGGCAAAAGGCAAAATCAAGAAAAAGGCACGGTTAATTACGCCGGAACCGGGGCAGTGCGCAATGCCGTGGGAGTCTCCGCAGGGAACGGATTCTTCCGTGCCGCCTATGCCTTCCCCTCGGAGGGGAAGTGGGACCGCTTGCGGGGGATGAGGTGTATAATCGGCGCTTTGCGCCCGTTAATTCGGAATTTGAAATTAATAAACGCAGGCGGCAGGTTGCCGCCCTTACGGCGAAATTCGGATTTGCGTAAACGGCGGGATGGGGGTGCGGGTCTCCGGTGGAGACCTCTGCCGAAGGCAGAAGCACCGACCGAGCCGGCAGGCGAGACCATCCCGCCCTACATTCTATATGAGTTTTGATATAACTGTAGGGCGGCTTTCCCCAAAGCCGCCGCATAAAATATTGCCGCATATCAAAAATCGTACATTATCTGATATTATATTTCTTTTTCCAAAACCCCTTGTAATTTATCATAGTAATATGTTACTATTAATGTGTATTGTGAATTTCTCATTATGACTCATAAGGAGGATGTTTTATGAAAGCAGCAAAAAGGGCTTTATCGCTTTTACTCTCGCTGATGCTCGTGCTCGGCGCGGTTGCTGTCGGGGGAATCAGCGTGTCGGCGGATGGTTATGTCTATGAAATTTCAACTTACAGCGACCTCAGGGTTTTCGCCGACCGCGTAAACAGCGGTGAAACGGGCCTCAACGCAAAACTGATGAATGATATTGTCGCGACAGGTTATAATGTCTGGACTCCCATCGGTATGGATAATAACCATATCTACACCGGCACATTTGACGGTAACGGGCGCGTTATTATCGGGCTTTCCAACTCGGGAGTGACAGACGCACCGAATTATGCCGGTCTTTTCGGCTATGTCGGGAGCAAAACAGAAGGTGGTGTAACTACCAAAGGCACTGTAAAAAATGTCGGCCTTGTAGGCGGAGCGATAACGGGCAAGTATTATGTCGGCGGCGTGGCAGGATATAATAATGGAGGTTCCATCACAAACTGTTACAACACGGGCGATGTTTCCGGCACTCAAGATGTCGGCGGCATAGTCGGACTTAACATAAGCACAGTCAATAATTGCTATAACACGGGCGATGTTTCCGGCACTCAAGATGTCGGCGGCGTGGTTGGTACAAATAATCAAGGTTCAGTTACCAACTGCTATAACACAGGCAGTATTACGGCAACAGTAGCCAATGCTAGAATCGGCGGCGTGGTCGGATATAATAATGGGGGTTCCGTCACAAGCTGTTACAACACGGGCAATGTTTCCGGCGGTTATTATGTCGGCGGAATAGTTGGATATAATGATAGAGGCGCGGTTGAAAACTGCTATAACACAGGCGATGTTACGGCAACAGGAAGGAACGTCAGAATCGGCGGCGTGGTTGGATATTTGTTTGCGAGAAATAATGAAAGAAGCACTGTTGTAAACTGCTATAACAAGGGCGATGTAACGGCGGAAGGAGACAATGCCACAACCGGCGGTGTGGTTGGGTTAGTATCAAACTTCAATTTTGTCACAAATTGTTATAACACGGGCAATGTAACAGCAGACGGAGACGGTGCTTTAGCCGGCGGTGTGGTTGGTATTAGTGAAGCCGGAATAATTATGGACTGCTATTATGACAGAAGCACAGTAACAATACCTGGTGCAAGCGAAGGCAACAACTGGCAGGCTGTCGAAAACTCCATAATTGACACCGTCACCGGTCTCACCACCGCCGAGATGACCGGCAAAGACGCACAGTCAAATATGGTCGGCCTCTTCAATACGGACGATGGTGAAAATTACTTTAGCAATGCCTGGCTTGTCAGGAAGCCCGACATATTCGGCGAGTATTACCCCCATCTCAGAGGGTTTGAATATGACAACACCGGCGTTGTCGCGGACTGGCCCGCGCGCATACTGAGTCAGAACGGCAACACGGCAGATAACCCGTATGAGATTGAAACCTACGCACAGCTCAAAGATTTCGCTTCCATTGTAAATAAAGAGAATAACTCCGCCTGCGCAAAACTGATGAAAGATATTGTCGCGACAGGTTATAATGACTGGACTCCCATCGGTTATTGTGAACACGACGAAACAGGTAAAATTACTTTCGACGCCGCATTCACCGGCACATTTGACGGCGACGGTCATGTCATTACAGGGCTGACTTGTAATGATTCATCGGCAGAATTTGCCGGCCTTTTCGGCTATGTCGATGCCAAATCAGATACTGTCAAAGGCACTGTAAAAAATGTCGGCCTTGAAAGCGGAAGCATAAACGGCGGGAGTTATGCCGGCGGCGTGGTCGGATATAATAACGGCGGCACAGTTCAGAACTGCTATAATACAAGTAATGTTTACGGCAGTGATTGTGCCGGCGGCGTGGTCGGATATAATAACGGCGGCACCGTTCAGAGCTGCTATAATACAGGCGATGTTTCCGGCAGTGATTATGTCGGCGGCGTGGTCGGATATAATAACGGCGGCACAGTCACAAACTGTTACAACACGGGCGATGTTTCCGGGAATGGGAATGTCGGCGGCGTGGCCGGAGACAGCGGCAGCCCCGACGGAATTAAAAAAGTTGACAACTGCTATTATGACAAATCCGTATGCGGAAATATCGGCGCGGTAAGCGGCGCTGATATTGACACTGAAGATAACAAAGTAAAAGGCCTTACCACCGCGCAGATGACAGGCAGAAATGCCATTTGTTATGATCATGAAGACATCGACATCCATCCTATGTATTTCAATTATGATGCTGCTGAATCTCCATGGCTCCCAAAAGACGACGGTGCCGATGAGGCAAGCGGCAAATACTACTGGTATTATCCGCAATTAAAGGGCTTCAATAAGAAAGCGGACGGAACACCCGAAACCGACCCGAGCCAAATTCTTCCGTCCGACTGGCCTGCGAAAGCGGAGGTTACCGCAGCATTGAGCGAATATAGTTTTGAATACGACGGGCTTCCTCATATACCGACCGTTACGAGCATCAAAGTTGGCGGCAAAACTTTCGAACCGGATACGGATTATACTGTATCTTACTATAAATCCGGGACGCCGGCAGAGTCACCCGTTAACGCCGGCAATTACAAGGCGGTAGTGACTTTTACAGATACAGGTCATAAATCCATAGAAAAAGAGTTTGAAATAACCGCAAAATCGATAACCGATTACATGATAAGACTCTCTCCGGAAACCGCCGAATACACCGGCGAGGAAATCAGGCCGGGGGTAACAGTAACAGACGGCGCAACAACCCTTGCAATGTATACCGACTATACTGTCAATTACGGTGACATCAATGTCGATGCTTCCGATTACACAATAACTGTTACAGGTATAGGAAACTACACAGGCAGAGCAGAAAAAACATTTACAATAGACCCGAAATCAATAACCGAAGATATGATAACATTCTCTCCGGATACTGCCGAATACACCGGCGAGGCAATCACGCCGGAGGTAACAGGAAAAGACGGCGAAAAAGTTCTTGAATTAGGCAGAGACTACATGGTCAGTTTCAATAACAATGTCAACGCGTCTGAAAACGCAAAGGTTATTGTTAAAGGTATAGGAAACTACACAGGCAGCGTGGAAAAAACATTTACAATCAATCCCGCAGGCGTAACACTTACCGCGAACACATACAAGGTAACATATGTTGTTGACGGCGAAAAGCTTACAGAAATGGACGCGACCTTCGGTCAGTCCGTTCCGAGACCGCGAACACCGCAGAGAGACGGATACACATTCGCCTGGGTTGATGAAATCCCCGCCACAATGCCCGCGGAGGATGTAACAATCAACGGCGAATTCACGGTGATAGAATACACAGCAACCTTCGTTGATGAAAACGGCGAAACGGTTGAAGAAGTAACATTCACCGTTGAAACCGAAAGCATAACCGAACCTGCCGTTCCCGAAAAAGCGGGATATGTGGGCGAGTGGGAGGAATACACCCTCGGCACAAGCGACATTACAATCAAGCCCGTTTACGCGAACATAACCTCAGTTCAGCTTGAGAATTATGAAGAAAACAGCGAAATCGGCTACAGAGAAGATGTGACCTACACCGCGGACGCCTCCGACCTGCCCGAGGGCGCGGAGATTCACTGGTTCGTAAACGGCGAGGATGTCGGCACGGGCGAAAGCTACACAGTCGAAGACCCGAC
>JAEEGL012737541.1_pt1 | contig 30618 bp, 28 predicted proteins | sample 9134231 | NCBI WGS metagenome assembly JAEEGL01 (sample SAMN16246548, study PRJNA631951) | gut metagenome | biome: gut microbiome; feature: rumen; material: fiber-attached | host: Bos | place: Iran: Karaj | collected 2018-10 | reverse complement strand
ATGGTTCATCATATGATGTTAAAATATTAGAAATAGCTTAATAGCTATTTTTTAATTTCAAAAATGAGTTGTATTATTTGTTAATTTTAGATATAATACATATGTTTAAAAAGAGGAGGAAAATCATATGAAAAATGTACATGAATTAGAATATGAAATAAAAGGTGCTGATTGGTCTAAAATACTTGATGCAGCATTTGAAAAAAAGGTTAAAGATGTTAGAATCGATGGATTTAGAAAAGGTAAATGTCCAAAGAATGTTTATATGAGTAAATTCGGAATTGAATCTTTATATCCAGAAGCAGTTGATGTTGCTGGCGGAAGAGCTTATGTTGAAGTATTAAAAGAAAATAAGTTAGTTCCAGTTTGTGAACCAAAAATGGATATTAAAGAAATCGATAAAGATCATATCAAATTTGCATTCGTTATTATTACTAAACCAGAAGTTAAATTAGGTAAATACAAAGGCTTAGGAGTTAAGAAAGACGAAGTTAAGGTTACTAAGAAAGAAATCGATGAAGAAATCGCAAGATTAGCTTCTAGATTTGCTGAAATCGTAGTTAAAGAAGGTGGAGAAGTATTAGAAGGTAATACTGCAGTTATCGACTTTAAAGGATATGTAGATGGAAAACTATTAGATGGTGGAGTTGGAGAAAACTATCCATTAGAAATTGGTTCTCATACATTTATTCCTGGATTTGAAGAAGGTATTGTAGGAATGAAGGTTGGAGAAGAAAAATCATTAGATTTAGAATTCCCAAAAGAATATACTCCTGAATTAGCTGGTAAGAAAGTTAAGTTTGATGTAACTGTACGTGAAATCAAAGAAAGAGTATTACCAGAATTAAATAAAGATTTCTATGCTGACTTAGGATTCGAAGATATCGATAAAGAAGAAGATTTCAGAAAAGAAGTTAAGAAAGTTATCGAAGATAGAAAAGAAGAAGAAGTTAAGAATAAATATTTAGATGAAGTATTAGAAGCTGCTTCTAAGAATATGAAAGTTGAAATTAATCCTGAAATCGTTGATGATGAAATTCATAGAATGATGAATCAATTCGCTGAACAATTAAAGATGCAAGGAATTTCAATTGAACAATATTTCCAAGTAACTGGAACAACTCAAGAAGATATGCATAAACAAATGGAAGGCGAAGCAACTAAGAGAGTTAAATATCGTTATTTAATCGAAGAAGTTGCAGATGCTGAAAAGATTGAAGTGTCTGATGCAGATGCTGAAGCTGAAGCAGATAAGATGGCTACTCAATACGGTATGGAAAGAGCAGATTTCTTAAGCGCATTTGGTGGACTTGAAGTTGTTAAGTACGACGTAAGAATGCGTAAGGCTTTAGAAATTCTTGGCGAAGAAAAATAATTAAATAAAACAAACATAATTACTTTATTAATTATGTTTTTTTTGTTATAATTTTTACATAATAGTGAGGTAGGTGGTAAACATGAAAAGAAATGGTTTTACCCTAGTTGAAATGATGGCTGTTATTGTGTTAGTTGCATTACTAGCAGTTATTGGTGTTGCTACCTATACAAACGTTAATGAATCTGCAAAAGAAAAGACTTTAGAATCAAAAAAAGAACAAATTAGATCTTCTGCTTAAAAATGGGCGAAAGAAAATAATATTTCAAATAAGACATTAATTTCAGTTAATGCTTTAGTAGTTGAAGGTTATTTAACTGCTGAAGAAAATGAAGTTGGTAAAATAGGTGTTATTGAAAACCCTGTTACTGGTGAAAATATGATTTGTAATACTGTAGATATTTCGCTTAAAGAGGGTGAGTACGTAGCTGTATTAAATGATACAGATCAAAACTGTACGTTAGCTACTCAATCTCTAGTAGATACAAATATCAATATTAAAGTAGTTGATGTAAAAAATAAAGATAAAACAGGTTCTAGTTCTATATCTGCTTGGACAAATCAAGATGTAATGATTATAGTTTCAAGTAGTAGTTATGATTCACGTATGACAAGTATTTCATATGATTTTGAAGGTAATACTGTTACTAAACCAAAATCAGGTATGCAAAAGTATACTGGTAATGCTTATGTCAAAGAAGAAGAGGCAGGAAACTATTACAATGTTTTCCATGTTAATGCTGCCTTAATTTTAAATACAAAAGTAGTAGTTACTTACAATATAGCTGGAGAGAATAGTAAGAGTAGAGCTTACACTATTAGAATTGATAAGGAAGAAGCTTCTGCAAGCGTGTCTTCTAACAGTGAGTGGTTAACAGTAGATAAAGATGTTTATGTTACTGTTGATGATGGCAAAGGTAGTGGACCTAAGTATTTCTACATTGGCAAAGAACTTGACATTAGCAAAGCAACTAGAAAAGATGCTAGTTATAAAACAAAAGTAAATTCTTTAGGGATTGGCAGATATTATGTATGGACTGAAGATGTAGCTGGTAATAAATCAACAAAACCTAAAATTATATTTGATTTAAATAATGTAGATAAGGTAGTACCAGCTTGTGAAGTGTTATTCCATGGTACCCCTGGTAATGGTGGATGGTATAAAGAAGTACCAGTAACACCGGGTGGTAAGAATACTGTTAAAGCAGGAATAAGTGGAATGAACATTGGTGTTAATACATCTCAAAGCGATCCAGAATATACTGCTTATGCACAATTCGATACTTTTAATGAAGGATTAGGAACAACAAGGACAACTAATACTCCTAAATCCGGTGTTAATTATTATTGTCATGTTAAAACAATGGCTGGTAATTATGCAAATGCTACTAAAAATCTAAAACTAGATATGACACCACCTACGATAACTATAGATACAACAACTGATACAAATTATACTCAGATTAAATCAATCAAGTTTACCGTAGCCGATGGTTTAAGCGGATTACCTGAACGATTACCATTTAGGTGGGGTTGGTCAAAGAGCCAAGATTGTGCAAATTTAAGTACTACTGAGTTTGTAATGTATGGACATCAACATCCGGATCCATATACTTCATATATTTATGGACCTAAAACGTGGTTTAATGAACCTATGACAGGAATATATTACTTGTGTATAGATTTTTCTCAAATAACTGATTATGCAGGAAATCATGCAACAGGTGTTAATGGAAGTGGTGGCGGCGGAAGAGCTATATTTGGTCCATTTATGTTTGATAATACACCACCAGTATGTAATGGTGTTGGAGGAAAAACAAATTGGACAAAAGGAACTTATACTGTTCAACAGTATTGTAAAGATGATAAAGATACAACAGATCAAAGTGGATGTGATGAGAATCCATTTACTAAGGATTATGGAAATGATGCTACTGTAAAAACAGATAAGATTACAATTGTTGATAAAGCTGGTAATGAAACTGTTTGTCCTACAAATGTTTATTTGGATAATACTGCACCTGTTTGTAATGGTGTTGGAGGAAAAACAAGATGGACAAAGGGAACTTATACAGTTCAACAAAAGTGTAAGGAAACAACTGCAGATCAAAGTGGTTGTGCTGAGAATCCATTTAAAAAGGATTACACTGCTTCGCAAACAGTAGTAACAGATTCGATAGTTATTCAAGATAAAGTTGGAAATCAAACGACTTGTTCTACAAATGTTTATTTGGATAATACAGCGCCAACTTGTGGAGAAGCAACTGGTCAAAACACTACTTATACTAGAACTGCTCAAACTGTTTATGTTGGATGTAGTGATTCTCATAGTGGCTGTTCAAAGGTATTGTTCTCTAAGAGACATTCTGATACAACAATTACTGATACTATTGATATTAAAGATAAAGTTGGTAACACAACTACATGTGGTCCATACAACTATTATGTAGATGTAACAAAACCAGTTTGTGGTACAGCTAGCGGTGAAAATACTACTTATAAGAAGGAATCTGTAACTGTATCAGTAGGATGTTCTGATACACATAGTGGATGTACTGATTCTTCATTCTCAAATACTTGGACAAGAACAAGAGTTACTGGAAATGTAACCATACGTGATAAAGCAGGTAATACTAATAGTTGCGGACCATATAATGTATATATTGATACATCTGCGCCTACTTGTGGAGCAACAAGTGGTGAAAGTACTACTTGGACTAGTAGTGATAGAACAATTAGCGTCGCTTGTTCAGATGCGAATGTTGGTTGTACTGCAACTTCATTCTCTAAGACTTGGACAAGTACAGCAAGAACTGGTTCAATTCAAATAACTGATACACTTGGAAACAAGAGAAATTGTTCAGTTAATGTTTATGTAGATAAAACAAGGCCAAGTTGCTCAACAAGCAAAACATCAACTGGTAAAGGTGGTGTAGGTGGAACTATTTCATGTTCAGATTCTCATAGTGGAGTTAGTTCATGTAATGGTGGAACAACAACGTTCTCTGGATTAACATCAGGTGCTTCTTATTCTGTTACTGATAATGTTAGTAATACTGGTTCTTGTAGTGTAAGTGTTAGTTCATATGGTTGCGACTGTACAACAAAAGAATACAATGCAGCTGTTGATGTAGAAGGAGCTACTTGTACGTGCCAAGCTGTCGGTGGTATATGTCTTACTAGTGTTAATTCAGGAGGTTCACAAGTTACAGGTGGAGCTTATTGGCACTGTGTAGAAACAACTTGTGCAAGTACATGTTATCAATAATAAGAGAATAAATCATATTTGATTTATTCTTTTTTTTATGAAAAATAATAACAAAAAATTATATATGATTTAAGAGTTTTAATTAAAAATTATAACTAAAAAAATAATATAAAGAAAATTGTTTTTTTAGTTCTTTTTTCTGTCAAAAAAGGGTAAACCTTGATAGACAAAAGTAGAACAAGACTATATAATAAAAACCATTGAAAAAAGTTAATCTTGAGGAGGCGGGCCATGAAAAACAACTTACCAGTTATGCTTCTAAAAGGGATTGCCCTTTTACCTTTCCAAGATGTTAGACTTGACTTAAATAGTGATATATCAAGTAGAGTAATTGATTTAGCAATTACAAAACATGATAGTAATATATTAATTGTTTGCCCTAAGAATCCTTTTGAGGAATCCCCAGACATATCTGATTTACCTAATGTAGGTGTAGTTGGTAAGATTAAAAGTAAGCTTGATCTACAAAATGGTAATATTAGAATAGTTGTTAGTGGCATTAAGAGAGTAAGAATCTTTGAATATATTAATGAACTAGAAGATGGAGATATTCTTAAAGCACATATTAGTGATATAACTAAAGAAACTTTTGATGAAGTAGAAGTAACTACTTTAAAAAGAAAACTACTTGAATTATTAAATGAATATATAGATTGTTCATCTGTTATTAGTAATAGTATTTTATCTAGTATTAAAGATGTTAACGATTTAGATAGATTAACAGATATAATTGTTTCTTTTATGCCATTTACAGTAGAAAAGAAAATATTATATATGGAAGAAACTAATGAGTTACATAGAGCTAATGCATTAGTTTATGATTTGTCAATTGAGCTACAAGTTGCTCAATTAGATATGAAATTAGATGAAGCACTTCGTGTGGATTTTGAAAGAAACCAAAAAGAATTCTTATTAAGAGAAAAGATTGATGAAATCAAAAAAGAACTTGGTGAGAACGATTATAAGGATGAAGTAATTGCTGATTACTTAGAAAAAATTAATAATTTAAAAATAGATGGAAAGTTTAAAAATAAATTAGTTAATGAGGTTAAGAAACTTGATTATACTAATGAAGCTAGTCCTGAAGTTAGTTCAATAAGAAATTATTTAGATTTAGTTTTGGATTTACCATTTGGAATTAAGAGTGACGATGAAACAGATTTAGATAAGATCAAGAGTGATTTAGATGGAACACACTGGGGATTAGATAAAGTTAAAGATAGAATTATTGAATATGTAGCAGTTAAGATGCGTAATAAAGATTTAAAGAGTCCTATTATTTGTTTAGTAGGGCCACCTGGTGTAGGTAAGACATCTTTAGCCATTGCAATTGCTTCGGCATTACATAAAGAGTTTTATAAGATCAGTGTCGGCGGCTTAAATGATAGTGCTGAATTAAATGGGCACAGACGTACTTATATAGGTGCTAGTCCTGGTAAAATTATTCAAGGGTTAAAGAAGTGTGGAACAAGTAATCCATTAATCTTAATTGATGAAATCGATAAGATGGTTAATGATTATAAAGGAGATCCTTCATCTGTATTATTAGATATTCTTGATCCAGAACAGAACTTTATGTTTACGGACAATTATGTTGAAGAACCATTTGATTTAAGCGATGTTATGTTTATATTAACAGCTAATAATGAAGAAGAGATACCTTCAGCTTTATATGATAGATTAGAGATAATTGAATTATCTAGTTATACAGAGTTTGAAAAAGTAGATATTGCAAAGAATTATTTGATTCCAAATATCTATAAAGAACATTTAGTTTGTTCAAAAGAAATAAAGATTAGTAATGATATAGTAATGGATATTATTAACAAATATACCAAAGAAGCAGGTGTACGTGATCTACAACGTAATTTAAGTACAATAGTTAGAAAGATTGTTACAACATCTGTTAAAGAGTATAATTCACCAATTAAAGTAGTTGTTAAAAAGACTGATTTAGTTAAGTATTTAGGACCAGTTAAGTATGATGTTAAAAACGAAGTACAAACATGGGAACCTGGTTTAGTTAATGGTCTTGCTTATACTCCTTATGGTGGACTTGTGATGCCAGTTGAAACAGCTTTATATGATGGTAAAGGTGAGTTTAAAATTACTGGTATGGTTGGTAAAGCAATGGAAGAAAGTATTAATGTTGCTTTAAGTTATGTTAAGAGTTTAAGAGATACTTATGCTATTGATAAAAAGTTATTAGATAAAAAAGATATTCATATTCATTTCTTAGAAGGAGCTTTAAAGAAAGATGGACCATCTGCTGGTATTGCAGTAGTTACATCAATATTAAGTTTGTTATTGGGTAAGAAAATAAATAAGAATATTGCGATGACTGGAGAGATATCTTTAAGAGGAGATATCTTGAAGGTTGGAGGATTAAAGGAAAAAATAATTGGTGCATATAACGAAGATATCAAGAAGATATTTATTCCTTATGAAAATGCTAATGATTTAGAAGAATTACCAGAAGAAATTAAAGATTCTATAAAGATTATAAAAGTAAAGAATTATAAAGAAATATTTAATGCTTTATTTTAAAAAAGGAACTACTATTGTTCCTTTTTTTGTGTTATTATATTATTAGGGTAAGAATAGGATGTGAAAGTATGGAACAGAAAAAAGTACCAAGCATTAGATTTTATATGGTTTTGTTGATAGTTTTGTCTTTAAGTATCTTAATATTAAGTCTTTCTTATTCTAAAGAAAGTGGTAATACTTACTATGAAAATGTAGTAACTAATGAAGATAATTTAAAGATAGTTTATGCTAACGGAAAAGATATTAAAGGGTCAACTATGGCTTTAAGAAATTATATGAAAGTTAGTGAAAAAACATTTAGTGTAACTAATCAAAGTAAGGATAATTCTTATTATGAATTAGATATTATTTGTGATGATTGTTATAACAATGGTTTTTATTATAGTTTAGATGATGCAGAACCTGTTTTATTAAAAGATCGTGTTATTTTAGAAGAAGATTTAAATGGTTATGGTCAAGAGAAAGATCATGTTACACATAGTTTAAGAGTGTTCTCACCTGATAAAGTTATTAATAATATGTCATTTAATGTTACTAAGATTACTAAAGGTTCTTTTGAATATTATTTAAATAAAGATACTAATGTAATTAGTAATAGAAGTGGTTATGCATATAGAAATGATGCAGTTAATAATTATGTTTTAAATAGTGGTATTTTATATCGTGTTATAGAAATTAAGAATGATAAGGTAATATGTGAAGCAACTCAAGAGGTTCCTGAAGGAGTAGAAAATAAGTTTAGTTTTAATAAGAATTCAATTGTAGTTAAGGGGAATGGTTTGGTAGAAAGTCCTTACGAGGTGAATTATGAAAGCTAGCAACATTCTTAAGCGTCAGATTATATTTGAAATAATAGCTTTATTAGTTTTATGTGGATCTATTACATATGCTATATTTGCTATTAAAAAATCAGATAGAAATGAAATTGCAAGTTATAATGGGGTAGTTACAGTTTTGGATGATAGTAAATATAAAGCTCCTAAAAGATCTAGTGATGGAGTTGGTTTAGATACTGATGGTGTTACATTTACTGTTACAAATAATAGAAGTGAAAAAGTTAAATATAGATTGTTGATTTCACCTAATATTCATGATAGTAAGATACTTGATGAATTAAGAATTGGTTTAGATGATGTTTATATTCTTACTTTAAAAGATTTGGAAAGAGAAGCTGGTTGGTATGTTCTTGATTTGAGAGAACTAGATGCTGGTTATACAAAGATCCATTCTATTAAAGTGTGGTTTAATATTAATAGTGATATAGAAAGTAATTCGGATATAAAGTTTAAGATGAAGATTTCATTACAATAGGAGAGGATTCTATGGCAAAGGATACTAAAAAAGGGTTTGTTTTAATTGAAGCTATGGTTGTCTTAGCTTTTTTAGCAACCACTTTATTAAGTATTTATACTTCTTTTAATAATGTTCTTGATCGTACAAAGAAGAGATTATATTATGATGATCCAATCTATTTATATAGAACTTATTATTTATTAAATTATTTGGAAAGAAATGGTTTACCACAATATATTAATTCGAAGTTTATTAATGGTTCTGGGTCAGGAGCACAAAAGCCAGCTGTTGTTGAGTTTGGTTGTTATTCTAATTTCAATGAAGCGGTTAATACAAGTGGTACAGTTAATGAAATTTCATCAACAAGTCCATTATTCTGTGATCAACTTAGAACAATGTTTGATATAGAACATATTTATATAATGCATTACGATGTTAATGCTGTAGTAGGTTGTAATTTGGATATGACACAGCTTGGTTGTTCGAGATATACTTCTTTAAGAACTTTCTCTAATACAGCTGTTGATTATTTATATACTTTGGATGGCTTTACTACAGCTGATGTTGTTGATGCTAATAACTTAAAGATTGATAGTTCATATATGAGTGGTTATAGAATAGTTGTTGAGTTTAAGAAAGTTTCTAATACAGAATATACTTATAATAATGATTTGCGTTCTACTACTACAACAAAAACTACAGTACAAAAGAGTGATTATTATTATGCAACATTAGAAATACCATTTGGTAGTGGTGATATTAATCAATATCACAATGATATGTAGGGAGGCATTAAGATGAATAATAAAGGTTTTACTTTAATTGAATTAATGATTAGTGTTTCTTTAGTATCAATAGTATTGATTTTTACATTAAACTTATTAAATGATATTAGAGCTGAAGAAGATATGGGTTCTAATAAAACAGCAGATTTAACTAATAGAACAATTATTACAAAAGTAGTTCAAAAAGATTTGGATAATTTACAAATAAAGGAATTTGGTACAACTGCAGCTGCAACAATAAATAGAAGTAACATTTGTGATATGAGGGATAACGAATTAAAAAATGATTATAATTTACAACGTCAAAAATGTATATGGATGTTGATGAGTGATAATACTTGTAGGCTTATAATGATTGCTAGTGATAAAGGTAGTAGTGAAACTAAATACTTTGTTTATGGAAAGAAAAATGGCGTATGTGCAAGAGGACCAGTTAGTGAATGGTCATTAGAAAAATGGGAATTAAAGTCTGCTGTATACAAAACTATTAAGATTGAAACAACGACGATTCCTCAAGAAAATAATCTTAACAACAATTTATCTGGTGACTTAGCAAATTATTTAGTTATGATAAAAGTTCCAACTGAGTTAGCACCAAGTTATTCTAATACTAGTATGAACTTTGATTTAGAGTTTATCTACTATACGACTAGTATTGCTTTCCTAAAAGATGCTGGTACAATTGGATCAAATAGAGATATGCAATTAAAGGGTGCTCCGTTCTCATTCCCAGATTAATAAATAAAAAGATCTCATATTGAGGTCTTTTTTTTGTAAAGTAAGTGTTTTATTTAGCATATAAAAACAAACGGACTTTTTTATCATGTTATAATTATTTTATGGTGATATGATGGCTAAGGATAGTAAAGATTATGCTTTAAAAAAATTTGAAAAGTTTTCACTTATAGATGTTATCAAAGGTAATATTGTTTTTATTGTGCTTATTCTTTTATTACTTGCTATCAATTTCATAAAGATTCCTTATCAAGTTGAAATGCCTGGTGGTGTAATTAATTTAAGTGATCGTATTAAAGTCGATGGAAAAGAACTTGATGTTAAAGGATCATATAATATGGCTTATGTTGAAGTGGCCCAAGGTAGTATTGTTTATTATCTTTTAGCACATATAATTCCTGATTGGGAAATTGTTAAAACCAGTGAAGTTGTGTATGCTTCATCTGAATCAATAGAAGATGCTAATAAACGAGATGTCATCATGATGGAACAAAGTAAAGATATGGCTATTATTGCTGCTTTAGAAGCTGCAAAAGTTCCTTATGAAATTGCTAAAACACAAAATAAAGTTGTTTATGTTGATGAAAAAGCGAATACCGGTATTAAGATAGGTGATAGTATTGTTGAAGTAGATGGCGTAAAAGTAGATAGTATAGAAAACGCTTCTAATGAAATACAGAAAAAAGAAGTTGGCCAAAAGATTTCTATTAAGATTGTAAGAGATGGTAAAGAGATAGAAACCATTGGTGAGTTGTTTGAGCAAGATGGACCTAAAATTGGAATTGCTGCCGTAGATACATATGATATTGAATGTGATAAAAAGATATCTATAGCATCTAATGAGTCTGAATCTGGACCTAGTGGGGGAATGATGATGGCTTTAATGATTTATAGTGGTGTAACTAATAAAGATTTAACTAAAGGTCGAAAAATAGTTGGTACAGGGACTATTACTAAAGAAGGTAATGTCGGAGATATTGGTGGCGTTAAATTTAAAGTAATGGGTGCTGCTAAAGCTAAAGCAGATGTCTTCTTGGTGCCAGAAGGAAACTATGAAGAAGCAATGGAAGTTGCAAAGAAGAAAAAATATAAAATAGAAATTGTTAAAGTATCAACATTACAGGATGCAATTGACTACTTAGAAGGTGAATAATTAATGGGTTATTATAGCGATAATATTATTGATGATATAGATCCAAATATTGTTATGAACCCATATTTTGATAGATGGTTTGAAATAGTTGAACCAATATTAAGAAATGATGAATTTCAAAGGAGAAAACTATTCCCTCATCATCATAATATGAGTGTTTGGGATCATTCGATATTTGTATCATTTAGATCTTTTGTTATGGGTGGAATATTTCATTGTGATACTAGAGTATGTGCAATAGCTGGTATGCTACATGATTTTTATCCATTAGCATGGTTATATAATGAAGAATTAGCTGCTTTAGATAATGGTAAATACATGGAAAGATTAAATAGAAAAGAACCATTATTTAAGAAACATGGATTTACTCATGGTAGAGAAGCAGCAGAAAACTATATTAAGTTTTTTCCTGAATTGGAAGATCCAAAAATAACAGATGCGATAAAGAAGCATATGTTTCCACTTACTCTTAATATCCCAAAATATAGAGAGAGTTTTGTAATTACAATTGTAGATAAAGCTAATAGTGTTCATGAATTACCAAATCCAATTGTAGTACCTGTTAAGATTAAGAATTCAGTAATTAAAATATTTAATAAACAAAAAATTAGTAAATGATTATTATAAAGTTTGTGTCAAATTTTAACTTTTTTAGGTAAAAGTAAGGAAATTTGTAGAAATATATTATATAATTTACTTAATAACGAAGGGATGGAACAACATGATGATTGATAGTAAAAGGAGATATTTGGTAGTAGCGATATTGATAATATTAGCTATGTTTATCTATATGAGCGCTTAAGAATCAATAGATTCTTTTTTTATGCAATTGATTTTTTGACCTTATTATAGTATGATTATTAAAGATAGGGATGGTAAAAAATGCAAAAATTTAGTCTAGATAATGAGTTAGATAGAATACAGCATAAAAGTAATAATAAGAGTAGAGTTTTTAATATACAAAGAGTTTTAATAGCAGTATTAGTTTTAATGGTTGCTTTAACATATTCTTTAAATGCATCTTATTCTGTAGATTTAGTTTATGATAATGATAATAAAACATATGATATTCATGTAGATGTAGTTAATGGATATAAAGGTAGTTATGACTATAGAATTGATCAACCTTCTTTTAAGGAAGTAATTGATAGTGATTATAAAAATGCTGAATTAGAATGTAATAATTCAAGTATTAAATATGATAGTACAACAAGATTATTATATGGAAACAATATTAATGGTAATGTTAGATGTACTTTAGTATTTGATGAAACAACTGCTAAATCAGATATTCAATTTAGCAAATTATATGCAGTTAATGATAATAATGGAGTTTCTTATTACTATGCAGCTACTGCAGAAAACAATTATATTTCTATAAATTATATGTTATTTAGAATTATAAGAGTTAATGGTGATGGTAGTTTAAGACTTATCTTAAATGATAATGTTGGTACTACTGTTTATGGAAATGGTAATTATAATGCTAGTAATGCATTAATGTTAGCTACTAATTGGTTAAATAATAACTTAGCTAACTATCCATTTGTTGTAGAAAATGATTATGATGTTAGAACATTTGATTCTTTTGGTGCTAGTTTTGATGATGACTTATTAGATTTGAGTTCGTTATATTTTAATAAAGTTGGTTTTATTAGTGCTAATGAAGTAATGTTAATTAATGGTTCTAGTAAAGTAGATAGTAGTAGTTATTTAGCTGGTAATTATTTTACTTCTAATGATGCAGAAGATGGTTCTGTTTGGGTAGTAAAAGATGGCTTTGTAAGTACAGCTAGCAAAAATACTAATATAGGTGTAAGACCAGTTATTAATGTAAGATATAGTTCTTTAAAAGGTGATGGAACTATAAATAATCCATATATGATAGAAGAGTAAAAACTCTTCTTTTATTTTGGATTATTTGTTATAATAACTAACGTGATGTTACATGAAAAGATCTGAAGTAAATAGGGACAAATTAAGTCCTGGTATGAAACAATATATGGAAATAAAAGATCAATATGTAGAAGAATTATTATTCTTTCGTTTAGGGGACTTTTATGAATTGTTTTTTGAAGATGCTTTAATAACTAGTAGAGAATTAGAATTAACTTTAACAAGTAAGAATGCTGGTTTAGATGAAAGAGTACCTATGTGTGGTGTTCCTTTTCATAGTGTTAAACCATATATTGAGAAGTTAGTAGAAAAGGGTTATAAGATTGCTATTTGTGAGCAATTAGAAGATCCTAAATATGCTAAAGGCATGGTTAAAAGAGGAGTTATTCAAGTAATTAGTAAAGGTACAGTAGTAGATTATGAAATGTTAAAAGAATATGATAATAATTATATTGGTAGTGTTTTAGATTATACTAATCTTTATACTATTACTTATGCTGATATATCTACTGGATCTTTATATGTAATGGATTTACCTAAGAATGATGATAAGTTGATTAGTACAATATTAAATTTGGGTTTAAAAGAAATAATACTATATGATAATTTGAACGTAGATTTAATTAATACATTACATAATAATTATGGAATAGAAATAAGTTATAGTGATAAGTACTTAGAAGATAAATATGAATACTTATATAAAGACTTAAAAGAAATGAGATATATATTAGGTATTAAACATCTATTATATTATCTTGTTGTAAGAGAATTAAAAGAACTAGATCATGTAAGTAATGTAGAAATAGTTCATCCGGATGAATATCTAGAATTAGATGTACATACTATTAGAAATCTTGAATTGTTTGAAACATTAAGATTGAAAGAAAGGACTTATTCTTTGATATGGTTATTAGATAAAACCAAGACAGCAATGGGTAGTAGATTACTTAAGAATTGGTTAAGTTATCCATTAAAGAAAAAAGAAGATATTATAGCAAGATATGATAAGATTGATAAATTTAGAGATGAATTTATTATTAGAGAAGAATTAATTCATCTATTAGATGAAGTTTATGACTTGGAAAGATTATGTGGTAAGGTAGTTAATGGTAACTTAAATGCTAGAGATGTATTGCAAATTAAAAGAAGTTTAAGTGTATTACCTACAATAAAAGAAAAGCTTCAAGAATTAGGATTTGAATATAATATTATCAATGAAGATAAATTATATGATTTATTAGATAAATCTATATATGAAGATCCACCAGTTACAATTAGAGAAGGTTATCTAATTAAAGAAGGATATAATAAAGAATTAGATGAACTTAAGAACATAAGAAGTGGTGGTAAAGAGTTTATTGCTTCATTAGAAGAACAAGAAAGAGAAAAAACAGGTATTAAAACTTTAAAGGTTGGGTACAACAAGGTTTTTGGTTATTATATTGAAGTTAGTAAAGGTCAAGTAGATCAAGTTAAAGAAGAGTATGGTTATGAAAGAAGACAAACATTAGCTAATGCTGAAAGATTTATAAGTCCTTTATTAAAAGAAAAAGAAGCATTAGTATTAAATGCTGAAGAAAAAATAATTGAATTAGAATATCAATTGTTCTTACAAGTTAAAGAAGAAATTAAGAAAGAGATTATTAATTTAAAAGCTATAGCAAGAGATTTAGCAGAAGTAGATGTTTTAATTGCTTTAGCTAATGCTGCTGATGAATATAGTTTTGTAAGACCAGAGATATTAGATAATAGAAGAATTGAAATAGTTGATGGTAGACATCCAGTAGTAGAACGAGTTTCTAAAAATGAATATGTACCAAATGATTGTTTAATGAGTGAAGATGTTAATACTTTACTTATTACTGGACCTAATATGAGTGGTAAATCTACTTATATGAGACAGTTAGCAATAATTATAATTATGGCTCAGATAGGTTCATTTGTACCTGCTAAGAGTGCTAAGTTACCAATCTTCGATAAGATATTTACAAGAATTGGAGCTTCAGATGATTTAGTAGCAGGAGAATCAACATTCATGGTAGAAATGATGGAAGCTAAGAATGCTGTTAGTAATGCTACTGCTGATTCATTAATATTATTCGATGAATTAGGTAGAGGTACAGCAACATATGATGGTATTGCTTTAGCACAAGCTATATTAGAATATGTTAATAATAAAATAAAATGTAAGACTTTATTTAGTACACATTATCATGAATTAACTACTTTGGAAGAATTAAGTGGAGTTAAAAATGTTCATGTAGAAGCTATTGAAAAAGATGGTGATGTAACATTCCTACATAAAGTAAAGAATGGAGCAGTAGATAAAAGTTATGGTATTCATGTAGCTAAACTTGCTGGAATGCCAAATGAATTATTATCAAGAGCTCAAGATATTTTGAAATCTTATGAAAAAGGTAGTAAGAAAGATAAAGTTGATACAAGTAGTCAATTATCATTTGATTTTGATGCTCCTCAAGAAGAGGATAAAGTAAAAACTAGATTAGAAGAAATAGATCCTTTAAAAACAACACCTATGGATGCAATTAATATATTGTATGAATTAAAGGAGTTATCTAAAAAATAATGTATAATGATGATGAGTTTTATATTATTACAGATTTAATGCACTTTAATGTATATCGTAAGTTATTAGAAGAAAGCGTTAAGAATGAAGAAAGAGTTATCATTAAAGTATTTAAGAAAGATAATGAAGTAGTAATAGTGGAAACTAATAATTTTCAAGATACAATTATTAAAGATACAAGAAAAGATAAAAATGATGATTTAATGACATATGATTTAACTTTCTTGAAAGTATTAGAAAGATACGAATCAGATTATGAAATTAAAGATATGAAATATGAATATGTTGATGGTGTAGGTTCATGGTGTAGAGTAAAGATAGATGGTTATAAACCAGATGATAAATTATTAAAACCATTCTATTTAAAAAAGAAAATTACTAAAGAAGATTTAAAAAAATATGCTAGTAATAAAGAAGAATTAAAAAGATTAGAAAAGTTCTTCGATATTACAAAAGGTTTATTAAAGTTTAGTAAGATTAAAGATGTTAAAGAGATGTTTGATAAAGTTGAAAACTAATAAGAAAAAAGAATTTAAAAAGGATCTTTTAGAAAAGAAAAAAAGAATTGAAGAAATGTTTGAAAGAAGAAAAGAATTCAATAAATGTGATGAAGAGAGAAGAAAGCGTTAATTCTTCTCTTTTTTTATAGATTATGTTATAATTCTTTAAGTGAGGTGCTTATTTATGGGTAAAACAAGAAGCGAATTAAGAGAAAAAGCAATGGTAATTTTATACCAAATGGATATCTTAAAAAATAATAAGGTAGATTTTTCTGTGGAAGATTTAATTCTAGAAAATCTTGAAGTAGATAATGAATTTGTTAGAAATATCGTTTATGGTGTTATTACTCATATGGATGATATTGATAATTTAGCTAATAAGCACATGAAGAATTGGGATATAACAAGAATAGATAAAACTGGTGCTGCGATTCTTCGTATGGGTATATATGAATTGTTATATGAAGATGATACTCCTAATATAGTTGCTATTAACGAAGCAGTAGAACTTGCTAAGAAATATAGTGATGATAATGTTAGAAAGATTATCAATGCAGTATTAGATAAAATTAATGCAGATTTATAGAAAGGAAACTTTCTATTTTTTATTGTTATACAATCAAATGTTTGGTATAATAATTTAAGTAAGAAACATGGTGATGTTATGGACATAAAGTATTATAGTATTACAGCTCTTAATAGAGCGATTAAGAATATGTTTGATAGTAAACCAGAATTAAATAGAGTTTATATTAAAGGTGAAATTAGTAATTTTAAACATCATAGTAGAGGACATTTATATTTCACTTTGAAAGATGAAAACAGTAGAATAGCTGCGGTTATGTTTGATTCATATGCTCGAAAATTAACTTTTGAACCGGAAGATGGAATGAAAGTTTTAGTTAGTGGACGCGTTACTGTTTATGAAGCGAATGGTGGTTATCAAATATATATAGATGATATGCAAGTAGATGGCATGGGTAATCTATATTTAGAATATGAAAAGTTAAAAAAGAAATTAGATGAAGAAGGTTTATTTAAACCCGAACATAAAAAACCAATTCCTAAGTTTCCTAAAAGGATTGGTATTATAACAGCACCAACAGGAGCAGCTATAAGAGATATTTTAAGTACAATAAAGAGAAGATATCCTATATGTGAAACAATATTGTTTCCAGCTTTAGTACAAGGAACTGGAGCTAAAGAAAGTATTGTAGAACAATTAGGAAGAGCACAAGATTTTGATTTAGATGTGATTATCTGTGGTAGAGGTGGAGGATCTATTGAAGACTTATGGGCGTTTAATGAAGAGATAGTGGCAAGAGCAATTTATAATTCTAAAATACCTATAATATCAGCAGTAGGACATGAAATTGATTTTACGATTGCTGACTTTGTAGCAGACTTAAGAGCACCAACACCAACAGGAGCAGCTGAAATGGCGGTACCAAATTTAAGTGATGTTAATAATTTGATTAATCAATATAAGATCAGATTAAATGAAAATATGAATAATTTAATTAGTTTAAATCATAAGAGATTAGATAAACTAAAAGATTCATATATATTACGTAATCCACTTGCATTATACGAAGTTAAAGAACAAAAACTAGATGGCTTTATTGATATTGTTAATAAAATAATCATGAATAAGATTAATGAAGCTAGTAATAGATTATTAAGTGTTAAGAGTAGTTACATTTTAAAAAATCCATTAACATTATATGAAGTTAAAAAAGAGAAATTAACTTCATTAATGGAAAGTTTGAATAAAGAAATAGAAACGAACTTAACTAATAATAAACATCGATATGATATTATGATAAATAAATTAGATTTATTAAGTCCATTAAATGTATTAAGCAAAGGTTATAGTTTAGTGACTGCTGATGGAGTAGTTGTTAAAGATACTAAACAATTAAAAGTTAATGATAATATTGATATAAGATTACATAAAGGAAATGTTAAAGCTGTAGTAAAGGAGATAGATTAAGATGGCAAAAGCAGAAGAAAAAACTTTTGAGGAATCATTAGTTGAATTGGAAAATATAGTAAAGGAATTAGAAGCAGGTAATGTTGATTTGGATAAAGCTATTGAAAAGTATAGTGAAGCAATGAAATTAGCAAAAACTTGTAATGATAAATTAAATAATGCAACTGAAAAGGTTAATCAAATTTTAAAAGAAAATGGAGAACTAGAAGATTTTGAAATTGAGGAATAAAATCTTCTTTTTTTTGCCTTTTATAAGTGCTATAATTATATAAGATAAAGAGGTGTTTGCAATGGCAAGGAAAAAGATTTCCGAAGAAGAAAAACAAACAAAAGTAAAAGAATTTAAAACAGAATTAGATAAGGTATTTATTATAATTTTGATTTTGTTTTTAGCGTGTGGTATTGGCTATGCTGGATACACTATGTATAAAAATGGTGGAATTAATTTCAACAGTAAAAAGAGTGAAAAAAAGGAAGAAGAAGCAGCGAAAGCTAAGTTCTTGAATGTTGAAACTGTTGGAAAGTTTATTTACAAAGCTGGAAAATATATTCTTGATGTAGATTATGAAAAGTTATATCAAGTATTTGATGATAAAGGCAATTTAATTCTCAAATTGGAAGAACCACTTGAGTATACTAAATTTTTTGCTCAAAAAGATGGAAGTTTATATTTAACTCATTTAGAGTATTTAGATGGTTATTCTGGTATTGTTTTGTATGAAGTAACTAAAGATGGTGTTAAGACTTTAATTGAACATGATACAACTAATACATACTTTACTACTTTAGCTGTTGCGAGAAATACTCCGGGAAGCATGTCTGATGGAGGGGAACTAATTGGTTTTGTTGAATCAGATCCTATACCTGCAGATACTGCATATAGTCCTGCTTCATATAAAATATATGATTTGGAAGGTAATGTTATTGATTTGGGTTCTAATGCAATCAAAAGTGATTATCCATTTCTAGATATTGATTATGGATATCTTCTTAATAGTTCTAGATATGCTGTAACTTATGATAGTAGCGTTAAAAGTTCTAAATATGGTGTACTAGATTTAAAAACTGGAGAATTAGTTATTGGTTTAAATTATAATTTACTATATCAAAATCCAGATGGTAGTTTTGTAGCAATTTTAGATGACGGAACAGGTGTTATTGATATTAAGACAAAGAAGATTGTTCCATATGAATTTGATTTCATAGATTATCATGATGATTTCTATGTAGTAGGTAAAGATGGCAAACTTGCTATTATGAATAAGGACACTAAACTTCTTACTGATTTTGAATTTGATATTCAAGGAAAGGCTTCTAATGGTGAGTATAGTTTCGTCTATGTTGAATGTTGTTCTTCTTTCAATACTTTTAGTGCTAGTAAGCATGGGGATAAGTATTTATTAATAACTAATGCTGTTCATTATGCTGAAGAATATGATAAAGAAGAAGCTTATATCATTGATGGTGAAGGTAAGTATGAAACAATAGAAGAAGATGCAGCCGGAATAGAAGAAGATTTAATTTATTTCTATGATAGAGATGATAAAAAGATTCACGTTTATAGTGAAAAGGATTTATCTTTCTTATATGATATTTCATTAAAAGAATATGATTTCTCTGATAAGGATTTTATGTTTAGAAGATATGGAGATAATTTAATACAAATAAGTCTTGATGGAACTAAACTATATTTTGATGCTGAAACAGGAAAAGAATTGGATGATTCAGTAGCTGTTTATACTTATAAAGATAGTAAAGTTAAATATGATGTAACAAACCAAAAGGTTACATTCTATGAAAATGATAAAGAAAATGAAAAACTAGCTATTAAAGGTGATAATGATATTGAAATTTCCAAACTTGATGATGGAAGGATAATTGTTAGATATAGTAAAGGATTTATTATTTCTCAATAATAAATCTTTTTTTGTGTCTTTATGGTATAATTTAAGAAGTGAGAAATTATGGATAAAGACAGGAAGAATAGATTATTTTTAATAATGATTGTTATATTTTTATTACTGTTTGTAATAGGAATTGGATTATATGAATTTTTAGGTAAGAAGAAGAATAATGATAACAAATTGAAGGTTTCAATTGTTGAATTATATGCTTCTGATTATGATTTAAAAAAACAAGGAGATTTTTTCTTGGGGGTTAAAGATAATAAAGTTCATTTAGTATTATCAGACGAAGGCAAAGAACTATATAATGATGAAAGCGGGATTGCTTATCAAAGTGTTTTTGAAACTCGTGATGGTGGTTTTTTACTGTATGATAATAGAAATGATGTCTTATCTACAACTTTGTATGATGAAAACAATAATTCTTTTATAAACTTACAAACAATTGATAAAGTTAATTATGCTAAACCTATTATTTATGAAGGTAAGGATAAAAAATATGTACTAGGTTTTTGCTCTAATGATAATGATAATTTATATCTATATAATAGTAATGTAGGTATTAAAGTATTAAATCATACATCTTTAGTAGCTGATAGGTATGATCAAAGAAAAGATTTATACTATACAAATACTGAATATATTGTTACTAAGAATAATGACGGTATGGTTGGTTTGATTGATATACTTGGTAATACTATAGTAGATTATCAATATAATAATATTGTTGGTTTAAAGAACAATAAGTATATAGTTGTAAATAAAAATAATACTTATAATGTTATAGATAATAAAGGTAATAAATTGTTTAATAATGATTACCAATATATTAGTTATAAAGATGGTTTATATTTTGTTATGAAGAATAATAAAATTGCTATATTTGATGAAGAACTAAAGCAAATAAGTGGCTTTATAATGAATCATAATATTGAAGAATTAAACTTAAGAGAAGATAATTATTTAAATGTTACAAATATAAATAATAAATATTATATGTGGAATAATGATGGAAAGAAAGATTTTACATATAATGATTTGTTTATAGTTACTAATAAAAAAGAATACAAAAAATATAGTATAAATGGTTTTGGAATCGGGGAATTTATATACAATTTTGTAGCTGGTGAATTAATTATTTATAATAATAACTATGAAGAAGTAAGAAGAATAGGTTTGGAAGCAGAAGTTAAATATGTTTTAAATGTAACAACTGTGGAGAATGGATCTTTATTTATTGAATATATTAATAACGATTTAGAGAGTGGTTATTGTTATGTAAATAGTGAAGGAACTATATATAATAGTAAGAATGGTAAAATGGTTAAAAAAACTGATAATTATTTAGTTTATATGAAGAATAAAGAATTAGTAATAGTTGATTATAATGGTGAAATATTAAATAGTATTAGTGGGGAAGATATAAAAATATATGGTTCTTACTTGATAGTTGATAATAATTTGTATAAAATTATAATTAAGTAAAATAGAAAGGGGATAGCTAATGAATAAGTTTGATAGATTAAAGAGTTCTATTAAAAGAAATAAAATAATATTATCTATATGTTTAGTTTTAATAGTTGTATGTGTTAGTTGTTTGACTTATTCATATGCTATTAAAAAACAAGATAACGACTTACCAGAAGTAAAAGAAGATAATAAGTTTAATGAGGTAAGAATTAGTTCAGATAGAGAAATTCAATTGTTAATTGATGGAGCTTATTACGATATAGTTGCATCAATGGATGTGTTTAAAATAGAACCTCCTAAAGAAGATGTTGTTCCAAAAGTTACTGTTGCTAAAGCAGATAATAAGGAAGACCCACAAAAGTTAAATAAGGCGAATAAGGGTGTAGCTAAAAAAGAAGATGTTAAACAAGCTACAGAAAAGTATGAAACAAATGAAACTAGTTTTGGTATTGATGTTTCTTCATATCAAGGAGTTATTGATTGGAAGAAAGTAAAAGAGAGTGGCGTATCTTTTGCAATGATTCGTGTTGGATTTAGAGGATATGGATCAGGAGAGATATTTGAAGATAGATATTTTAGAAGAAATGTTCAAGGAGCTATTGCTAATAATATTAATGTTGGTATTTATTTCTTCTCAGCAGCTAAAGATAGTGCTGAAGCAAGAGAAGAAGCTGTATGGATAGCAGATACTATTAAGAATTATGATATTTCTTTTCCAGTAGCAATTGATATTGAAATATTTGATGAATATCGTTTAGAGGGTGTAAGTAATGCCCAAATGACAGAGAATGCTTTAGTATTCTGTAGATATATGGAATCTAAAGGATATACACCAATGATTTATTCATATTTAAAAGCTTTTAATAATCGATTTGAGACACCTAAGTTTGGTAATTATCGTATTTGGTTAGCCCAATATAATGATGTAGCAACATATAAAGGTAAGTATTATATGTGGCAATATACTAGTGATGGATCTGTTCCTGGTATTACAGGAAGAGTAGATATGAATGTTGCTTATTTCTCAGTTACTAACGATATTACAAAGAAGAGTGAAGTAACTGGTACAGATGGCTCTAGTAGTTTAGAAGAAGTTAGTTTCTTTGATGCTTACCAAGAAGTAACAATTAATAAGAATAAGGAACTCAGAGCAACACCATATACTAATGCACCAAATAGAGTTGGAACGATAGAAGCCGGTACTAAAGTTATTTTAAAAGGTGTTAGTGATCAGTTTATCAAAATAGAACATGATGGAAATATTCTATATATAGATGATCCTTCTTGCTATGATTTACCTGATGTAGAATTTAGCGAACTTAGTGGAACATATAAAACAACAAAAAGAGTTAAAGTGTTTAATATTCCTTATGACATTTATAATAGTTCTACTTTAATAGATGCTGATACTGCTATTGAGGTATTAGGTAAGAGTGATAAGTTTACTAAGATAAAACAAGGAGATAAAATCTATTATGTTAGGGAGTTTGATTTCTACACAGAATTAACAAATGAACCGGTAGTGGTAGAACCTGAAGAACCAGTAATACCTAGTGAACCTGTAACTCCTAGTGAACCAGAAACACCTAGTATCGAAGAACCTCCAGTAGAGGAAGAAAATACAAATAATTAATAATAAAATAGATGTAATAATACATCTATTTTTTATTTATATAATATTAATATATGTTATAATGTTTATATAATAGGTGATAATATGATGAAGGCTATAAAACGTATATTATTAATATTATTTTTAATTATTCTTATTGCAGTAGCAGGCATAGCTGTTTATTCATTTACTACCCATAAGAATATGTTTACGAAGATTATAGATAATATAACTAAAGAAACAGTAGAAGATTATCATAATGGTATCTATTATTATGAAGTACCATTGGGTAAAAGTTATAATATCTTTTCTGGTTGTAATGTTTCTTCAATAACTACTTATATAGTAGTTATGAATGATACTTTCCTTGTTTATGATGGTTCTTGTTTAAGAAACAAATTAATAAATGAAGGAAAGACAGAAGATTTGGTATTCTCGATAGATAAAGAAACTAATAAATATCAAATAACTTATGAAGATCATATTTTTAAGAAGAACGATAAAGTTAATAGTATAATTGCTACTAATAAACTAATAACTGATTATAGAACTAGTAGTTTAGAAACATTAGATTTTATTATTGATACAGTAGAAACTGAGGGAGATTATTTCCCAATCAATGTAAGGTTGTCTGGTGTAACAAAGAGTTATGGATTAAAGTTTGAGTATAATGAGAATACTAAAAAGTTTACTGAAAGTATATCTCAGAGTGAAAATGGTTTATATTCAATTACTTTTGATAAGAAAGAAGATAGACCACTTATTTACTATACAAATAATAATTTAGCGATATTAGAAAAATCAAAATATATAGTAAATGAAGAAAAATTCTTATATAGGTATAACTTAGTATTGTTAACTAGAGAAAGAGCTTATGATTTGAAAAGTGAGTTCCCAATAAATATCAATGATGTAAGATTAGATTATTCGAAGAATGTTTATATTACAAAAGGTAAGAATAATACATTTAAATTAATAGTTGGAAATGAAAATACTTTCTGTAATGAAGATAAAAAAGATAGTGATGATATCAGCTATTATGAATTTGTTATTAAGTATAATTTTGAGAGAGATAATTTTGATTCACCTGAGTTGGTTAAGATTGGTAAATACAGCGAAGGTTGCGGTTATGTAAATAAGTACTTTTTTGGAGGTTAGGTTATGATAGAAGGAATTATTAGAATACTTGGTATGTGTTTAACAATAATACCAGTAATACTTTATGTTCATTATTTATGGACTTCTACACGTGAGAAGAGACCATTTAATTATCACGTAGATAATGTAAGAGATAAAAAAGGTAACTTTGGTGTTTTTATTGCTTATCTAGATAAAATCTTATTTGGTGTAAGTATTATTTCACTAGGTGTATTTGTTAGTTCTTATTTCACAAATAATTTGTTTTTAGAATTATTTATTGTTGTTTTTATATTTTACGTAATTGTTAGATATATAGATAATAAAAATGAAGGTTAGATATTATATTTATATATAAATTATGTTATAATTAATAAGATAGGTAGTATATAGAAGACTTATCAATTACCTTGTTGTTAAGGTGGTAATATGAGATTTAAAGAAGATTTTTTAAAAGAGTTTGCCCGAAGAGCAAAAGAAAACATGGATTTACTGGAATCAAGTTTTGCTTTATCAAGAGTTGATTTGATAAAGAGTAAAGTCATTAATCCAGAAATAATAGAGCATCATTTACCGTTGCTTATTGAAGATGATCCATATGTTTTTATTGGTAAGTTAATATATAGTGTCACAGAAAGAGTAGAAGTGAGGGTTTCTAAAACTAATATATGTTGTATGTTACTTTTAGAGATGGTTAATTTGATATTAAATGAATTTGGTATTGAAAGGATTGAGTGTATTGGATAGTTTTAGACAATCATTATTAATTTTTTATTTAAAAGAATTAAGTTTAGCTGATGAAAAAGAAGAGTTTAAAAAGTTTTATAATGCTCAAGTAGAAGGTATGTTACAATCTTTATTATCTTTTGATGAAACTAATAAGGAAGATATTATTCAAATCTTACAATATGGTAATCAATTACAAACTTCTATGAAAGTAGCATAAAAGAGGTGAAGGTATGAAGTGTCCTAGGTGTGGTGCTCAAGTTGAAGACGGTAAATCAGTATGTTTTATGTGTGGTGCTTCAATAAATGGTGGAGGTAACTCTAGTGGATTTGGCAGTGGAGATTCATTTTCAACTGGTTTTAGTAAAGATGAATCAAGAATGCAAAATGGTGGATTAGATGATTATAATCCTGCTTTAAACGAAGAGTATTTCCGTAAAAAAGAAGAATATAATAATAGTAAAGGCGATTATAGATTAAAGAAAGAAAAAATAAACAATGCTAGTTATAAAAAAGATATGTTTGATATTCTTTCTGAATATAAGACTCCTATTAGGATTGGTATTCTATTAATTATATTAATAGTAATAGGTTTATTAATTACTAAGTGGTATAAAAAGAAAACTGCTGAAATAGTAAAAGTTCCTATTATAAATGATGTTTTATATTATGAAGTTGATAAAAATGCATTCCACGAGTTATCACCAAGTAATGGTAGCAGTGGTAACGCTAAGATATATGTTATGAGTGGTGATACTGGAAGTTCTTGTTCTATTAGTGTTACTTATGGAGCTAACACAAGTGAAGACTTTATTACTACTTATTATAAACAAGTAAGAACTGCTTCAATGGCTGATATTTATGATAATGAATATATCGTTAAAGACCAAGTTAAGGTTCCTATGTTTCAACAAGATCAGTTAGCAGTAAATGGTGTTGCATGGCATTATCTATATCAATATTATAGAAAAGCATATCCTGGAGATTATTTACTATTAAAGAATAGATATTTGAATACAATTAAGGATGGTTATGTATATAGTGTTACTTTAACAAATAATGATAATAATCCTAGATGTAATTTGTATTTAGATAATTTTGTAAGATCTCTTGAATTTGTTAAAAAATAGGAGTTGATAGTATGAAGAAATGTCCTAAATGTGGTACTATTTTGGATGACTCTAAAAAGCAATGTTATATGTGCGGTACTAACTTAGAACCTAATAAAGTAGATATAACAGAGAATAAATCTATTGGGGCGATAGTTAGTAGTCAAACACAACCTAAACCAAAATTTGGTGGGGCAGATGCTGAAGTTGAACAGACAGAAAAGAAATCTTTCTTTAATCAGGATAAAGATGATTTAAATAGTTTAAATGCTGCTCCTGCTGATAAGAGATCAGCATTACAAAAAGGCTTTGATTCAATATTTGGTAATAAGAAATTTAAAGATAAAACAGAAATTCCAAAACCAAAGAAAGAAAAGAAACCTAAAGGTAAAAACGAAGAAGTCAAACCTAAAGGTCCACAAGCAAGAAAAAATGTAATGGATGTAACTCCTAAGGAGCCAGAACCAAATAAAGAAGATTTTAGTACTCCTAAGAAGTCACCATTTGAAGAGAAGAATGTAATTACACAAATGGATGATGGTTTTGGTAAAGGTAAAAAAGAAGAACCAAAACCAGAACCTGAAGAAAAGAATGTAATTAATCAAATGACTGAACCAAAACCAAAGAAAGATATTGCTTCTAAGGTTCCTGAAGAAGATAATAATAAAGCAACATCATTTGGTTTCTTGAATGATGCTTCTAATGAACCAGAAATGAATAAAACTGGTAAACATGATTTTGGTTTTAGTAATGCAGAAGAAAAGATTGATGATAAAGAGTATGAATTCCATGCTTATAAACCATCTTTTATGGATAAAGTTAAGCAAGGAATTGGTAATGTAGTTCCTAAGAAAACAAGAGGATATAAAGATGGAAGACAAGAGTTTAGATTTACTGGTCAAACATTTATTAATATCATAGCTATTATATTCTTTATTGGTGTTATATATTATGTATGGAACTTTGTTATTAATAAGAAAGTTGATAATACATTATCTGGTTTAGTTTATGATATTAATTCTGATTTTAAATTGAAGAGTAAAGATAAATTAAGTAGATATTATGAATATAATCAAAATTGTACAATTAAGATTACAACTGATAAGAATAAGTCAGTAGATAGCTATTTAGATAATGTTAAGGATATATATGGTAGTGATGATTCAGCAACTGTTCAATATGAACAATTGAAAATTCATAGTAATATTTGGTCATCAGTAGCAATCGTATATTTCCCTAAAGATTCTACTGCTATTGGAGGAAGTTCACTAATTCCTAGATATAGATATACTTCTATAGAGCATAAAGGTGATTTCTTCGCAATTATATTCGTTAATACATATGAGGATAAGAGCTGTCAATCAATGTATGATGAGTTCTCTAAATCATTAAATTTTAAAGAAGGTTAATTCCTTCTTTTTTAGTTGATTAAATTATGATATAATTTTATAGAATAAGAGGGTGTTCTTATGAAGGAAAAATTTTCGGCTTTTAGATTATTTTATGATGAATTTATCTATAAAAATAATGCGATGATAGATTATTCAGAAATAGAAGAGAATGTAGTTAGAATTAGAGAAATTGCTAGAAAGATGAGAAATACATTCCCTGATAATAAATATAATGATCTTTTAGATAAAGCACGTAAAGAATTAATGAATGAGTTAGATGCTATTAATGAAAAGAGACCTAGTTTTTATGCCTCTTATCTTAGTGAGTATAAAAAACATGTTACTTTTGGTACAGATACACAAAAGGAAATGCCTTTTATAATAGCTACATCTTTTTATAATGATTATAAATTAGATGATAAAGGTAATATTGATTATAGTTTATTAATTCCTAGATATACTTCATTAGAAAAGAAAGAAATAAGAGATTATTATAAAGATAATGGCTTATTAGAATTATTCTTGTTCTTATTAAAGAAGTGTAGTGGTAATTATAATTTATTAATTACTAGAATAGAATATATTAAAGATTTAACAGTTACTTATAATGAAAGTGCAGAGATGTTTAAAAAGAGATTTAATGATCTTTTGTTAGATGTTTATGACTTATTAAGTAAATATGAAGATAAAGCTAAGCAATCAATGGATTATTTAAATATAAAAGATGCTATTGCTTTGGTTTATAAGAATAAATATGATAGTTGGAGTTCTTTATTAAAGAATGAATTTAATAATTTATATAAAGAAATATTAGAAAGAGATAAGAAGAATAAAACTATATTGTATTTTGATGTAGAAACTAATGATATTTCTTTTGAAACATTTGAAAGATATTGTTCTGAATTAGTATTAGAAAAAGAAAAATATTTGGAAATAGTAAGTAAGGGTGAAGAAGTAGTTATTGATGTACCTAAGAAAGCTTACTGTGCTGATTTCCGTAGAAAATTATTGGAAGAATACTTTGATAATAGATTATATTTTGTGTTAGATGAAGATGCTTCAGTTGAGAAAGTTGCTGATATTGGTTATAAATTAGGTTTGTTTGTTAACGACTTAATTAATCGTGTATTTGAAAAAGATAAATTTGATGCAGCATTTTCTAAATCATTAATGAGAAATAATGATGCAAAGAGTGCTATTATTAAGAAATTATATGAATTATATGATCCATCTTATTTAATAACTGTATATGAAGCAGTTAGAAAAGATTATTTGAAGTATGTTAATAGTAGAGGTAAAGAATTTGCTGATCAAGTAGAATACTTCATAGATAGAATACAAAAGAATAGTGGATTAAAGTCTTTACTATATACTGCTGAGAGAATCAATAAAGAATTAGTAATTAAAAGAGTTAATTTTGTTAAAGAAAATATTGATGATATAGTTTCACAAGATATCTTTGATTATTATGATACAAGAAATTATGATTTGGATGTTATTTTGAAAGAAATAGATATAGAAAATCTAGTATCATTATATGAAGTATTAAAGAAGAAGATTAATACTAATGAATATGGTTCTGTTACTTGTATAACTGGTGAATACAATGATAAGAAAACTTATATGTTAAATGGTTTATTACAGGCATTTGTGAGAGTTATTGCAAGTAAAGAAATAGATATAGATATTGAACATGATGAAAGATTAAGACAAAAAGTATATAAGAAAGTAGCATTAGATTATCTAAATGAAAAGATATATGAAGATATATTTGAAGAAGATTATAGAAGAAACAATTCAACTTTTATGATGAGTAGGGAATTGTTTGATATTGATTCAAATTATACTAAATTAAAGAAGATGATATAGGTGATTTGGTATGAAAGATAAAATAATTGATGATTATAAAAGATTAAGTATTGATGACAAGAAGAAAGTCATTTTAGATGAGTTATTAGATAATATTAGTGTTATTGAAAAACTGTGCCAAGCAAAGAAATTGAAATTTGCAAAAGTTAGAAAAAATGATAAATTGGTTGATAAAACATTCTTAAGTGAAAGTGAATTCTTAGATTTATTATATGAATATGTCTTAGTATTAAGAGAGAATAATTCGGCAGTATTGGTTGATTTATTGAAATAAAAAGAATCTTATTGATTCTTTTTTTATTATTTAATGGTATAATTTATTTAGGGAGTAGATGGTTATGGATTTAGAGAACATCTTAGAAAAAATAAAAAGGTTAGAAAATGGTGGCAATGGAAGTAATATGGTTTGTTTCATTGTTGCTTTTGATTTATTATATTTTTTAAATGATACAGAAAATAGAAAGAAATTTGTATATGATTATTATAAAAATGATAATAGTATGTTCTCTAGTAATTTAAAGAGAATATGCACTTATTGTGAAAGTATTTTATTAGCTGATAGTATCTATGACAATATGCTTAAGAATATTGAAATGGAAGTACATAGAGAAGATTTAGTTAGTATGTATAATTACTATGAAACTATGGATGATATTGAGAAAGCTAATAATAGTGCTAAAAAGTTAGTTAGTGATGGATTTAAGATAAGATTATTAAAAGAGTTATTTAGTTCTTCTAATGATGAATATGTTAAGTTAAATGATAAAGTAGTTGCTTTAAAAGATAGATATGATCGTAATATGATAGATATAGTTACTATTATAAGTTTGTTTATAGCAGTAGTTATAGGTATGGTTAGTGGTGTAGGATTTACTCTAAAAGCATTTGATACTATTAATGCTACTAATGTAAAAAATGTTTGTTTATTAGCTAGTGTTGTAGGTTTTGTGTTATTTAATTTCTTCTATATGCTACTTAAGTTTGTAAGTAATATTAGTGGTCGTGATATAGACAAAAAAGGACATATTTTGTTCGTAGAAGTAGTGTTTATAGCACTGATCGTATTTTTCGTGGTTTTGACCGTAAAATAGTCTAAAAATAGTATTTTTTCTTGCAAGTATAAATACTTTGTGTTATTATTAAATGGTCGATGGACCTCTAGCTCAGTTGGTTAGAGCATCCGGCTCATAACCGGGCGGTCATAGGTTCGAGTCCTATGAGGTCCACCACTGTTATGCGAGTGTGGCGAAATTGGTAGACGCGCT